>RCND010001291.1_pt1 | contig 14121 bp, 13 predicted proteins | sample 2041351 | NCBI WGS metagenome assembly RCND01 (sample SAMN09708230, study PRJNA481090) | Marine sediment metagenome, whole genome shotgun sequencing project. | biome: marine sediment; feature: ocean; material: sediment; isolation source: Sewage treatment plant 12B marine sediment (STP12B) ...
CTTGCTTAAAAATAACATGAAGTCTAATACATTGAATAAAGATGAAAACTAATGAGCCAATTAAAGCGGAAACAAATGACCTGATAAAAGAGAATAAGGATTTCAGTACACCGATAAAAAAGGAGGACCTTGAGGGAATCACTCCGTTAGGCCTATCTATAATTCCAGTTTCAACTCAAAAGATACCCTTCTCTCCGTGGAAACAATACCAATCTAATCCTGCCACCCTGGATTACTGGAGAAATCACTTCCTTAATGGTGGATACGTTGGGATCATCTGTGGCCAAGTTTCTGGTGGCTTGGAGTGCATTGATATCGATCTCAAGAACGACCCCCTGGGAACGATTTATGAAGAGTATAAGAGCTTGATCCCTGAAGATATTTTCAATAAGTTATTGATTCAAACTACTCCTAACTCAGGATACCACTTTATATATAGGTGCTCTGAGATTTCCGGAAATCTAAAACTGGCACATTCCAAGGAGGGAGAGGTGATCCTCGAAACTCGTGGTGAAGCCGGGTACTTCTGCCATCATTTAAAGGATTATCAAGTGACCCAGGGTAGGATGAACCTCTCAAATTTGAATATTGATATCCCCATAATAACTCCCGTAGAGAGGGGAATTCTCCTGGAGCTTGCCATGTCATTGGACCGACAAGCAATAAAAGGTGCTTCAACATTCTCCGGTTACGGTGAACCAGCTATCGTAAAATTCAATACAGATTTTGACATTTTAACCATATTTAAAAAGCATGATTGGACGATCTACTCAGATGATGATCAGAAGGTCACTCTAACAAGACCAGGCAGTCGTGCCCCTTATTCAGGGTACTATTTCAAGGAAACCAAGACCTTTCTTTGTTTTAGCACCTCCACGAAATTTAAATCCCCAAAGGCTTACAATCATTTTCAGATCCTCCGTATCATGGAAGGAGGGAATGATTATCACAAAACCCTCAACCTCTTGCCCTCTTATGGCTTTGAACTGAGCAAATCTACGACCAAAAAAGTCTCAGTGGATGAAATTGCTGACTTTTTGAACTTAAAGGGTGTCAGATATGATGTCTTCATCCAGGACCTTATATATAATGGTGAGATCATCTCAGAAACAATATATAATACTATCTATTTGGAGCTTTGCAAGGCGATGGAGAAAGATATCCCCCGTAGCAAATTCGAATCGGTTATAAAATCCCTTTACATTGAGCAGTACCATCCAATCCAACAATTCATCCTCAAGCATAAAGACAGAAACCCAGAGGGTACCTTCGAAAAATGGCTGGACTGTCTTGTGATGAAGAATCAGGGTCATGATCCCCTGGTGATCTTGCATTTCTTCCGAAAGTGGTACGTAGGAATGATCGCTCAGGCATTGGATGGTCCATTTCCCAATGAGTTCTTCCTCTCAATTCTGTCCCAGAAACAAGGTATTGGTAAGACCACCCTATTGAGGAAATATCTTCTTCCAGAGGAACTAAAGGATTACCAAGCAGAACATGCACTGACCTTCTCAGATGACTACAAGGTCCTAATGGGCCAGGTCTTGCTCCTGATTGATGATGAAATGGATGGTCGCTCTTATGAACAGAGCCAATCGTTCAAGAACATCCTCTCAACCGGGGTAAACACTACGAGGAGAAAATATGACCGCAGGATCTCCACCATCAGAAGAAGAGCATCTTTTGCTGGATCAGGCAATGGTCTTAAAGTAGTTAGAGAACGAGGAGAACGCAGGATTATCCCAATTGAAGTGGTGGAAATTGATCGTGACAAGTTGAACCGTTTAGATCTTACCGACATGTTCATCGAAGCGTATAATCTATTTAACGATGGGTTTGAATATTCATTCCAACAAGAGGATAAAGTACTTCTCGACAAATTGTACGGTGACCATTACCAAGAAAGTGATTTGGACCTGATCATCCAAGATACTATGGATCTTCCTTCTGATTCAGGAGACACCTTTTACATCACCAATTTGGATATCGTAAACACCTTATCGGAATTATACCCCAATTCAACTCGTAGGATTAACACACCCAACGTGGGGAAAAAAATGGCCGAGCATGGGTTCGGATCAAAACGAATTGGGAAGAAGAAGATCACCTGCTATTCAATTGGGGGCGATAGTAGAATCATCGATTTATTGGACGACACAAGTCAATCGTGGAGACTAAAAGCCTCAATTATAAACTCATTTGATGACAAAGTTAAAAAAATATGACAGTGTCATTTAGCACTCTAACAGACCTTTACGATTTTATTTTACCCCATACAGCATTTTTATGTGTCGTTTTAGGATTAGCAAAGTATTTATTATCGAACAGCAATACAAAAGGTGTTGCAACAAAAATAATAATACGATAAAAAAAAGAAATTATGAGTGAATATTTAAGACTTAAACTATCCAGTACCAAACCAGAAATCTTGGCGTCGGGAAGTACATTTAATAAAAGCACCAAATTGGAAATTTTAAAAATAATTGGTGGTGAGGTTCATTTTGATGCCCACAAAAATGAGATGTATGATGAAATCCTTGGGCTCTCAAAAGAGTATCCAGACGAAAAATTCTTTATCACTTACCGGGATTATGATTACTATTCTTCCTATGAGTATTCAGGAGTATTCTCAAATGGGACTTATCATAAAACTACAATTCAGCCATTATACCTATTTCAAACAAAAGGTAAAGTTGATGTTGATCGTGAATTAGTGGATGAATTCGTCGATAAAATCCTCAAGTACTTGGATGAGAAAAAGTATAAGAAAGATGATACCGACCCGATGATTCATTACCAGGTTCCTGATGTTGAAGAATTATGTAACGGCCTTAAAACGTCAGTAAAATTCATATGGGAGACAGAAGAACACAGATTCATTGGTGAGAACATCTATTGCCGTGTAATCGAAATAAGTTATGAGAACAAAGACAAGGAAAACCTGAAGCGTTTGCGAAACGAAAATGCGAATCTCCGTAATCAGCTTGAGTGTCAAGGTGATTTTAATGATCTTCCATTTTAAGAATAACATGAGTATAAAAACAATCAACGATGACAGAATACTACACAACAGTAACAGCCTCCGATGAGTTTTGGCAAAGGCTGGTATCAGACAGGCTTGTATCAGGCTTCCCAACCACATTCATAAGTGAAGAAGCTGGCTTCACAATTACATCAAAATACGGTCCGGCCATTTGGGATATGATTGAGTTATCTAACGAATTCCCGGACGAACGTTTCAATGTTGTGGTTACAACAGATAATATATACGAGAATGTAATCGAATACTATGAGTTTCTAGGAGGAGCAACTTATTTCAATCATTTGGAACCACTATACTACTTCTCACCAAGCGATGAGGTTGAACGACTGGTGGATCCGGCAATCACAGAAAAATTCAAGAAAGAGATTTCACAATCTCTAGATCGGAATATTGACTTCGTACCAAGCTATGAAAATGTGATTGGACTTAAAAGTCCCAAGAAAGAAATGGTTACTAACATGCAGTTCAAATATGGACACCAGGATGTCATCCTGACTGCAAGAGCAATAGGGCAGACATATATTGAAATTGAACTGGAATCAATTTCTAATGATGAAGAGCAATAATAACAAGACATCACTTACTTTAAAAACAAAAAACATGGCAAACGATTGTTCAAATAGACTCCTATTACATTGCGATAATAGGCAAATCCTGGAGAAAATACATGAATTATTCTATCAGGAGAAGGATGGAAAAATCCGGTACACAATGATGAAGCTGGTTCCAATACCCGCGGATAGTTACGACTCTGAAGTTAATCCACTTGTAGGATTTCTCACACCTATGGATTACTGGGGTACCAGATCAGACTTCTGGTATCCGGAAGTAAAATGGAATAAGGATGAATTTATACTTGAATACTATACTGCAAATGGTCCAAATCGATATTGGATTTCAAACGTAGCTTCTGCCGTTATGGATCTTGTCGATACATACACAGGCGCAACGAAGCCAATAATATTCATCAAGCATCTTTTCGATGTATGCCAGGTTTTAACAGCTGGATATATGTACTGGGAACCAGGCATGGAGATGAAATATGATTATAGCACCGAGGAAGACCTAAACGAAAAGGTAATCAATGAGTTTAAGGCCGTTTCATTGGAGCAAGAAAGAGAGATGGAAGTGTTTGAATTTCACCTCGAAGAACACCTGAAGGAAGAGCCCAATAAGGACGACTTCGAATACAGATTTCAAAGATATGGCTGGGACATGCCGTACTTTGATTAAGAAAAATAACAGTATTTAATAATCGATAAAATGGCAAATATTTATGACAGTTATATTCGTTGCACAACAAATCCGGACATGCTCCGACTCATAGATCCGGAAAAAATAATTCAGAAAACCCCATCAGAATTTAGGTTTATGCATTTCGATGAGCTTGTATATGAGACCAAATGGTGTACTATGCATTATGATATAATCTCTTTGTCACGACAGTTTCCAAATGATATCTTCATGGTTAGATACAATGATATCTGTGTCCAATATCCTGTTCCCAGAGAATGCTTTCGATACAAGGATGGAAAAGGCAAATTTATAGGATACGAACATGTGTACAAATGCTCAGATCATGATTATTTATATGACGCTATGGGAAAAGATACTCTCTTAAAACTATGGTTCCGGGTGCGGGAATATTTATTCCGATTGGACCACACAAAAGAAAGCATAATTGAGGGTGAGGAGTACTATGTAGACATGCTGGAAGACCATTATGATTATTGCATTTCATCGACTGTGAGTATCAATGCTGAGGTTGACAATTTTAAGCTCTCTGTGGATAAGATCACTAATGCAGAACTCATTTTTAAAGGATATACACGAGAGAGTAAGAATGAAGAATGGGTAGAGATCCTCCCTGCTAAAAATGGCTAGGATGACGAAAAGTAGTACGGCTTAAAAGATCAAATTTCTATGAAAGAAATGAAAATAGTAGAATGGACTGAGAAGTCATGGAACCCAGTGACAGGTTGTGATAAAATCTCTTCTGGATGTGCCAATTGTTATGCAGAGGAAGCAGCAGAAGGCTATCTGAAAAGGTGGAAGAACCCAAGATATACCAATGGATTCAATCTAACTCTGCATGAGGATTTGCTGGAAGAACCTGTGAAATGGAAGAAGGCGAAACAGATTTTCCCATGCTCGATGTCGGACATTTTTCACGAAGATATTCCCAGAGAGTTTATAAGCAGAATGTTTGATACAATGAATAAATGCCCACAACATACTTTTATCGTGTTGACCAAACGTGCTGACAGAATGCTGGAACTTTCTCCATCATTAAGTTTGTCTGATAATATCTGGTTAGGTGTCACGGTTGAAGAGGCCAGCTATGCTGGCAGGATTGAAACATTGAAGCAGACAACAGCCGTGAATAAGTTTATCTGTGCTGAACCTCTACTGAGTGATTTAGGGGAACTGGATTTGACAGGCATTAACTGGGTAGTTGTTGGTGGAGAGTCTGGAAATAATTTCAGGCCGTGTAATGAAGAGTGGGTGATAAACCTTCGTGACCATTGTGAAGGACAAGGAGTAGCTTTTACCTTCAAACAATGGGGTGGTAAATTTCGCAAGAGAAATGGTTCATTGCTACAAGGCAAATATTATCATGAAATGCCCGTGTCAAATCAGGTAAGAATCTATAATAGTGACTGATGAAAAGTGTGAGCGATTTCCCCCGGAATTCATTTAAGGATAGATTTGAGTTATCCTTTATGGAATTTCCGATAATAGTCTAAGTGATACCTTATAACTTCAATTCACATGTGATAATAGATTACCTGATGAAAAATAACTTTAACAATAATTAGAGACCAAATGAAAAATAAAATAAATAAAATAAAAAGCTTCAGCTCAAAGGAGCTATCTCAGAAATTATTGAAACAAATAATAAGCCATCAAGACCTTAAGGCCATAATCAATGAATTTAACAATAAATCCTACTATTCTTTTGACGATAGTCTTAGGTTTCAGCTTGGACGATCGATGGTGAAACATTGTTCCCCCGCAGACGCAATTAATTGGAAAAACGGAGTAAGAGAGAAAGAAGTAATAAATGATGATCCAAATAATAGTTCAAACATTGAAACCATAAATATTATAAATGATTTTCTTAATGCAGAAAGCCGAAAGTCAATGGAAAGAATTAAGAGGTACCAAGTCCGCAATTTTAATGGTAAGACGTATCAAAATGCACCATTTTATAATTTCAGCATAGTTTGTGCGGAGGGCCAATTTGAAAACTATTCCTCATGGCTTTTCAACAAGGAGAACCATGAAATATTAATTTCATATTACTTGGATTACATTTCAAGATTTCCTATAACGCTAAATGAATTTGAGGAAATATTCTTCTATTTTTTAACATTCTTAACAAAAAGGGTTTATCCGGCAAATGTTCAGATTATTAACTCCCACAGGTTTATAGAAGATATAAATAAGATTGTTAAAATGCGATACATTGATATCGAAGATACACTCATACTTGCGTTCATATACTTTATAAGTATTGATGATGAACTTCAGGAATCCTGTTCAGCAATTTACAATGACACAAAATATAATAACGACTTGACAATAGAACAGTTAGCAAACCTGGCAAGTTGAGTAAAATAAATAAAATCAATTACAATGTCATATTTTACATACACAATATTAAGTGCACTACACCGGAATTAATATCCTCTGGCAGCACCTTCGTTAATGATACATCTTCTTCATTGCTGAAAGTTCACGATGGAGCGAAATCTTCGGGGACCCTTTGTTGACTGCTGCGATGGTAGATCGCATCACTCATCAGGCTCATATCATCAATATGCACGGTAAGTCATCTAGGGCAAAAGAAAATAAAGAGTGGAATAAGAAATGAAAGAAATTAAACCTTACACAAGAGAATCCACAAATGAAGTCAATGAAGAAAAAAACTAACAGAAATTAATTGTACTAGCTTTGATAAAACTGGGTACTTTTGAACTGAAATACCTGGGAACTTTTCGATTAATATATACAGAATATGTGCCATCAACAAAGCCAGTAATATGATATACAAAGCAGATTTTGAGGTTCAGGAGCGGTTACTCCAGCTCCCTGAATCGGGAATGGGTTATCAGCTAATTACTGCAAGATACTATCCTCCAGGAACTGTCAATGTCGTTAGTTCAAATTTCGTTGCGTATAATTCGGAATTAATAATTCCACATGACCATATTGGGACCGAAAAGCAAAAAATTCAAACTTATGGTTACTCGGAAGTCCTAAAGTCAGCGCGATCTCTTGATATATTCTCGAGTACAATAAATCTTATTTCAAAGAATAGATTCTACACACCTAAGTCTTTGGAGAACCGATTAATTACAAATATGAGGAGACATCAAAATAGCAAAGGGGCTGTTGATAATCCTGAAGAAGAAGCCAATGGTAATGAAATCTTTGTAAGAATATCTGCTTATAAAGATGATAAGAGAATTGACTTTGTCAATAGAAGACTAAAAGATGGTTCATATACAACCACTGAACAAGACTATCTTATTTGTGTAAAGACAAATGACGATCCAATAGATAGATACGCATTGCCCAATGATGAAACGATTAAATGGTCTTTTGTCGTTAAGCCAAGATACGGTAACACTCTTCAAAGAGGCATAGTACAAGCTGCATTTGGACATGCTGGTGGAGGTGAAGAAGCCTATTTTTTCAAAGGAACTTCAAATGACACTTACCTGACTAATCGTGAATATGGAAAATAGGATTAAACTTACCACTGATCATATCAATAAACTTTCAGACCTCCCAGAACAAGGGATGGGATACCAGATAGTTGATCTTGAATTGTTGAATGGAAGGCTTTTATGTAAAAAAACAGTCCTTAATTCCACTTACCTCATACTTCCTGAAGGTGAAAAAGTAGATCCATTGGATATAATTAGGATTGATATTCATCACGAAGAATCTAAATGATTCTGTACCAATTAGAATGGTTTACAGGTTAAAAGGTGTTCGGGTTGAATACGGAGAGTTCCGCCCTCGTATTTTATGCCCGGGTAAAGCTTACTCTCCTTGTGTGAAAAACCAAGAGAGTAATTGTAATTGTCAAAGTATTTTATGCTTCTTGTATTTTGCATGTGATATACGTCCGGGAGAAAAGATGCTTATGTATTCAATTTCTTTCCCCTTGTCTGATAACGATCTGCAAAGTAAGCCTTCGGCCTTGCACGTATTTTCGAACTCAAGCTGAGCCTGTATCTTTTGCATCAAAAATCGCATGCTAAAAGAAGACGGGTATAGAGAGCTAATAGAAGAGCAACGGACATCCGGATTGACGATAAAAGAGTTTTGTTCAAATCATGCAATAGCCAGGGCTACTTTTCATTATTGGAAGAAGAAGTTAACAAAGGAGCCCATGAAGAATGAGTTTATCCCATTGATTGTAAAGCCTTCAGGAATGAGTCTTTCAAAGGGGTTAGTATATTAGTTCAATGGGATTATATTGCTGAATCAGATCATAGTGCTTATTTCACAATTGGAATAGGTGCCCGATTCAGGTTAATCGATGAGCTTCGCTTTGAGGTTGAGCTTGGCTACGCATTTGGATTTAAAGACCAAGTAGAATATGAATTTACATATTGGGATCAATATGGGAACCCTCAAGTCCAGAATACTACTTATAAAGGAGAATACTGGCGTTTGAAGTTTGGATTATCCTATCCAATTCAAAGGATGATCGTGATATCCAAAACAGGTATCTCAAAATTGAAATAGAAGCACAACACCCAATACCTAAGACTTCATTAGGTGGTAGCGTTTTGGAACGGTAGATGTGAAATGCTAAAAAATAGTTTTATGTGGGGTGCTTATCTCCCAGATTGAGAACAATCTTAAAACTGATACCCCAAGCTGACTTGTAGAAATGGGATACCTATGGCGGATTTAAAAAGGAGGTGTCCACCTGGTTTCTGATACCGGAAGCCAATGGAGAGATTCGGGAAGTATGATAGCTGACTGTTGGTGGACTGATCCGGGGTTCCTCCGGGGGTTCTGGGTAAAAATAGTCTCCCTCATTATCCATACAGCGTAAGCCCAGGGTAAACTCGCCACGTGTATTACTCATCCCGGCCATGAAATGAAGATTCAGATGGTAATTTGATCCCTTTGAATCAACCGAATACCATCTGCCGTAGCCCAGGCTTGATCCGACTTGGAACTGACCGTTTCTAGAGATTAGTATGAGCCTTTCATAACTCAGGGAGGCTGAGAGGTTCTTCGTCATCCAATCTCCAGAAAGGTATAGTGCATTTCTTTTCGTTGATTGCTCCTGACCGAATAATGTTGAACCTAACAGTTGTAATGCGATAATTATATAGAAGGGCCTCATTTTGTGTTGGAACTAATGTGATTTGAAATAAATGTACCAAAAAAATCCATCTGACTTGTTGTATTAAGATATACGGACCCTTCCAAGCAGTCTATGCATTAATACAAGGAGGGGCAGCTTTGAATTATTGCGGAAGAAAGTAGTCTTATCTCAATTAGGATAATGCTTCCCCTAATTTGACGAAGAACCGGTTTACTCCGTGGTTAAAATGGATACACCTTTTTACGTTGTGAAGCAAGGTGTAATGGGTGTCGAAATCAGGCTACTTCTTTTAATAGTTATAGACCAGACTGTTGCGCTTGCCTCTTGAATTTCTACAAAACAATTCTTAACTGTTTTGTAATCACCCAACTTTTGTATAAATTCATCCTAGCCAGAATTCAAAACCAAACCGCTCATTTATACCAAAGAAAGACATATTGAAGTAGGATAGTCAGTTAAGCAAATGAGACTATCTGGGAAACAGGAGGAACAAATGGCTGGTACGCTTTCGATCAAACAGTTAACAGCAAGGGATTAGCAAAATTCGAAAGTATTCAAGGAGTATATTACTAAATACACAGCTCACCAGACAAAGCTGGTTAGCCATTGCTAAACACTTACAGTTTTACTGAAATGATTAAATATAGTTGCAATTCCGTTTTGAAGAAAGGAAGACGATTTATTTTTTCTCTTTCTATTGGTTTATTTTTCGTGATTTCGATTCAGGGGCAACATAGCAAGGATGACAAAAAGATCGAACTTGGCATCGGGATAACTGATTATAGCCGTTTTATGATGTATAAGGGGATGTATGGTAATTATCAATTATCTGCATTTTACAGGATTTCAAATAGCCTTTCTGTAGGTATACAAGGAGCATATGCAGGCTTTAGGCTGTCTAATGGTACGACTATTGGAGGAGGATATACGACCATTTATGCAAATGCTATATCCTATAACCTGGCCGGGAAGTTGTATTTCACATCGCTTTTTTCCGAAAGGGACGACAGGAAGTTGCATATCTATGCAAAGGGAAAGGTCGGAGCTGTAAGGTATGTTCCTGTTAGCGAAGAAGCTCGTGTCGAGGGTACTTATTTTGATTATGGGGCTTACTTAGGGATCGAATACACACCTTTCCAAAGAGCCGGAGCCTTTTTTGAAATAGGATATGGGAAAGAGACCTTCAGCCAGTTTGGTATACTCTTCCGTTTTTAAGCCTTCGAGATGAACCGTATTCGCCACTCCTGTTTTTATTTAGGCTTCATATTTCTTATGGGAGGGCATCTTGCTGCTCAGTCTTTTATTGTTGCTGGTTTTGTAAAGGATGAAGATTCCGGTGCAGCGCTTACAGGAGCTTATGTGTTCGATTCGATTTCCATGAGGGGGTGTTCGGCAAATAGCTATGGTTTCTTTTCGATAGCCATCGACTCTGCCAGAGCAAAACTGCTGATCTCTTTTGTTGGGTATCGCAAGGGAATATTTGAGGTTAAAGATTTGGAAAAGGAAGGTGTTGTTTACCATTTAAGAACAGACAATACCTTTGAAGAAGTGCTTGTGTTTGGAAGCAGGCCCATTAATCGAGTAAGTGGGTCCAGTGAGATTCTCTTACCACTTAAAATGATACGGGAGATGCCCAATTTCCTGGGGGAACCAGACCTGTTCAAGGCCATTATGCGTCTGCCCGGTGTGCAGACCGGAGTGGAGGGTACAGCTGGATTACATGTCCGGGGCGGATCGCCCGATCAAAATCTGGTTTTGCTGGATGAGGTGCCTCTTTATAATGTAAACCATTTATTAGGCTTTTTTTCTGTATTCAATATGGATGCCATAAGAAGCGCCACCTTTATCAAGGGTGGCCTGCCTGCACGGTATGGGGGAAGGCTGGCTTCAGTTATTGATGTGAAGATGAAGGAGGGGAACCTAAAAGAGTTCAAGGGTGCCGGATCTTTGGGCCTATTATCTTCACAGCTGATGGTGGAAGGCCCCATTATAAAGGAGAAGGTCGCTTTCATGGCAGCAATACGGCGGACCTACAGCGACCTGATCTACCGGCCCATCCTGGCTATTGCCTCAGATGTGCGGGGAGGATACCATTTCTATGATGCAAACGGGACACTCTATTGGAACCGGGATCCCAGGAACAGCTTTTATTACAGCATATATCTGGGCGATGACAAGGGATTTATGAAACAGAAGGCCCCTTATGGAACAACACACCAGAATATCAATATGAAATGGGGTAATATGGCAAATGTGCTCAGGTGGAACCACGTATTCAATCAGCGTACTTTTTCCAATCTTTCTCTTGCAAGTACCTCGTATCGCTACCTGAACTCCCGGGAATATGAAAAATACGATGAATATACCGGGAAGGACTACATGACTGGTAATCTTTATCGAACTTCCGTCCAGGATTTTTTACTCAAATATGATGTGGAGCAAAAAGTTGGACGAAACCAGGAGCTTCGATATGGATTTAACGGCACGTATCATTTCTACCAGCCTGGAACTATTGAGTTTACCGATGAATCCACCAGTTTCGATTCGACCATTGTTGCACGGAAAATACGAGCCCAGGAAGTACACATATATGCAGAGGATAGGATAGTATTGTTTGATCGGCTGGAGATTAATGCGGGTATTCATTTGTCCTCTTTCTTTGTGGATGATACCACCTACCTATCCCCGGAGCCCCGGCTTTCAGCCCTGCTCAGATTTGGGGAAGGAGCAGCTATCAAGGCATCCTATTCCCGACTTTCGCAGTATGCAGGACTATTAACCAGCGCTCATGTGGGTTTGCCTACAGACCTCTGGATCCCAACCACCAGGAGCATCCCTCCCCAGCGATCCGATCTCTGGGTCCTTGGCTACCATCATACCTTGAACTGGATGAATTTCTCACTGGAAGCTTACTATCGAAAGATGTCGGGCTTAGTAGAATTTAAGCAGGGAGCCTCCTACTACCTGGGACGTGAAGAATGGGAAAGCCTGGTGGCTATAGGAACAGGCGAGGCCTATGGCTTAGAGTTCCTGGCCGAGAAGAATTTCGGTCGCCTTTCCGGCTGGCTGGCTTACACGCTTTCCTGGAACAATCGTGATTTCCCGGGTATAGATGAGGATTTTCCCTATAAATATGACAGACGGCACAATCTTTCATTATCAGGTGTTTACAAGATATCCGAGCGAACTGCTATTTCTCTCAACTGGGTCTATTACAGTGGAGAGAACATCACCCTTTCCGAAGCCCGATATATCACTTACCCTGGTCTTACTACTGGGTTTGAATGGAATAAGGAATCGTTTCCAGGATTATCAACTGCAGAAAGCATTCCGGATAGAAATAACCTGAAGATGCCAGCATACCACCGTTTAGATCTGGGGATATCGCTTAAGAAACAAAAGAAAAAGGGGGAGCAAGTCTGGCGCTTCGGCATATACAATGCCTACAATCGTCAGAATACCTCTTTCATGATGATGTACGAGAACGAAGATGATTATGTGAAGTTCAATAGGTATTCCTTTACACCTTTCATGCCTTATGTAAGATATGAATTTAGATTCTAGGATATTCTTGCACCACATGTGGTGTATACTGGTCACGGCAATTTTGTTTCTACAAGTTTCCTGTGTAGAAGAAATGGAAATCCCTGAAGGATTCTATCAGGAGCGAATGGTGGTAAACGCTGTGTTGGATCCAGATTCGCTCGTAAAGATCAATGTGGCCCGGAGTATGCCACCAAGCGGGAAGGTTGAGTTTGAATTTATCGAGGATGCTGATATTCGAATGGGATCGATTGATATGGAAGGGGTCCCGGGTTTTACTTATGCGCAACTGGGTTGGTATGAAAACTCTGTGCTTGATGTTGATCCAGGATCGACCTATATCCTGGAGCTTAGCTCTCCGGATCTGCCTGCAATTTCTTCACGTGTGACAGTCCCAAAAAAACCGCATATCACGGATGTTCGTGTTTATGGTGATTCAATATCTTTTCAAATAGTGGATAATCCGGATGAAAGCAATTACTATTTTGTAAGAACCTATGCCTGGCAAGAGACACGTGATTGTTTTGAACTCGAGGATGGAACCTGGGATTGTGTCGACGATACTGTTTATCAACTAGTAGAATCGGAATCTGACCTTGAATATATAGAGGCATGGTATGCGAACCGATATGGCTGGATAAACAGCCTGACCGGCTTTACTTTTGATGATGAATTCTGGTCCATGGATCCTGATTACCAGGCCGACTCATACCTATTCTCTGACATAAGGTTCGATGGACAAGCCACTGAATTTCATATGGATATTTCTGATGAACTCTCCTGGGTGGTTGGTAATCCACCCAAACTCGATCTATTTATTTATTCTCTAGATGAGAATTACTATCGCTACCTCTTAACCCTGGCACAGTACCTGACTACAGATGAGACCCCTCTTACCGACCGCGCCAGGGTTCATAACAATATCCAGGGCGGTTATGGCGTTTTTGGAGCCGAGAATGGGGTGAAATTTGAGGTAATTCTTCCGAATCAGAACAAGAAGTAAAGGGCTAGAATACAACAGCCAGGAAACTTTAGTAAGTAAATAAGTAAATACTAACCCGCTAACCCGCTAACCCACTTACCCATTTACCTACTTACCTATTTTCACTACTCTTCTGTATTTACTGCTTTCGTAGGCGGCTTCAATGATGCGGATCACATCCCTTGCCTCTTC
>RCND010001881.1_pt1 | contig 14117 bp, 14 predicted proteins | sample 2041351 | NCBI WGS metagenome assembly RCND01 (sample SAMN09708230, study PRJNA481090) | Marine sediment metagenome, whole genome shotgun sequencing project. | biome: marine sediment; feature: ocean; material: sediment; isolation source: Sewage treatment plant 12B marine sediment (STP12B) ...
ATTTTAGTTTTAAATTAAATAAATAGGAAAGGGATACCAAGTCAATAATTCGATAATTTTTAAGGAAAAATCTGTAGGGTCTGAGGAGTTTCTTAACCGGATGGTTGAGGCTTTAGGTATTATTATAGATATACGTCCTAAAGTAAGACTTCGAAAAGGTATAATTAAACCATAGGAATCATACTTCTCTTCAACAAAGAAGTAGATTGATAGATATGATATGACAGCAGAAAAGAATAATGTAAATAAAAGAAATTTTTTCCATTTAACAATTAGGATAAAAAAATCGGCGATGTCAAAAGTATTTTGTGATTTCATAAATAATTTAGTTGTGTTCTTAATAATTATTTTCCAAACTGTGTCAACAATAAAACAACTGTTGCCACACTGCCAATTATTCCTGCAATTAAAGCTGTTCTGTTTAAGTAGTAATCAAAATTACGAGGTATATCTTTTGGCACCCAAATAAAATCCCCGGACTCTATATGGTAAATATTATCATCATCCGTAACATCAATCCACGCTCTTGTTTTACCTTTAATTAGGTAAATTTCATCTTTTGCTCTTTCACCAATTCCACCTGTTTGCGAGATATAATAATTGTAATCTTCACCTTCTCTAAAATCTATATAACTCGGATTCATTACTTGTCCAAACACATAAACTAAATCCGAGGTTTCTGGAATGTAAATTATATCACCATCTTTCACAATAAACTTACTATTTTCTGAACTACTATCAAGAACTTCTTCAAAATTAACGGCCACAATAGATCTTGAATTTCTAAGTTCATTATCATTTAGAAGACTTAGGGAATCCTCGGTCTCTATATTTGACATTCTGTTCATCATAAGCAGGTCAATTCTTCTATTTTGTCCCCATAATCTAAAGGATCTTCTTCTATCTTGATATTGCTCATTTCCACTTGCTGCTATATTCCGTCTAATGAGTTCTGCATTTCTTAGGTTCGCATTTTGCTTAAATCCACCAGCTTTATCAATAACTTCCTTAATACTGGTCTTATCTTTTGTTATATATATGTATCCAGGTTTATTAACTTCACCATCGACAAGAACTTTGAAGTCACGTCTAAAAGTTTCATCGGCTACTACTCTAATTCTATCACCTCTTTTTAGCGAAGGATTATTTTGGACTGAAAATTCAATTATGTTTTCGTTCATTCCATCATAACTTAACCGAATTATTTCAATTCTATCAATATTTTCAAATGCCGGATTTATCCCCCTCGCAAAGAGTAAAGCTGTATTCAGGTCATCACCATTAACAAATTGGAATTGGGTTGGTTTGTTAACTGCACCCTCGACTTCAATAAAATTTCTCTCCCAATCTAAAGGTGGAAAAATAATTACATCACCTTCAAGCATATAAGGATTATCACTGTAATTAGCGGTCAATCTAAAATTTTTAAGATCAATTTTCTGTTCAGTGCCGTCTCTATGTTTAAGTAAAATTCCCCTTTCGGCGAATTCATCAGTTTCTTTTCTTAGCTCAGTTAAGGATCTTGCGTCTTTTGTAGTAGTCAGCAAAGCCAATCTATACTGATTATAGGTTCTTGTTATAAATTCATCTAGTCTCTCTGTTACTGAAGCAGGAAATGTACCATTAACAATAAAATCACCACCCACCGTAACAGAAATTTTTTGGAGAGCCATCATAGAATTTGAATTGCCGGAGCTTTCATTCATTGAAACCTGTGCAAAGGTTAATGAAACCAAAAAGAAAAAGATTAAAGATATTTTATTTAGCATATATGCTATCTATTCCCGTATTGTGTTTGATAATAATTTTGATACTCGCCGTTGATTATTCTTTCCCACCAATTTTTATTATTCAAATACCAATCTATAGTATTTTCAATAGCATTTTCAAAGTCAAATTTTGGTGACCATCCTAATTCATTCTGAATCTTCGATGAATCGATTGCATATCTTCTATCATGTCCCAATCTGTCTTTGACATATTCAATTAGATTTTCACCTTTACCGAGTTTATTTAATATTAGTTTAACGATTTCAATATTCGGCATTTCTCTACTAGCACCAATATTATAAACTTCCCCGACTCTTCCTTTTTCTAAGACAAGATTTATTGCCTTATTATGATCAAGGACGTAAATCCAGTCACGCACATTCATTCCGTCACCATATACCGGTAACTTTTTATCATTCAATGCATTGATGATCATGAGCGGTATTAACTTTTCGGGAAACTGCAACTGACCGTAATTATTTGAACATCTTGTAATAACAACGGGCATTCCATAAGTATGATAGAAAGACATCGCCATCATATCTGCTGAAGCTTTGCTCGATGAATAAGGGCTGTTTGGAGATAATGGTGTTGATTCGGTAAATAATCCTTCCGGACCAAGACTTCCGTAAACCTCATCTGTGGAGACTTGCAAAAACTTTTCCACGTTGTGTCTTTTTGCTGCTTCTAAAAGTACATTTGTTCCAATAACATTTGTACGAAAGAAAATTTCAGAACCAAGAATACTCCTATCAACGTGTGATTCGGCGGCAAAGTTTACTACGTGAGTAATCTTATATTTTACAAAAAGGTAATCAATCAATTCAAAGTTAGTAATATCACCTTTTACAAAATGATAATTTGTTTTTGAATCTACATCTTTAAGATTCTCTAAATTTCCGGCGTAAGTTAATTTATCAATGTTAACAATTAAGTCATCGCTTTCTGATAATATTGAATTGATATAATTACTGCCAATAAATCCGGCACCGCCGGTAACTAATATTTTTTTCATATTATTTAGGGGATGTAATAACATTCCCTCGTTTTAATTTATTTAAATATTTGTATACAGTTTATTCAAGTTTTACATTTTCTACTTTTTATTACTTCCCCTAAAACGCAAATAGTCCTATAAAAATTCCTGTTTGAATTATTAACCCATCCCCATTTAATCCAGAGGAAACATTTTTTAATTCCTTACCATTAGCAATTTCCCAATCACTGCCAAATGTAAATTGATACCCAACTCCCCCTCTTAATGCAAGAAAACGTGTGATGGGAAAATCAAGATTTAATGTTGGTGTCAGAAAGAAAAATGAATGCTGCATAGAAAATTCTTTATTTTCTGAATCAGGCCCATTAACAATTTCGTCCCAAACTTGGTTCCATCTGATCTCGCCGGCATTTTGATATACATCAATATCTAATGAACCGCCGCCGATCATCAAACCAGCTGATAAAGCCATATTTTTTACAAAAGGCATAGTATATTCAATAGTAGCAGCACCTCCGCCAAGGGAGTATTTTACTTCATTATTGAGATTGTTAAAGTTACTTGATTCCGATTTTGAACCGCTAAAACCAATTCCGCCTAAACGTAAATTGTCAATAATCATTACATAGGCATAACCTCCGCCACCCCAAGCAACAATCGGTCCTTCAAATTCGTTCATTCCCAATTTAGATATTTCCACATTCAAATCATCATAATTTGGGAACATGATCATCGGGGAAAATCCACCGGCTGCACCAAACTTTGCAATCCATCCAATTTGACTTTCAGATTGTGAAAATATTAACGAACTAAAAAGTAAAAGTGATAAAATATATTTTAACATTGCTCTCTTTTCTAAAAGATTCAAGTTAGAAATTTAGTAATTATAACTTGTAATTAAAAATTGATTGATCACACATATATATAAATTTCTGTAAGCACCCGGCACAAAATAATGATTAAAAAAACAATTTAATTATATAATAGTTTACAAAAATTACAAGAAGAGTAAATTCGATTAGTAGTAATTTCAAATAATAATTTTTTATATTTGAATTATAACAAAAAGGCTGTGCTTATTTCTAGGGTAATTGACGAGATCACCTACAACAAGGATGAAATAGCCAGCCTTTTTAATTTTATATTTTAGTCCATCATCATTCTAAGGAATGAAGATCCGCCTCTATTTTTCTTTTGTTCCTGTTTTTCCTCAACTTCAGCACCCTCGAATGCATCCAGTTGATCGAGTTTAAATCCACCGTTTGGAATTATTTTATCATCGGATAAAATTTTGTTAGTTCCTTTTACTCTGAAAATTGTTGGTGTATCTAGTTCTTCAGGCTCTGTTGGCACTTCAATATTCTCAATTGTGTAGCCAGCAAATTTATTTAATTTTTCCTTGCTTTCTTCTTTTTGTTCTAGAACAACTTTACTTGGGTTTTTAGTTTCATTACCAAATCCCGTTGCTATTACAGTGTAAGATACGCTATCATTCATTTCTTCTTTACTTACCCAGCCAAAAATAATATTGGCTTCTTCACCTGCTGCATCATAGATAACTTTGTTGCCTTCATCAATTTCCTGCATAGTTAAATCATCGGAACCTGTTACGTTTAGTAAAATATTTTTTGCTCCCTTAATACTTATTCCATCTAGTAGTGGCGATGAGATTGCTTTTTGTGCTGCTTCAATTGCACGATTTTCACCATTTGCAAATCCCGCTCCCATTAATGCTTCACCGCTTGAATTCATTACCGATCGAACATCTGCAAAGTCAACATTTATTATTCCTGGGATTGTAATAATATCTGCAATTCCTCTTGTAGCTTCATAAAGTACTTCGTTTGGTTTATCAAATGCGGTTCGCGCGGAAACTGTTCTATCAAGTATGTTAAGTAATCTATCATTTGGAATAACAATTAGACTATCTACATTTCTTCGTAAGTCATGAATACCTTCTTCAGCATTGAGCATTCTTCTTTTACCTTCCCATTTAAATGGTTTGGTAACAATACCAATTACAAGTGCACCGATACTTTTAGCAATAGCGGCAACAATGGGAGCGCCGCCTGTTCCTGTTCCACCACCCATTCCGGCAGTAACAAAAACCATATCGCTACCTTCAAGCACTTTAGTAATCTTTTCTCTATCTTCTTCTAATGCTTTTCTACCAACATTTGGATCAGCTCCTGCACCCAAACCTCTGGTAATATTAGTTCCGATCTGAATTTTATGATCAGCACTGCTCATCTGCAATACCTGCGAGTCAGTGTTAATAGCAACGTATTCAACTCCGTTAAGACCTTTAGCTATCATGCTTTCGATAGCATTGCAGCCGCCGCCGCCTACACCAACTACTTTTAATTGCGCCGATAATAATTCATCTCGGTCAAGAGTTACAAAATTGGGCATATCTTCCTCCTTGTTGTAGTATTTTATAATTCGTCAAAAAATTCTTGTACTTTTTTAAAAAATTTATTTATTCCTAATTTTCCAATAGATGTTTTAGATTTAATGTTAAACATTGCTTGCGAACTAGTTGTACCGGGCACGCCTCTGATTAATCCGGCTACTGTTGCAAATTCTGGACTTTCAATTTCATTTGACAATCCAGCGCCAAGTTCCAATGGTACACCAATTCTTGTCGGCTGACCAAAAACTTCTTCGGCTAATTCCGTAATGCCTTTAAGAAGCGAACCGCCGCCAGTTAAAACGATTCCAGCTTTAGTTTTATTTTTAAAGTCAGTTTGTCTTAATTCATTATCTATTAGTGTGAATAGTTCTTTCATTCTAACATGTATAATTTGTGTAAGTAAGGATATTGGAATTTTAATATTCCCTCTGGCGCCAACACCTTTGATGTAAATGTCTTCATCTTTAATTATTGCTTCTTCAAGAGCGTAGCCGTATTGCTTTTTTAATTTTTCTGCTTCAACCGTTACTATTCCTAGTGACTCCCTGATATCATTGGTAACTTGATTTCCTGCAACACCAATAACCTTGGTATGTTTGATACTTTTATCATGGAACACAGCAATATCAGTTGTCCCACCACCAATATCAATCAATGTTACACCAAGATCTTTTTCATTTTCTTCAAGCACAGATACACTTGATGCAATTGGCTGCAAAATATAATCTTGAACAGTATACCCAGCTCTCTCAACCGACTTCCTGATGTTCTGCATAGCAGGCACAGAAGCAAGTACCACGTGATTTAATGCTTCTAATCGTGAGCCGCACATACCAATTGGATTTTCAATACCACCTTGATGATCAATGTAAAATTCTTCCGGTATTATGTGTAGAATTTGTCTGTCAGTTGGAATTTGAATTGTCTTTACATCCGCTTTTAATCTATCAATATCTGTTTGACTTATTTCTTTATCTACATGGCTGATTGTAACATAATTTCTATGTCTCAAACTTGTTATATGCTCGCCTGCAACGCCTACATTTACCGCTCGGACATCAATATCGGCTCTATTTGAGGCTATACTCATAGCTTCCTTAATTGCGGCGGCAGTTTTGGCAATATTTGCTACTAAACCTCTATTTAGTCCATCAGATGGAGCAACTCCAAAGCCGAGAATATCAATTTTATTTTCCATTTGTTCGGCAATAACAGCACAAACTTTCGTAGTCCCTAAATCTAAACCGGCGATAATATTTTTTTTCATATTTTTTCCTCATCTCTCGTTGATAACTCATCTAGTCCTAAATAAACCATTTCGTTATATCTTAAATCAACATAGTCCAAGTAATTAGTTATTTTATTGCCTTTTACATGTTTATATATTTTTGATAGAAAAACAGTTTTTTCAATTTCATTGTTTTTGCCAAAGTAGATTGGCGATGTTAAATCAGATAAGTGTATTGAAACACCTCCGCCCTTATTCAAATTGATTTCTGAAATGCTTTGGTACAAATTATTATCGTAAACTTTCGCTGTAGAAATTATTTTTAATGCACAGAGTAAATTTTCATTACTTACTGCACTATCAAAAACATGAATACTCTCTGCAGCATAGTTATCGATGATAACAGGAAGATTAATATTCTTAGTTGAGGGTAACCATGGTACTATCTCAGAATCAATTGAAATCATATACTGCTTTGATTTACTCAATAAAACAGCATCTATCTTTTTTTCATATATCTTAACTGTTGCGATTCCTCTTTCAATCAATTGGATGTCAACATTTTCAATATATGGATGTTTTGCAAGTCTGTCCCTAATCAAAGCTGCTGAAATACCTAATAGGTGATCTGGACTATTTAGCTGCGAGTAGATTAAATATTCTTTTTCACTTAAAAAATTATTTCCCGTCAATTCGATTTTAGTGATATCATTTATTTCACTTTTTTCTAGAGTGAATGCAAGCAAACCAATTATTCCTAGAACAATAAATAAGAGCACAAAATGTTTAATATCAGATCGTGATTTCATATTTACTTACCTTCTTGAGTTTTAATTTCTTGAACAAATTTTTCACCAAACTTCCATATATCGCCTGCACCCATTGTAATTATTATATCATCATCCTTTACTAAAGTTTTTAAGAGAGTCGGAATTTTGTTCTTATTCTCTTCATAAATGACATTCTTGTGACCAAAGTCTCTGGCAGCATCAGCTATAAGTTTTCCAGTGATTCCTTCAATAGGTTTTTCTCTTGCCGGATAAACATCTGTGCAGATAAAAATATCTGAGTTCAAGAATGATCTTCCGAATTCAGCATAAAAATCTCTGGTTCTTGAATAAAGATGAGGCTGAAAGACAGCCACCAATCTTCGCTTCCACCCACTTCTAATTCCATTAAGAGTAGCTGTTGTTTCTGTTGGGTGGTGTGCATAGTCATCTATAACTAATATTTTATTATTATACTTAGTTTCAAATCTTCTATAAACACCGGCAAAGTTTGATAACGCAAGTTGAATTTTCTTAAAATCAACACCCATCTCTTTTGCAATGGTTACAGCTACAAGAGAATTTTTAACGTAATGCAATCCTGGAATATTTAAATTGATCTTCCCAAGCTCTTCACCTTTATAAATTACTGTATAACTGCTTTTATTTTTTTCATAATTAATATCCACAGCTCTAACATCAGCTTGAGGAGAAACGCCATAAGTAATAATTATTTTATTGATGCTAGGGATTATATCTTGAAGAGCTGGTTCATCTAAGCAAAGAACTACAAATCCGTAGAAAGGCACTTTGTTTGCAAACTGAATAAATGCTGATTTGATATCATCTAAATCCTTATAAGTATCTAGATGTTCTTGTTCGAGTGTTGTTATCGCTGCAATACTAGGTGTTAGCTGTAAAAAAGTTCTATCAAACTCATCAGCTTCAACTACAATATAATCTCCATTTCCTAGTCTAGCATTTGTTCCGCCTAATCCGCTAAGCTTTCCTCCAACAATAATCGTTGGGTCAATTCCGCCTTCTGTTAAAACCAAACCGACCATAGAAGTAGTAGTAGTTTTACCGTGCGTTCCGGCAATTCCAATACCATACTTCATTCGCATGGTTTCTGCAAGCATCTCAGCACGCTTTATTGTTGGGATCTTTCTATTGCGTGCTTCTTTAACTTCTGGATTTTCTAAGTTAACAGCCGATGAATAAACAACTAAATCAACATTATCAAGATTCTCACCATTGTGCCCTTCATGAATTTCAGCACCCAAATCTTGCAAATGATCTGTAACTTCAGAAAGAGCTAGATCCGAGCCCGAAACTTTAAAGCCTTGGTTGATCATGATTTCAGCTAAACCGCTCATTCCAATGCCGCCAATACCTATAAAATGAATTTTCTTAATAAAATTACTTATCATTTATTTACTCTTAATTTTTTCTATTTTCTGCAAGTCTTATTACGTCTAATGCTATATCATAGGCTGCATTAGGCTTTGAAAATTTTTTAATATTCTCTTTCAGTGCTGCCAAAATTGTATCATTAGAAATAGTTTCAATTACTTTATTTCCAAAATCAAATGGTAATCGGCTGTCTTCAATCATCAAACAGGCATTTTTATCTATCAATGATTTAGCATTTTTATATTGATGGTTGGCGGCAACGTTGGTTGATGGAACAAAAATTACCGGCAAACCTAGATATGCTACTTCCGCAATTGTTGTTGCTCCTGCTCTTGCAGCCAACAAATCACACGCTGAAAAAGCCACTTCCATTTCTGAAATAAAGGGTTTCACTTTTATAGCATCATTTTGAAGATGCTTATATTCATCAAAATATAATTCTCCTGTTTGCCAGATAACTTGAATGTTATTGTCAATAAACTTTTTGATATTTTCCAATACAGCTTTGTTTATTGATCTTGCGCCCAAACTTCCGCCAATTATCAAAAGAACTTTTTTATTCACATCTAATCCAAAACTCTTAACTGCTTGATTTCTGTCAGTAAGTTTTAGTGTTGTTCTTATGGGATTACCTGTAATTTTTAATTTGTTTTTTTCTTTAAAATATTTTGCTGAATCTTCAAAGCTTAGATGAATACTATCAGCTTTCTTTTCAAGCATTCTATTTGTAACTCCTGGGAAACTATTCTGTTCAAGTAGAACTATTCTTGCCCCAAAGAAAGAAGCAAGCCAAGCAACCGGACCTGAGACATAAGCACCTGCACCAATTGCAACGCTTGGTTTAAATTTTAAATTGATAAAGAAAGATTGGACTAATGAAACAATCAATTTAAAAGGGAACAATAAATTCTTAAATGTTAATTTTCTTGAGAATCCACTAAGCCAAATAGACTTAAATGCATATCCCAATTGTGGAATAACTCTTGATTCAATTTTCTTTTTAGTGCCCACAAATAATATTTTAGCTTCCGGTTTAATTATTTTTAATTGCTCGGCAACAGCAATTGCTGGATAAAGATGTCCTCCCGTTCCGCCGGCAGCAAAAACAAAATTATAAATAGCGCTGCTCATGCTCTTGCCTTCCTCATTTCATAATGCTTCTCAGTACCTTTTGCAATATTTATGAGAATTCCAATTGATATTGAAAATATTATTATTGACGTTCCGCCAAAGCTTATAAATGGTAATGTAATTCCCGTTGTTGGCAGTAAACCTAAACCAACAGCAACATGTATAAATGCGCTAATCACAATTGTAAATGAAAGGGCAAATGCAAGAAGCTGACCAAAATTATCTTTAGCTCTTTTGGCTATTAAAATTCCTACAAAGAAAATTGCCATGTAAGCAAAGAGAATTACTATTGCACCAAGGAAACCAAGCTCTTCTCCAACTACTGAAAAGATAAAATCATTATGTGGTTCAGGTAGGAATAAATCACTTTGCCTGCTGTGGCCAATTCCTAAACCAAACATACCACCGCTGCCCAAAGCTATTTTTGACTGCAGTACTTGAATATTTACGATACTTCCTTCGGTAATGCCATTTATAAATGTTAAGATCCTTTCTCGTGAATGTGGGAAAATCATTGCTCCTGCACCACCAATCATTGTGATTACTCCAACAATTGATCCAAGATGAAAAATTCTTGCGCCTCCAACAAATAACAACATGAAAGATGTAAAGGCTACAATTACAGTTGTACTGACATTTGGCTGCAGAAAAATTAGTCCGCAAACTGCAGCAATCCAAAGAAGCATATAACTTAGGCCAGATTTTAACTCTTTTATTTCATCACCCTTACGTTCAATCATTACAGCTAAGTGCATTAGTAAAAATATTTTTGCAATTTCGGATGGCTGAAATCTTATAAAGCCAATATCTAACCAGCGTGAGGCACCTTTAACGGCAGGAGCAAACAGCAAAGTATATACCAAGAGAACAACAGTTCCAATTAAGAAATACTTACTAAATTTTCTATAATGTTTATAAGGTACAATTGCAAAAAGTATAAATGCTGCTAATGCAAAAATAATTTTCCCTACATGAGAGATAAAAAATGAATATCCTTTCGTCGAAAAAATTATTCCCGCACCTAGCGTCATCAATATCATTACTATTGCAATTAGTATTCTTGTTAAGTTCTTCATTTTATCTCATTTACAATTTTTTTAAACTGAAATCCTCTATCCTCATAATTTTTAAACATGTCAAAACTTGCACACGCTGGAGAAAGCAAAAAGACTGAACCTTGATTTGCATCGTTTAAACCTTCAGATACTGCTGTTTCAAAGGAATCAACTATTTCTGTATTTGTAATACCATTGAAATAATTAAAAACTTTTTCTGCCGATGAACCGACTGCATAAATTTTCTTAACACGTTTTTTTACTTCATCTCTGATTTGAGAATAATCATTACCTTTATCTTTCCCACCAAGTATGAGATAGATTGGTTCTTTAAAACTTCTCAATGCGTACCAAACTGAATCTACATTTGTAGCTTTAGAATCGTTGATGAACTTTATACCGCTTATCTCTCTAACAAATTCTAATCTATGTTCAACACCCTTAAATGATTGAAAAGCATTTTTTATTACTTCCTGTTCAATACCAATGTTCATAGCTACATTAATAACAGCCATAGAATTCATTATGTTGTGTTCACCTTTCAAGCTAAGCTCATCAATTTTGCATATATCAGTTATACAGTTTTGCTTGGAATAAACAATCCACTCATCATCCAGAAAACAGCCATTGCTCAAGCTCTTATCAATTGAAAATCCAAACATTTTTGTTTCATTGTGAACGTAGCCAATTGGAATATTGCTATCGTCTCCATTGTAAATAAATATGTCGTCATCAGCTTGGTTTTGAACAATTCTCATTTTTGATTTAATATAAAGATCGAATCTATTTTCATATCTATCCAAATGATCAGGCGTAATGTTTAGAATTACCGAGTACTTTGGTCTGAATTGGTCAATAAAATCAAGCTGAAAACTAGATACCTCAAGCGAAACATATTCATCCGGTTCAACACTCATTGTAATCTCAGAAAACGGCAAGCCGATGTTTCCGGCTAAATAACTCTTCTTCCCAGCAGATGAGAACATAAAGTTGCAGTTGTTGTTTTACCATTTGTTCCCGTTATTGCAATTATTTCTCCTTTGCAAAACCATGACGCAAACTCGATTTCACTCACTACTTTTATACCTTTGTCCAAGGCACTCATAATTACTGCAGAATTAGATGGAACACCAGGACTTGTAACGATTAAATCACAATCAAATATTTTTGATGAATGATTTCCAATTTCAAATTGAATGCCTTCTTTCTCCATTAGCTCACAATTTTTCTTCACATCTTCATTATCTGATAAGTCACTTACAAAAGGAATCGCACCATTTTTCATTGCAAGTCTAGCAGCGCTGACTCCGCTTCTAACAGCACCCAAGATGCTTATTTTTTTTTCGCTTATATTCATTAACGTATCTTAAATGTTGCCAGACTAATGATTGCAAAAATTATTGTAGCTATATAAAATCTCATTACTATCTTGGGTTCAGCCCAACCCTCTAATTCATAATGATGGTGAAGAGGAGCCATTTTAAATACTCTTTTCCCTTCACCGGTTTTCTTTTTAGTATACTTGAAATACAAACGCTGTATAATCACTGATAATGTTTCTATAAAAAAGATTCCCCCCAAAATTGGAATAAGCAGTTCTTTTTTAATTAAGATTGCAATAATTCCAAAAGCTCCGCCTAAAGCCAGAGATCCGGTATCACCCATAAATATTTGAGCCGGATAAAAATTAAACCAGAGAAAACCTAAACCTGCACCAATAAAAGCTGCTATAAAAACTGTAAGCTCTCCTGAACCAGGCAAATAGATTACATTCAAATAATCAGAATATATTTTGTTACCGGATACATAACTCAAAACGGCAACAGCCAGCATAACAATTATCATTGATCCAATTGCTAATCCGTCTAATCCATCAGTTAAATTAACTGCGTTTGAGGTAGCTGTAATTATGAAAATAACTACGGGTATATAAAAAATTGAAAAGTCAAAATTGAGATTTTTCATAAACGGCATTGTTGTTTGGGTGTTATATTCACTAAACTCAGGCAAAAAGTAAATTGCACAACCAACTAATAAGCCTATCATTACTTGACCAAGTAATTTATACCTTGCAATTAGTCCTTTTGATTTCTTCATCACTACTTTCATATAATCATCAACAAAACCAACAAACCCAAGCCATATTGTACCAATCAAAACCAGAATAATATATATGCTGTTAATATCAGCCCAAAGAATAACCGGAAGAACAATTGAAAGAATAATTATTACTCCTCCCATTGTTGGCGTGCCTTCTTTAAGTTTGTGGGTTTGCGGACCAAGTTCCCTTACAGTTTCCCCGATCTGCTTCTTTTTTAAAAATGCAATTATTTTTGGTCCCACATAAAATGCAAGAAACAATGCTGTTATTGCCGCAAGTGACGATCTGAATGACAAAAATTTGAAAACACCAAATCCCGGCGGGGCATAAACTTCATTGATATATTCGAATAAATAATAAAGCATTAATTAGCCCTCTTCTTTATTACTTCTACAAATTCTTCCATTTTTATTCCCCTCGATCCTTTCACAAGGATTACAGAATCATTCAAATCTATTTCACTTAAATACTTGCTTAACTGGGTTCTTTTACTAAAATGTTTTTTCTCAGTTAGCTTTTTTAATCCGTTAGAAATTTTCTTTGTTTCTTTACCAATTGTATAGACTGAAAGATTTTTAATTCGTGCTAGATCGGTTACTAATTGTTTATGAAGATTTACGGAAGCGTGACCTAATTCAAACATATCACCAAGCACAATAATTCGTTTTGATCTTTTTTTATAATTTTTCAAGATATCAATTGCGCTTTTTACACTTTCGGGATTTGCATTATAAGTATCATCAATTACAGTAAAATTCTTAAACACTTTATTTTCCATTCTGCCTTTACTTGGTTTAAGAGTTTTTGTGGCTTTAACAATTTCACTTTTACTGATTCCTAATTTTAGCGCAATAGAAACGGCTGCCAAGTAGTTCTGCAGATTAGCTTTGCCCAATAGTGGAATTTCACTTTCAAACTTTTTACCTAATCCATCAATCGAAATCTTTTCTGCGGCAGACTTTGTCCCCGGAATGATTTTGCCTTTTACACTCGGTTTTCCCTTGAAACCATAAGTGATTGTATACCAACCATCCAGAAATTATCCGGGTACAATGTTAAATCAGTGCTTGATTACTCCGTGGAAGGCGGAGAGGATCCTGGGGAGATTCAAGCCGCCATGAATGAAACCTTACAGACAGTTATAAACTCAAAAGGAAATAAGGATATCCCTTTTGCCGTTTTTAAACCAACTGCATTCATTGTCAGTGAGGTCCTGAAAAAAAGAAGTTCAGGTGCATCCCT
>RCND010002617.1_pt1 | contig 14109 bp, 10 predicted proteins | sample 2041351 | NCBI WGS metagenome assembly RCND01 (sample SAMN09708230, study PRJNA481090) | Marine sediment metagenome, whole genome shotgun sequencing project. | biome: marine sediment; feature: ocean; material: sediment; isolation source: Sewage treatment plant 12B marine sediment (STP12B) ...
AAGGTTGATCATTTTCATTGACCATGTAGGGAAAAGTCTTTCATTTATTCCATATTCTGTTTTCAGCCTTAAAATGTCGCAATGTCTTGAGTCATTTCCGATTTTTTCATATAATCGATCAACCTCCTTAGCATCACCCTCAAGAATCTGGAAAAACAATTTTTCAAAGTATACTAACAAGCCTGTAATATTAGCGTGCTTGTTATTCTTACTAGATTTGATTCCGATTGCCTCAATTTCTTTAATAGAAAGTGGATCTGTAATTTTACTTATATATGTTATCCTAATCATAATCTCTTTCTAGTTTCGCCAATGGCATAAATCGGGAATTTACTGAACTTATTTTCAGTCAGCAGTTTTTGTCTAATTTTTCTAAAGAATTTACAATTATCCTTCGCTATTAAGAGTGTGATGTTCGCAGTACCAAAGGATTTCTTATTAATTCCTTTATTTTTAACTTCAATTTCATCGCTATATCCACAATCGCTAGAGCTCTTAAACCTTATTGCTGGCTCACTTATGTTAAACTTCTATCTCATGCCCCTGAACAGCCAGCTCAATCGGAAAATTATAATTGACCTTTCGCATAAAATCTTCAAACATTCGGGTTCTCTCATCATCAGAATGTGCCGGATCATGATGGAACAACAATAGGTGTTTGGCCTCCGTCCTTGAACAGAACTCCGCAGCCATTTCCAAGGAGCTGTGTCCCCATCCCACTTTGTTCATATATTCTTTCTTACTGTATTGGGAGTCGTGTATAAGTAGATCTGATTGATAAGCCAAATCAAATCCTGAAATCCAATCATCTTCAGGAAAAAGGTGTGATTTGCCGATAACAGGTTCGTGGTCTGGCAGGTAGGTTACCGCTTTGGAACCACATTGAATGCGAAAACCAACTGTTGGTCCGGGATGGCTTATATATTCTGCGGATATAACAAAATTTCCAAGCGTAAAATTTGTATTCGGTAGTTCCTGTATAATAAGCTTAGAGGGCAAATCCCTCAATGCTATCGGAAAAAGAGGTGGCGATAAAAATCGATTCAATCTGGTTTGAAGTGATTCAGGACTACCGCCAGGGCCCCAGATATGAACTTCCTTATTGGGGTTGAACAATGGTTTGCAAAAAGCCAAACCTTGTATATGATCCATATGCAAATGAGTCAATAAAATATCGATTCGGTCAGAGGTATAAAAAGTGTCAAAATCGATTCCTAAAATTCCGGTGCCCGCGTCAATAATTATTCGTTCCTCACCATTAATGACCTCTATACATGAAGTATTCCCCCCATACGTTTGATTGTTTGCAGAGGAGGTTGGATATGCTCCTCGAGTGCCATGTAGCTTTACCTTCATCCTATGACTTCGTTATTCCAAAAAATGGCCATGGCCCCTGAAAAATTCTTAGATCGCCCGATTATTGGGATAGAGGTTACCGATATTTTAGTGGATTTACCATTCAGGTTTTTGATCCAAAATGTCTTGTGTGCAGGCACCTTAGTTTTTATGGTTTGTACCAGCGGAAGTTCCTCTGGGGGTATTTCCTTTCCATCCTCATCATACGGGAAAAATAAAGTGCTCCAATCAAGGGCTGGCATAGGCCCGGTATCCTGATATTTTTTACCCAGTATTTCTTCCGCCGGTTCGTTGTAAAATATCAGGGTTCCTTCAGGATCTACTATAAAAACTGGGACGGTAAGACAATCTGCCAATTGCCTGCTTAAGATGATTTCAATTTCGTGTGCTGACATAGGCAGGCAAGTTTAGCGTTGTAACCTATTAAATATATAAAAAATAGTTCGACTTTTCTATTATGTTGGGTAGAATAGGTGGTTACTTCTTTTCAAATTGGTATTTCTGAAAGTCAATTCCCAGCACTATACGTACTCTTTAATACAACATAGTTTTATCTTTAGTATTGTTTACATAATACATTTTCATCATTCCTTTATTCTTAACTTCAATTTCTCCTCTATATTCACAATCAAATTTATCTTTAATCAACTCATAAGTATTTTCTGAGATATTAATTTTTCCTGGCTCTGAATTAGATTCCATATGGGAGGCAATATTTACGGTATCTCCCCAAATGTCATAAGCAAATTTCTTTTTACCCACGACCCCCGCCACAACCGGACCGGTATTAATTCCAATGCGCATATCAAAACAAATTTCATTTTTAGAAATCTGTTTTTTGCAATCACCTACAAATTCAGCGATTTCAAAAGCAGCCAACACCATTTTAAGCGCGTGATGTGTTTTATGGTAATGTAAACCTCCAACACACATATAGGAATCGCCTATTGTTTTGATTTTTTCCAAACGATACCTTCCCATAATTTCATCAAACTTGGAAAAATAATAATCAACACTTTCTACCAGTTTTTCTGGGGATAAATTTCCTGCCAAACGCGTAAACCCCTTAAAATCTGTAAACAAAACAGTGACAGAATTAAACTTTTTGGCCTTCACCTTGCCGCTTTTTTTTAATTCCTCAGCAGTCTCAGCGGGCAAGATATTGAGAAGTAGTTTCTCCGAGATTTTTTTCTCCCTCGAAATAGCTCTGTAATACCAGTACAAGGTGAGCAGTAATATGATCGTCAGACCTGCAATGATGATTATGGCAATAAAAATAATCTGTTGATTTGCCTTTTTATGGCTGATCAGATCCAATGCTATCTGCTTTTGAGAAACTTCAAAATTTGTACGCAAATCGGCCATTTGCTGTACTGTTGCGATACTTTTTACGCTGTCCCGATATGCAATATGATTCTTGTAATATTTGAAGGATTCTCCAAGGTTTCCGGATTGTTCATACAGTTCTGAAAGCTGAAGATTTGCAGCACTAATGGGCTCCTTTAAACTGTGAGCAGTAGCAAGTTCAAGGCTGCTATTCGCATAGCTGAATGCCGTAGTAAAATCCTGCTGCTTTGCATAGATATCGGACATAGTGGTCAGGTATTCCGTAATCGGGGAATAGTCCTGCAGTTCATCTAGCATTGTTATAGCCTGATTGAGATTAGCCTTAGCCAGTTCGTCCTTTCCCTGCTCAGCATATACCATTCCCATATTGCCCAGGTAATAGATAGTACCGCTTAGGTAATTTATATTTTCAGAGATACGCCCGGCTTCTTCAAAATAAGCTATGGCAGCATCATATTTCTTATCTTTTAAATATTGATCACCCGCATTTAATAAGGCGATCGCTATCGATACAGAATCATCGATCTTTCTTAACAATGTAATGGCTTTGTTATAATACGCCTCAGCATTATTAGAGTTTCCCATTTCAGAGTAGGTGTCCGCAATTGAGGTATAGGCACTGCCTTCCCCAGCAATAAATTGGGCCTTAATAGCCGCCTCTCCAGCCTTGAAAAAGGCATCTAACGCAATTTCCAAATCTCCAAGTCTTCTCGTGCTATTTCCTTTTTGAAGATACCCCCTGAACAAGTATAAAGCGTTGTCTTCTACCTTGGACAGGGCTATAAGTTCTTCCGCATATTTTAAGGATAATTCCAGATCATTCACCTCGTTAAAGGCTAAATTTCTTAGGAGTTCGAATTTTGTGGAATCTTCTATGGTAGCTTCCTGATAAATTTTTACCAGACTATCGGCAATTCTCTGATCCTGCGCAATACTGCTTATCCATTGAAAATAAAAAAAGCACACCGCAACACAGATTTTAACCAAATAGTTGTAAGACTTCAATTTAATCAGGTATTAGCACATAATTTTGGGTCAATCTCAAAATATTTTGGTTCACCTTCTGGAGGATGAATTTTAAAATGGATGGAGTATACATAGAGTCGGTCGACCAAGTCACGTTCATCTCTAACATTTCCATTTATCCAACCTTTAGTTCCTTCAATGTCTGTTTTCTCGAAAAAGTTCTTGTAGCTGTTAAGTTTACCAGGTGTGTGATAAATTTTTTCAATTGAAACGGGGTATCCTTCGTCAGCTGTTATACCATTCCACGTTACGTCCCTTTTGATGAATACTTCCGATATGAAATGATTTAAGGGCCATCCATTGGAACTATGTTCCTGATCTTGAAGTACACAGAACCCGTCAATATTGAATTCGGGGTCTTTAGTATCTACATAATAAAGCTTTTCGGCTTGAACAGTCAATACAATAAATTGATCTTTAGGGATTTTTTTTGTTGAATACAAAGGACCTTTGGGGTCAGTTACATGTGTTGTCATGATTTTATCTTTTAGGTTAATAAATTATTTTCTTGTTGAGTACGTAGTAGATCTTAGTGAACCTGAATATTAGTTTTAATAATAGATCTCAGGGCTTCTTACCACTACAAATAGGAGCACTCTACATTCATTAAATATGTGGGGTGGACATTACTACCAGAGTAGTTGAGATTCTATAATGCCGTTTTTTGATTTCGTTATTTTATTATAGAACTTGAGTTCGTATCTAAGTTAGAATCTATACCCCAAATGGTCAATGATATTGGTCATGGGGTATAGATTTAATAATCTGTCAAATTGGATGATGCATCTAAAACGTTTTTAAAAATGCCACGGAAAGATTAAACCTATCAACTCGTGCGTTTGACTGGATCTTAAAAGTAGCCCGAACTATTGCCGATTTGGAAAATACAAGCATGTTTCAGGAAACCATATCAGTGAAGCGATCCAGTACAGATCTCTTGATAGGGAAGGGTGGTTAGGCTGATGGCAAATTCCAAATAACAAATCTCAAATTCCAATTTAGTATTGGCATAACCGCATTTTTGGGATTTGGAGCTTGAAGTTTGGAATTTAATTAAAAAGTAGTGGTTGGTCTTTTTTAATAAGGAAAGAGTAGGAAATAGGCAGTAATGAATTATACACGTCTTAAGTTTATCACCATAACTTTTAAGTATTAATCTTTTAATAAAGTAATCTGTTAAGTCATCTTTATTGGTAAGCATTTTCGGTGCGATTAGCCTTGGGTCTAGAGTTCTAACAGCATCTGCCATTTCTAAATATTTTCCAATAAAATCATTGAAGTGAAAAATTCGTGATACAATTCTGATGTAATCAGATACGATTAATGAAATCGTCATTTCAATGTGTAACATTTGTTGTTAAGTATTGTCTTTCATTATAGATAATTCACTTAATAACCAAATGAAAACCCAGCTATCCATTTTCAAAATAATCATTAGTGAACAAATAAGACTTATTGCACTAAATAGTGTTTTTTTCTTGATTATTTTAAGCTCATTTTTTTTAAAAGCCCAGAGTTTAAATAAAGAAGAAATAATTGCCGATTTAAAACAAATGGTTAGCATTATTGAATCGACACATACAGATCCATATTATTTTGGAGGAGGGAAATTAGCATTTCATAGAAGGTTTCAGGAATTGCTGACTTCAATTCCAGAGCAAGGTATGTCAATTAACAATTTCGCAGAGATAACCCAACCTTTTTTGGCAAAAATAGGAGATGGTCATACGTATGTTATACCTCCAAATTGGTATTCAGACCACAGGCTAGGTTTGCCATTAGATTTGAAAGTGGTAGAAAAAAAGATGTATGTTTCAGGTGTATTTTCAATGGAATATAAATTTTTACTAAACTCAATATTATTAGAAGTAGAAGGTGTTTCTGTTTCCGAATTATTAGAAAGGCAAAAACTTATTTTGGCAGCAGAAAATGAGTATCACAACCTAAGAAGGCTTATTGATGGATTAAAAAGCTTAGTAAAATTAAAGTTATTATTACCTGAGATTACCCATAGTGAAACAATAAAAGCAAAATTTAAAGATTCAGATGGAAAAACGTTTCAAGTTTCTTTTTTTCTTAATGCACTAGAAAAAAAGTCTATAATTTCAAACAAGTCTTCAATTTCACTCCCAACTATTACAAAATCAGATTTTGTATTTGATTATATTGATGAGGAGAAGAAAACGGTTATGTTGCGAATAGAAGATATGCAGACTTATAGAGAATGTCATGAACATTGGCGATTTTATGGTAATTATTATGAAGAATTAGCCAGAAAAACTTATGAAAGATTTCATGAAAAACCTGCAATGGAAGATTTAAATCTTGTTATTGACAACTTACCCTCGGCAACAGATTGTTTTAGGGATTTAGTTGTTACTATGAAGAAGGATAAAACTGAAAATCTAATTATTGATTTACGAAAGAATCCTGGAGGAGTTTCAAATATTACAGAAATTTTAATGTACTTTCTTTATGGAAAAGAAACTATCATAGACGTAAAAAATCAAAGTTATCAAATTAGAAAACATTCGGAGATTTATTATCAATATAATAAAGGTGAAAAATTTGATCCGATAAGCGAGTCAAGGACTTTACCACTTACTATTAATGATTACGATTTTGATGAAGAAAGGCGATATTTATCTTCTAAAAATAGAGAATATAAAAGAGGACAAATCTTAAAGGAACTTGATGAGATGGCTTCTCATATGCCAACATTTGAGAAAGAATATTTAACAGGAAAGTACGAGGGCTGGTATACTCCAAAAAATGTTATTGTTTTAACATCGGAACGTACATTTAGTTCAGCATTCTGGATGTTACAATACTTTGCTAAAAGTAACGCAATAATTGTTGGAACGCCTTCTGGTCAGGCGCCAAATACATATTCAGATCAAAACCCATTTGAATTAGAAAATAGTGGTTTAAATTTATACTTAACTTATAAAATGGGTTATTCTTTTCCTGAATTAGATGATAATATTGATGTACTTATGCCACATTATTTAATGACATACGATAAACTTAAATCCTATAATTTCGATCCAAATTCTGAAGTTATTTTTGCACTAGAAGTGCTCGATAAAAAATTAAATTAAACAAAAATTGAATCCTAATGGAGTTGAAATAAGTATCATATTCTTGAAGTTTCGCAATTATGTTTGCCAACAATGAAATATAGTTATTAATTATATATCTTTTATATAAACTAAGATAGTACAACAAATATTATAAGTACAATACATTTAAAACGAAGACCCGCACAATAGATAGAGTCACAGACGTAGTGGTGGTTGGTTATTCTTAATTAAGGATAGATTAGGAGATAGGCAGCTATTAATTATACTCGGTGTTGTGTGTAGTTTTTAATTATTGTTCAATTTTTTTATAATTTTTCAGGGTTTTTAACGCCCACAATGTTTGAATACCAGCCCATTCTAATTTTGTTCCTTCACTAATGCCATACCAAGTATCCCATCGTCCATCATCTTTTTGTCTATTAATTAATTCTTTTATGTCAGATTCGATAGTCTCTTTGGTGAATAACGAATATAGAATGCTTTCGGAAGATGTTGCATAATTTAAACTATGTGGTTTTCCGTAAAGTCCCCAACCGTCTTCAGATTTATCTTCACAAATTATTCCGTTATTCGATATCCAGTTTTTTAAGTCATTGATTGTTTTTTTAGCTTTATCTTGACTTTTAGTATACTTTAAAAACGTTAACCATCTTGGTACACATAAATAGCAAAAAATATGTTTATCTTTTATTCTCTCAAATTCACTCCAAACAAACTGTTCCGCTTTTTTCATCCAAGGAATATCAATTTTATATTTTTCCAAAATTCCAAGTAGTGGTGCAGTAGTGCTTAAAGCACTCCATTCTTTAACTGTTTTAAAATGTTCTTCACAAGGATAGGTGCTTTTTGGTCTAAACATCCATGGAATTCCACCTTTTTCTGTTGTTATGCTTTCAAAATATGGCATAAAGTCATTTAGAATGATTTCTTTGGTCAGATAACTAACTTCATCGAGCGTTTCAAGTGCCATAATGCTAAAAAGAGGCTGACTTTCTGGTGATGCTGTATCTGGTTCCATTCCGTGTCCAAAACCTCCGTCAGAATTTCGGTAGGCATAAACTGCGTAAAAAACACCTTCCGAAGTTCCATTCTCAAAATGAAATTCAAACAAACGCCTTTCTATCATTCTCGCATTTGTCAATATGAAGTCTCTTGCTTTTAAGTAGTTATTCTTTGGTAATATCATTCTTTATAGGCGGATGGTTTAAATTACTCACAACAAAGGGATATATTTATTGATGATATCCCACTTATGTAAACTAAGATAACAATTCTTTGATATCAACAAAGTTTCAGCATGTCAGATACGTGTTTGTCTTGGCTGTTTTAGTAGATTTCATAAGACTGGTTTACTAAACACCAAAAGACTCGTATCACGTTCAATGTTACCTCAAAAGGAACCGAATTATTGAATAGGCAGTTAAATAGTAGGAAAACTAGGCATAAATAGACCGCCACATTGTAAAGAGTCACTGATGTAGTAGTGGTTGGTCTTTGTTAACCTAGGATGGAGTAGGGTATAGGTAACAATGGATTATACGTATCTCAAGTTTACCTCCTTTATTTTATGTTGTAAATTTGTAATCATGCTGATTTTGGTATTAGATAAATATGTGATGGGAAAATAGAATGAACTTACTTCGAGGCTGGTTCGGTGAAAAGAAAACCGCATTCAAAATGTGGTTATGGCTAAATGCAGAGACCTATCGAAGGTTCCATGATGTCATCATTCCTGCGAAGAATGGTACCACTCAAATAGACCACCTTTTGGTATCGCCATATGGATTATTCATAGTAGAAACTAAGAACATCAAGGGCTGGATTTTCGGATCTGAGAGTCAGCCAAAATGGACACAATCTTTGTACAGGAAAAAGTATTCGTTCCAGAATCCAATTCGGCAAACTTTCAGACAGAAAAAGGTTCTATCCGAGTTCCTAGGTCTTGATGAGTCAACTGTGCACACGATTGTCTATTTCGTAGGAGATTGTAAGTTCAAGACTCCACTTCCAGCTAATGTTATGAAATCAGGACTAAGGCGATACATAAAGCGCTTCACAAATCGCATTCTTTCAACCGAAGAGATCAATCGCGTGACTGAAGCACTCGCACAGCACCAATCTGAATCTCCCATAACTAGAAGAGAACATGTGCGTTCTTTGCGTAAACGACACGCATCAACGACGATTTGCCCACATTGTGGCAGTTATCTTGTTGAGAGAACAGCCAAGAAAGGCCCCAATGCTGGTTCGAAGTTTCTGGGGTGTGAAAGCTACCCAAGATGTCGATTTACCAAGAACGTATAACAAAATCCCCACATTGTAGAGAGTCACAGAAGTAGTATTGGTTGGTCTTTTAGAATACAGGATGGAGTAGGATATAGGCAGCTAGGAATTAAAACCATTGTTGTGCTTTCGTTATTTCTTCTCCATCCTTTCGATTTCTTTGTTCAGATCCTTTAAAAGCGCTAATATTTTTGACTTTGTTTCTTCGATGGGTTTATTTATCATCCATCCAAGCTGATTCTTCTGAGTTCTGATAAAATACAGGTATTCCTGATCTGTTCTTAAGTTTTCAAAATCGAGCGGGATCATTTCTCCCTGGCTGTATGTTAGGTCTTTATAATCTCCACGCCAGAAATCTTTAAATCGAGTGTTGAATATGTTTTGACTTGCATCAAAAAGGAAATCTCTATAAGCTATTTCAAAATTCACTATCCATTCATCATCATCTTCGTATAATCGAACTATTCTGTTTCTAATATCTGTATTTGAGATAAGGTCTACACCTAACGATTTTAAGGTTTCAAAAACGTTATTGTCTAAATCTGAATCTCCGTAAAATCTTGTGGATATATAGAAATGTTGATTTAGAGAATCATTATAGGTGATTTCATTATCGAGATGGTAGATAATGTTATCAATTGACTTTGATGCACCATCGTAGAATTTCAAGCTTTCGTCCAACTGAGATACATCATTTTGAAATTGAGTTTCAAAAGACTTAAGAATGTGTATTTCCTTTTTTCCTAAAAGCCTGTTTTCATTCCAATTATTAATCTGTAACGCAATCAAAATCCCAATGACTACCAATACAATCTCCCCAACGGGCATATCTCAGCGACTTGTTGTCATCAACTAGTTTTTTACGGGTCTTTCTAAAGAAGTTGATCATTAGATCTTAGAGTTACATTAATTCGTATATCCAGGGTTTTGAACCAGGTTGGGATTGGTATCCATATCATCCTGAGGGATTGGCATCACCAAATTATTGGCATTGTACGGGAAGCCAGCAATGGTTTCCTGTAAGCGTTTAGCGTCATGAAAACGATCCCCTTCAAAAGCAAGTTCCCTTTGCCGTTCTTCCAGTATATCCTGTAATGAAACTCCTAGGATAGGGACTGCATTAGAACGCTCCCGCAAGGCATTAATCTCATCTTCGGGGGTTAAGCCTAGACTGCTACCTTCACGAAAATTGCTTTCGGCCCGTATAAGGTGCATTTCTGCAACCCGTATATGAGGCGCATTGGCAAATTGCGACTGCCATTTTGAACTTACAGTAGTACCGTTTCCTGAATAGAAAAAGCTGGCCCTATCATCCATACCCGAAAACAGGTCAAAAAATCCAGGTTCTATGCTAACATCTGCTGTATTGCTGACGCCTCCAAATTCACGAGTAGCCCAAGACAAATTAAAATCATTGCGTCCATCTTGGGAAGTTATTTGCCAGGCAAAAATATCTTCAATGCCATCTGCTTCATTATTAAATACGGAAGCTAAGTCTGGTGCCAGGACATGTCCGCTATTCTCTAACACATCATGGGCAGCATCTCTTGCTGCTGCATAATTCCCTTGCTGTAAATATACTCTGGCAAGCATAGCACGGGCGGCGTAGCGGTCGGCTCTGAAGCCGTTGTCCGGAGGAAGTATGTTAAAGGCGTCTTGTAGATCAGAAATAACCTGTGCGTATACTTCCTCAAGGGAATTCCTATTTGGGTAGGTGATTTGGCTTACATCTGTTACGGCATCAAAAACAATGGGTAACGCCAGCTGAGAATTGTTAGTACCAGCTTCATACGGTAAAGCAAAAAAGCGGGCCATTTCGAAGTATTGCAAGCCGCGCATAAATTTGGCTTCACCTTCTAATTGTGCCTTCTGAACAGGATCTTCTACTAATTCCAGGTTTTTAAGAACTATATTACATAGATTTATAGAGTTGTAGGCATTGGCCCATAAAAAACGGATCCTATTATTGGTAGGTATAACTTCCTTACGTTCGAATTGAATGAATTCGGAAAAAAAACCCCTATAGGCCAGGCTCCCTTCATTCGCTAATAATTCTGAAACAGTTTGAAATTCACCTGCCTGTTGAAAAGCAGCAAAGGCATAAGCGGCAATCAGCAGCCTATCTAGGTTATCCGGATCTTCAAGCAGTGTTTCTGGCGTAAGGGCAGCGGTAGGATCAATGTTAAGGTTGTCATCACATCCCAAAATAAGGAGAAGTATAAAAAGAAGTATATATGGCTTTTTCATTTTGAAAATTTTAAAAATCTACATTAAACCCTATGGTTATTGTGCGGGGCTGGGGTGGAGCATATGCGGTAATACCCGAAAACAAGGAATTTCCTTGAAAAACGTCTGTAGAAGATTCAGGGTCCCAACCCTTAAAATCTGTAATAGTTAATAGATTTACTCCCGTAATATAAACACGAATGCGGTCTAATTTTAGTTTTTTTGGAATATCAGAGGGCAGGGTATACCCAAGGGTGAGGTTCCTTAGTCTAATAAAGTCAGAATCTTCCAAATAACGAGAAGAATTCTGGTTGCCATTGCCGCCAAATAAACGAGCCTGAGGAATGTTGGTGTTATCCCCCGATGCCTGCCATCTATCTAATTGATCGGTGGTCTGGTTGTCAAAGAAAGTACCGTTGGCGGACTGGAATATCCCTCCCCCATTATACATTTGTGCCCCCCATTGGCCTTGAAAAGTGAAAGAAAAATCAAAATCTTTATAGCGAATGGTATTGGTCATCCCTGCGATGACATCAGGGAAGGGATTTCCCAGGACACGCCTGCTTGCTTCTCCAAAGTTGTTGGTAGTAGAGCGGTCCAGGCTCCCATCGGCCAATTCTGTGTTACGATAAAACAGCGCATCTCCATTAGCCGGATCTACCCCAGCATATTCTTGTGTATAAAAAGAACCTACTACTTCCCCTTCTCGTACTATTTTTTGATTTCTAACAATATCGGCGCCATCGGGTAATGATTTTACCTCATTTTTGTTCCATGCTACGTTCAGAGAAGTAGACCAGCTAAAGTCTTCCGAAATAATGTTTTTTGTATCTAAAGTAAATTCGAAGCCCTTATTTTGGATAGCCCCGGCATTTTGATTGATGAATCGGATACCGTTATTATAGGGGATAGGAACCAGGAACAGGACACCTTCTGTATCTTTTGTATAATAATCGTAGGTCGTATTTATTCGGTTTTTGAAGAGACTTAGGTCTAACCCAAAATTGTATTGGGTAGTTTCTTCCCAACTCAATTCCGGATCTCCTAGGGTCCCCAGCCAAAATCCAGGGCTTTGGTTGTATGTTATGGTTTCAAAATTAGTTCTACTCGCAAAATTTCCAATATTGGCATTCCCGGTTAACCCCCAACTGATGCGAGCCTTTAAGTTAGAAATAGTTTGGTTGTTTTTTAGAAATGCCTCTCTAGAAAGTAGCCAACCCAATGAAGCTGCCGGAAAAGTTCCGTATCGGGTTTCCGAACCAAAACGGGAAGAACCGTCGATCCGTAAACTAGCCTTAAGAAGGAAACGCTTCCATAGGGTTGCATTTGCTCTCATAAAATAGGAAACAAAGCTATAGCCTGTTTCTGATGTACTGCCCCCTGTAATCTCCCCGGCGGTATCCAGCTTGCGAAGCTGATCAGAAGGGAAATCCTGACCCTGCACATAAAGGTCTTTTACTTTATTCTCTTCATAAGACATGCCCAAGGTGGTTTCCAGATCCCAGGTTTCACGAGTAAGTTGATGTGTGAAATAATTGTTGATCACATATTTTTCATTAATAATATTAAAAGCATCCCCAAATCCATTGGTGGAGGCAGATTCTGTTAATCTTCCAAAAAAACGTTCTTCCAACTGTTGGTTGTAATCATACCCGTATTCGGAACGGAAATTTAGATTTTCAGACAATCTTGCCTGCCCGTACACCTTCATAAAAGCTCTCCATACATTCGATTCGAAATCTCCATTAAACTGGTCCATTAAGAAATTGTAGTATAGGGTAGAATTGGTGTTTGGGGTAATGCCATCTTCGAGATAAGGGCTGCTAAATGGAATTTGCGCAATGGCCTCTAAGGGCTGTCCAAATTGAAAGTCATTCGCAACGCGCGAAAGCTGCACCTTGCTTATGTTTGAGTTCATTCCTATCGTAAGCCAGTTGCTGCTCTTATTCTCAATATTCGCACGTACGCTATAGCGTTCCAAGGTATTTCCGCGTATAATACTATTGGTTCGGTTATAGCCGGTTGAAAGGAAAAAAGTAGTGTTCCCTTCCCCGCCACTGGCACTAAAACCAATGTCCTGGGTGCTTCCTGAGATCAATGCCAGATCTTGCCAGTCTGTATCCACAGCACCTTCTCGCCAGTCTTCCTCGTTTTCCGAAAAAAGGTTAAAGAAAAAGGCTGCGTCATCTTCTGTAGATCCTGAATTTAGGGCAGCCTCTGTATACAATTCCACGTATTCATCTGTATTTAGCCATTCTCGTGTATTTGTGGCTTCGCTCCAGCCATAGGAACTTCGGAATGAAAAACGGGTCTTACCCTGTCGCCCACTTTTGGTGGTGATTAAAACCACTCCATTGGAACCACGGGACCCATAGATGGCAGCTGCTGAGGCATCTTTTAGGATCTCAATAGATGCAATATCTTCAGGATTTACACCAATCAGTGCATTTATTGGAGAACGATTAATGCTATTGTCTTGTTTTTCAATTGGAATGCCATCAATTACATATAGAGGTTCCTGGTTTCCGTTTATTGTGGCTACTCCACGAATCCGGATTTTGAAACCAGATTCTGCCCTTCCACCGGTTTGAGTGATCTGAACACCAGCTGTTTTTCCTACCAGCCTTCCCTGTATGGAGGGTACTGGAATCTCTTTGATTTGCTCTGCCCCAACAGAGATGATATTGTCTGTGAGCTCTTCCCGGGTTGTAGCACCATATCCTACTACTATGGCTTCTTCCAGATTAATACCGGCTTGAAGAGAAACATCAATAGTTGTAATAGAACC
>RCND010001295.1_pt1 | contig 14069 bp, 9 predicted proteins | sample 2041351 | NCBI WGS metagenome assembly RCND01 (sample SAMN09708230, study PRJNA481090) | Marine sediment metagenome, whole genome shotgun sequencing project. | biome: marine sediment; feature: ocean; material: sediment; isolation source: Sewage treatment plant 12B marine sediment (STP12B) ...
GCGAACGAGTCCGACGAGAGAGTCGATGGGTCTTCCGAGGGTCGGCAGCGTGTTCCTACTGTCAGCTTCGCTCCGAACTTCGAAGAATTCTTCAACTCGCTACGCTCGCTCAGAATGACAAGCATTCTCGCGGCGCGCTCTGTCCCTGACACTGTGGTGCGAAATTCAAAATTCATAATTCATAATTCATAATTAATGGGGTCAGTCCTCAACCGGGATCTCGTAGTAACCCTCACCGGCGTCGTAGTGCTCCTGTCGTTGTTTCGGTACTTCCTCGACCTTGTCGGGCCACGATTTCACTCCGTTGACCAGCTCGGAAGCCTTGACCTCGAACGGCCCCCGAACGACCCGGCCGAAGGTGTCGACCAGTCGGTAGCTCATGGTCGGATCATCACCCATTGCAAAATCGATGAGCCCGAAGTTGCTGCCCTGGAAGTAGACGGGCCAGATCCGCTGTTCGGGTCTGCGTTCCAACCAGCTGTCCGGGATCACCTGAGCCATCGGCGAGCTCACCATGTCGTAGAAGTCATAGCCTCCGTGATCGGACCACGGGATCACGTTGAGTTCACCAACGTGGGTGTCACCGGAGATCCCGACCACTCCGGTGATCTCCCGGTCACGGATGAAGTCGAAGAGCCGGTTCCTCTCATGAAGGAACCCGGCCCAAGAGTCGCCTCCCGGGCCCTTGTTCTTGCTCCAGCCGCTGCCGGAGACCAGGACCTTGAAAACCGCGGTGCTGGCTTCGAGCTTCTCGGTGAGCCACGCGTACTGGGCGGCGCCGAGCATGGTCTTCTCCGGAGTGTCCGGGTCCTCATCCGGATCGCGGTACCAGCGGCCGTCGATGACGAAGAACTCCACCTGGCCCCAGGTGTAGGTGTAGAAGATGCCCTTGACATCGGGCAGCCCAAACGAGGGATTCGGCCAGTACTCGAGAAAGACCTCGTAGGCCCCCTCTTTCACAGGGTTGGTGCGATCATGGTTGTTGAGCCCGAAATCGTGGTCGTCCCACACCGCGAGGCTCGAGGTGTTGTGGATGAGCGGCTGCAGTCCGGCGATCTCGCGTTGCCGACGGTACTCCTCCCGAAGGATGTCGGGATCGAGGGTGTCGCCGTAGATGTTGTCGCCGATCCAGAAGAAGATGTCGGGCTCGTGGTGGGTCACCCACGGCCAGATGGGCTGGATCCGATCGTCCTGCCATTTGGGACAAGATCCAAAGGCGATGCGCAGATCGGCCGCTTCGCCGACTGGAGGCGCCGTCTCAAACCGCAGAGGCTTGAGCTTCTTGAGATAGCGGTCCTTGATGCCGTCGACCCTGATCTCGTAGAAGTATTCTGTCGACGGCTCGAGACCCGAAATGGTGATGACCTCGGTGTAGTCGTTCGCCTTTTCGACCATCACCGGTTCGGTCTGCTTTGCCGAGCTGAAGTCCGGCGTGACGTCGTAGACCACGGAAACCGTAAAGGCGCCGCTCGTGCGGACCCAGATCTTGGCATCGGTGTCGGTCACGGCGCCCACCATGGGTCCCTGCATCAGGCGGGGATAGCCTTTGGGAGACGGTTTGGCGGCAAACGCCGCCGATACGCTGACGAGGGAAACGAGGGCTCCGGCGAGAGCCACGCGACGCAGACTGTTGAGGGTGCTTGTCATCATCGTTCCTTTTTTCAAAAGACCCAGGAGAGCTTGGTGAAGACGGTGTCCTCCTGCTCCGAGACGGCGCCGATCTCAGACGTCCCCTTCTGATAGGCGATCTGCAGCGATCCGAACGGCGGCAGGAACCGCCAGACCCCGAGCAGCTGGACATTCTCTTTGCTGATCACGGAATTGGTCTGGACGAAGAGACTGAGAAACAGATTGTTGGTGAAGTAGTAGCTCGATCGAAAGACATGGATCCAGGTGGTTTCGTGCTCGGGGTCCGGGTCGAGCTCGAGCCGGGTCGCCTCGTACGAGAGATCCCAGGCCTTCGACAGCCGATACTGGAGCTCGACCGTGAAGAGCTTGAGATCGCTGTCGAAGTTTCTACCCGTGCCCACGCCGACGTTGATCACTCTCCCGGCTCGGTTGTCATAGCCGACCTCGAAGCTCGTGATCGAGTTGCGGAATTCCTTTTCGAAGATTTCGAGCCCGTCGTCGTACGAGAGCTCGAACTGCCAGCCGCTGGTCAGAACGAGCTCGATATCGGTCTCCAGCTCCCAGCTCCTGAGATCACCGGCCTGGCTGTCAAAACGGTTGTAGTTGATCTTGCCTTCGAGTCTCTCGAAGGCGCTCTCCTGGAACCAGATCTGGTGGGTCGCCTCGGCATCCCACTCCTTCCGGTCGTCGTCCTTGAGAAAACCGACGGCGTTGACGTTTTCCTTCAACCCCGCATCGAGGGAGCTGTAGCGGATGTGGAAGTGGGTGTTGGCCGAGTCGTACGCCGGTCGCAGAAACCAGCCGATCGTGCCGTCGTCGGTCGGCCCGTGCGAACGCAGGAGCTGGCCCGTCATCCCGATGGTCTCGGTGAAGAAGAGGGTGGCATCGACACCGATCGAGCCCATGTTCTCCCCCTCTGCTCGCCGGTTGCCCGCGAGCAGACCAACCGTTGAAGACCCGAACACTCCCCGCTGCACCCGCAGGACGGTGTAGTCCGCATCGGTTGTCTCCGGAGATCCCGTCACCTCGTTGTCGAGGTGGAGATCGGCGCGCGTCGCGATAGCGGAAAAATCGAAGCCGCCGACCTCGCCGACGAGCTTGCCGCCGGCCGTGATGTCGCCGATGCGCCGGCTGTAGAACTGGCGAATCCGCTGGTCGTACATCGAGATGCCCTCGAGAAAGAACGGCCTCTTTTCCGGCACGAAGAGCTCGTAGCGGGTGAGATTGACCACCTCGACATCGGCCTCGATGAGGGCGAAGTCGGGGTTGATGGTGAGGTCACCACTGAGGTTGTTGGTGAGCCGGAACCTGAGATCGCCGCCGACCTTGGTGAAAATCGATTCCCCTTTCTCTGCGGCGATGAGCGCATAGGGGATGAACGCGAGCTTCTTGAAATCGATCGCCCTCACGGTGAGGCCGTCAAGCGCGCCGAACTCCGACACCCGCCACTCCGACTCGCCCGGTCCCGACCACACCGATGTCTCGAGCCGCCGCGGAACCCGCAGTTGGAAGTTGACTCCCCAGCTGACCTCATCTCCTCCCTTGAAGCGCAGCATCTTGAACGGGATCGCGAACTCGACGGTCCAACCATCGGCGGTCCTCATCGAGGCGCATTTCCAAGCCGCATCCCACTCGGTCTCGACGGTGCGGCCGTTGTCCGCCACCGTGCCGTCGGTCTGCACCCCGAGGGGGTTGGTGGCGAAGAAGTACGCCGTCCGCCCGTTTTGAAAGGTGTCGAGGAGAACCGTGACCGAGTCATCCCGCTCGAGGTCTCCATCGCGGGAGGTCACCGCGGCCGCGATCCTTCCGGGGTCGGGGTCGAAGTTCCGAAAAGCGACATAGAGCACCTCCGATGTCACGCCGATCAACACCACCGTCCGGAACGGCGAAGCCTTGCCGAACTCGGGTTCGAACTGGACAAAGCCCTCGACCTCCGACGCGGAAGCCCAGACCTCGTCGTCGAGCACGCCATCGATCACCGGGCCCTGCTCGAAGACGACCGCGTCAAAGCGCGGCTCCGCAGCGCCGCCACCCAGCGCGACCATCACCAGGAAAGCGGTCGCTACGGCGATCCGCCTCGCGCAGGATCCTTCGACCTTGGAGGTTCGCCCGTCGGTGTTCACCCTGAGTCGTCCACGGCGCGATCACGTCACCGAATTCAGATGTTCGATGCCAAGCTCGGCAGAGGTATCAGCGTCAGGCAACGGCATGAACTCGCCCGAAACAAACCCCTCATAGCCGGTGGATCCCAATACATCGAGGATGGAGCTGAAATCGAGATGTCCGGCGCCCGGATACCAGCGATTGGAGTCCGCCACGTGAAAGTGGAAGATCCGGTCGCCGACGGCCCGGATGCTTTCCTCGATTTCGGCCTCCTCGATGTTCATGTGAAACGTGTCCAACAAGAGCCCGAAGTTGTCCGCGGCGACCCGTTCAATGAGGTCCAGACCCTGGGTCGCGGAGTGGATGAGATCGGTCTCGTATCGGTTCATGGGCTCGAGTGCGAATCGCACACCGGTGCCCGCAGCCGCAGCCGCGCACGCCTGGATCGCCTCGACCATGTACTCCATGGACCGCTCGTGGGTCTGACCCTCGGGGGTGATCCCACGGATAAGACCGAGGATGACGATGGCGTCGAGGTGAGCGGCCAACGGCACATGGCTCGAGATTCTCTCGATGGCCGCGGCACGCACCTTCTCGTCATCGCTGGTGAAGGACAGGCCTTCCTCTCCCCACGCCTGGCCGGTCCCGATGGCGGGCACGACAAGGTTGTGGGACGAGATGACGCGCTCGAGCTCGCCGGCGTTCACCAATTTTGGATCCCGCACGGCGAGTTCGACACCGTCATAACCCCAGCCGGCGATCTTGGCCACGTTGGCTTCGAAATCGCCCTTGAAAGCCACCGCCTGGAAGGCGGCGGCATGGGTCGACAGCACTACGCTGAGTTTCATATTTGATATGCCTTACGAGTTCGAACCCTGACCGATCCGAGGAAGCTGGTAGACCGATTTCCATCCCTCGCTCAGAGGCTCGCGGAGATAAGGTTCCATCTCGGCTTCGGTACGCAGGGTGACCATCTCCACCGGTGGCACGGTCCCCGCCGGGAAGGCTTCCAGGGTCTGATCGTTGAGCAGGGTGATGTACTTGAGAATAGCGGCGAGCGGTCGTTTCGCCTTCTCGGCTGTGCCCTGCGTGGCCTTGCCGACAACGCCCTCGGGGGTCGCCGCGATCTCGATGGCGAAGTGACCCTCACCCTCGGACCAGCGACTCGGCCGGCCGAAGGGATCCACCGACTTGTCGAAGTGACCATCCGGAAGATAGCCGATGCCTTCGGTGTCGACGGCATAGTCCATGTCCACCATGTCGGGGTGGAGCAGCAGGCCGAGGGAGGTCTCCGACTCATCTGCGTGGACGAAATTGGTGTCCATCTTGCCGCCCTTGGGCTCGGTCCGGAAGAACTCGCGAACCGCACGGTGCCAGTCGATGACGCGGAAGACACCGGGCAGCTGATAGCGCTTCTGGAACTGCTGGATGGCCGACTCGAGCATCCACAGATGACCGTGGTTGTTGATCAGAATCTGCTTGCGGAAACCGTCGTTCCAGAGACCCAGCATCACGTCGATGAGGAACTCACGGGCGATGTTCTCGCGGATGATGACGGTGCCCGGCATCCCCAGGTGGTGATACGGGTGCGACCCGTAGTTGAGCGGCGGCAGCGCGAGACTCACCGGCGCACCCTGCTTGGCGGTGAAGCGTCGCACGCCCTCGCAGATCTGACTGACGTAAAGGGTGTCCGAGGCGCTCGGCAGGTGGCGACCGTGGAGTTCGGTGCAGCCGATGGGGATGAGGACGACGTCGTTCTTCCGGCGTTCAGCCTCTACCTGGTGGCGGACGGTTGTCTGGATATAGGACCCGGCCTTGCCCCACTCACAGGGTGAGGGCACGCCGTATTCGGCAAGCATCGCATCGACCTCGGCGTCGCTCGCGTCCCACACTTCCTTCTTGCACCGTCCAACGGTGTTGTCTTCAAAAAACAGATCCGGTTGATCGGTGGTCAGCAACCGGGGATCTTCTGGGGAGTTTGACATGTGATTCTCCTTGTCTCGTTTCGATCTGTCGTCAGCTCTTGTACGGGTCGCCGGTTGGCGACCCGGATGTCATTGTTGTCTCGACCTCGACGGGTAGTCCGGTCTGGATCGACCGGCGCCCGGCGAGGGCCACCGCCAGCGTCGCCGCCCCGTCCCGGTCGGTGACCGGTGGTGGGGTGTCATCGACGACACAATCAACAAATTCCTGAAGCATGGTCACGAAGGCGTCTCCCATGCGTTCGGGCGTCGTATGGACCGCATCGTGGTGGGCGCCACTGCGATCCAACACGCGGATGGGAGTCCGGCGAAGACGGCCGATCTGGACCGCCCCTTCATCGCCGATCACTTCGCCACGTAGGTCATGGCCGTAACGGGTCGTCCGACTTGCGGTGAGGGCGCCCATGGCGCCACCGGCAAACCGTACGCTGACCACGGCGTTATCGATATCGCCCACAGTCGCGATGGATTCATCGATGAGGGCGCCGCCCTCGCCGAAGACCCGAACGATTTCGTCTCCCAGCAACCACCGCCCGAGATAGATGTCGTGGTACATGGAGTCGAGGATCAGGCCGCCGCTGACCTCGAGATCGGCGAATGCCACCGGCGGCGGGTTCATATCGCCGCTGAGCGAGCGGTAGAGGACGGGCTTCCCGATCCCTCCCGCATCGATGACACGCTTGGCTTCGATATATCCCGCATCGAACCGACGGGAGTGACCGAGCATGAGCTTGACGCCCGCGGCTCGAGCCGCCTCCGATGCGCGGCCGCAATCTTCGAGACTGAGACCGAGCGGCTTCTCGCACAGGATGTGCAGACCGGCCGAAGCGCAGTCCTCGACATTGGTCACATGGGCCGATGTGCTGCTGGAGATGACAACCGCGTCGAGGGTCTCCGCCTCGAGCAGTGCGGTGAGATTGTCGTACACGGACACGGCGCCGCAGCGCCGGCGGACCTCAGCGGCCCGCTCGGCACTGGACGTCGTCACGGCGACGAGGTGCGCACCCCTGATGCGGTAATGGAGATTCTCCGCATGGGTCTGACCCATCCGGCCCGCTCCAACCACGGCCATGCGCAAATCGTTCACCGTTCTTCCTCTCCTGATCTCGTCATTCAGTTGGGTTTGACGAGAATCTTGCCGTCGGTCCGGTCGGTGGATTTGGCGATGGCTTTCAAGGTGTCGTCGAGGCCATAGCGGGCGGTGATGATCGGGCTCAGATCGATGCGACCGGAAGCGACCATGCGGATGACATTGGGGAAGGTCTCGTGACCCGAGTGACCCTGGGCGCCGAAGGCCTGGGCGCGGCGGACCTGGAAGGCCTCGAGGTACATGGGCACCCGTTTGGCGGCGCGCCCGATCTGGATGACCTTGCTGTTGATGGCCAGGGCTTTTTCCATCTCCGGAATCGTCAGATGGGGAACCCCTGCGGCCTCGACGTGGAAATCGAAACCGGCGCCGTCGCTGTGCTCCATGAGCACCTCGCCGGGGCTGACCTCACGCGGGTCGTAGCAGAAGTCCGCACCGACCGCCTTGGCGAGCTCGATCCGCGGCTTCGAAACCTCGAAGGCAACGATTTTGCCCGCACCCGCCGCCTTGGCGAGTGCAATCGCGGCCAAACCGATGGACCCGGCGCCGAAAATCGTCACGAAATGACCCGGGCGGAACCCGCCGCCACGCTCGAACATTCCGTTGTACGCGACACAGGTGGGTTCGGTGAGGGCTGCGAGCTCGTAGGCCTTCTCTTCGCTGCCGACTCTCTCGGCGATGGCGTCGATCTTCCAGCAGAACTTCTCGTCCACCGCGATGTAGTTGGCAAAGGCGCCCGGTATGGTGAACCCGATCTCCTCGAGATTGGTGCAGTGGTTGGGATAACCGTTGCGGCACGGAATGCATCGGCCGCACCAGATCATCTCCTCCACGGTGACCATGTCGCCGTTGGTGAGCAGGGTGACATCCTTACCGATCTCCACGACCTTGGCCGAGAACTCGTGGCCGAGGATGGTGGCGAACTTTGTCAGGCCCGGGTAGAGGATGTAGTTGTCGTCATCGGTTTCATAGAAGTGCATGTCCGAGCCACAGACGCCGCAGGCCTGGATTTCGAGGAGAACTTCCTTGGGACCGGGCTTTGGATCGGGCCAGGGTCTGACTTCCAGGGTCGGGTTTCTCCAGATGTCGTTGCCACTGATGGCTTTGCCGGTCTTCTTTTCCCAATCCGAGACCTCATAACCTGGTTTGGGATCCCACTTCGCGTCAAGTACGAGACCTTTCATAACAAACCTCCGTCGAATTTCTTTCGGCGCCGCTTGAGTCTCGCGGCACCGTGTGTTTCCGCACTCAGGAGTGTGCAGTGCATAGAATTGGCGGCGCCTTTCGGGTGTCGTTTGGCCCATTTCGTGGCGAATCCTTGGCCCATACCACCAGTATGAACCTGCGAATTCGCCCCAAAATGGCCACAAACGACCCTCCGAAATCCATCCACCATCTATGCACTGCAAACCCCTAAACCGAGAGAGCTACCCCCCGGTACTTCTGTTCCATTAGAGCAACGATCTCTTCACGGCTTCTGCGAATCGGCCCGGGAACCGCCACCTTCAAGCTCGTGACCGCGGCCGACCACCGAAGGGCCTCTTCGGGCGGGTGTTCCAGCCGGGCCGCGACATAGGAGCCGACACAGGTGTCGCCCCGGCCGCTGCGTCCGAGCATGGATTCCGCGTGAAAGTCAGCCTCGAAGAACTGCCCCTCTGCGAGCAAAACGATTCCATCGCGGTGGGTGATGATGACTTCGCGAGATCCGAGTGCGGCCAGAGCCCGGGCCGCCTGCCTGATGTCCGACTCTCCGGTTATGGACTCAGCCTCAACGGCGTCGGCCTTGAGGATGTCCACCAACGGCAGAATCACGTGCCGCTCCGGCCATTCGGTATGTTCGAGACGGCCGTCGGGATGGCGGATCCTGATAAAGCCCTGGGCATCGGCACTGATCAGCGCATCCTTCCTGCGAAGCTCCTGGACGACTTCGAGGGGGACCTCACCCTGGATCGATGGACTGATCACAAAGGCCTTTGAATCCACTTCTCGAACCTGTTCCACGGTGAAAGCGCCCGCGGTGTCCGCAACGGTGAGGGTCCTTTCATCGGGGTTGTCGTTCGGGTACTCGAGACGCATGAGGGTCGAGCTCGGGGTCGCGGTGGCGAAGACCGTGATCCCCACCTCCTCGAGGGCCCGGACCACGTGAAAATCCTCAAGCGCCAGTCGCATGATCGCCGCGACCTTTCGGCCGAGAGCGAGCGCCGCGTTGGCCGAGTAGTTGACCCCGCCACCGTCGGCGTGGGTGGTGCCCGCGGCCGTGACGATGGTGTCCTTGGTGTAGTTGCCGATGGTGGTGACGTCGAATCGAGCGTCTTGCTTGGTCATGTATTCCTCAATCTCAGTCTCTGACTTGAACCCGCCACAGCGAAGTGGCCAAGATGAACGAGACGACGGACATGCCGATCCAGAACAGAATTGCCGCGGAGAAGTCGTAGTGACGAACTCCGTCGACCATGGTCACCCCGTTCTCGATCAGATGGCCGCTGATCTGATCCTGAAGGGCGGCGCCGATATAGGAGAAGACCCCGATAAAGCCCATGGCCGCGCCGGCCGCCCGTTTGGGTGCGATATCGAGGGCGAAGAGGCCCCCGAGCGAGGTCACGAGCCCGGTCAGTCCGAAGCCATAGATAAAGAACGCCGCGGTCATGAAGAGCGGTTTGCCGGGAGGTCCGAAGAAGACCATCAGCAATCCCACGATCTCCATGGCGGCGAAGATCATATTGGTCGGTGGGCGTCGGGCGTTGAAGACCTTGTCCGAGGTGTAGCCGAAAGCCAATGCGCCGAGAATCCCGGCAATGGTGTTGACCGAGATGACGCTGCCCGCCTGCATTAGGGTGTAGCCCTTGGCCTCCTGAAGATAGAGCACACCCCAACTGTTGATGGCATAGCGGGTGACATAGATAGACGCGCTCGCCATCGCCAGCACCCAGATCGCCGGAATCTTGAGGATCGTCTTTTGGACGGCCCAAGTGCTCTCTTCGGCCTCGGTCGTAGCGGCCGACTCACCACTGTGGTCGTTCTTCCAATCGGCCACGGGTGGAAGACCCATGGTCTGCGGTCGATCCTGCATGTAGATATAGAGCAGGCCCGCAACTACGATGCACAAAACACCCGGACCCCAGAACCCGGCGCGCCAGCCCCACAGGGTGACGAGGGCGGCGACTCCGACAAAGGTGAGCCCTTCGCCGATGGCGTGAGCCGTGCTCCAGATCCCGTACATCCGCCCCCGCTCGCTGTTTGAGAACCAGTTGGCCATGGCCACGGCGCCCGATGGCGCGCCGAAACCCTGGAACCAGCCGTTGAGGGCCCAGAGCAACACCGAGAGCCACAGGATCGTGGAGAACCCCATCCCAATGTTGAGGAACGCCGAAATCAGCACCCCGAAGGCGAAGAAGATCTTGAGGTTCATGTGATCGGCGAGGAAGCCGTTGGTGAGCTTGCCGAAGGCGTAGGTGTAGAACAGCGCCGAGCCGATGATGCCGAGCTCGACCGGGGTGAAGATCCCACCGTCGATGAGCGGCTTCTTGACCATGGAGAGCGCCAGGCGGCAGGTGTAGACCACTCCGTAGCCGATGGTGATCGCCAACATGATCCGCAGCCGGTGGCGCTTGTAAAGCGTATCGATCCGAGTCTTGTCGGTGAGCGGCGCTTTGGGCTCGCCGGTCCGGAAGATGCTGGCAAAACTCATGGGGCCTCCACCTTGATCGGTCGGTTCTCGGCCATGGAGCGGGAAGCCGCGATGCCGATCAGGACCGACATGAGCCCGTCGGTGCCGCCCGCCGCCGGTTGAAGATCGTCACGGATCCCGGCAAAGAACGACTCGAGCTCGGCGACAAACGATGCCTGGTAGCGCTCGAGGAAGAAGTACAGAGGTTTGTCGGAGCGAACACCGGCGTTGGTGCTCACCGTCACACGGTTTGGGGTTTCGTTGGCCGCCTCGGCGCTGCCGCCCGTGCCGAAGACCTCGACCCGCTGGTCATAGCCGTAGACCGCCTGGCGGCTGTTCTCGATCACCGCGATGGCGCCGTTGGCCATCCTGAGGGTGGTGACCGCGGTGTCGACATCGCCCGCCTCGCCGATGGCCGGATCGATGAGCACGGCCCCGCTGGCAAACACCTCTACGACTTCGCTGCCGGTGAGAAAGCGGACCATATCGAAGTCGTGGATGGTCATATCGAGGAAGATGCCGCCCGAGGTCTTGACGTACTCCACCGGCGGCGCCTCCGGATCCCGCGAGGTGATCTTGACGAGATGGATCTCACCCACGTCGCCGTCAATCACGGCCTGTCGTACACGCGCGAAGGTCGGGTCGAAGCGCCGGTTGAAACCGACCTGCAGCTTGACCCCGCTGTCGGCGACGATTCCGATGGTGCGGCGGATGCGATCGGGATCGAGATCAATGGGTTTCTCGCAGAAGACGTGTTTACCTTTCTTCGCCGCCCGTTCGGTGAGATCGGCATGGGTCGGGGTCGGTGAGCAGACGAGCACCGCCTCGATCTCGTCGTCCTCGAGGATCAGCTCCGGGTCTTTCCCGGTGATGACCGGCGAGGGCGGCCACGAGGAGAAATCCACATAGGGATCGGTAACGGCTTTGAGCGTGATCCCCGCCATCCGCAGGAGGTTGTTCCCGTGGACCTGGCCGATTCTCCCGGCGCCGAGGATTCCCACCGTGATCTGTCTCATTGGTCTGATCCTTCTGTATCAGTAACTATTCTTGTTAGGTCTCGAAGCAAGCCGGAGGCTGGATCCCTCCAAGGGGGAGGAGGAAACCCAGGCTCCGGACTTACCGCCGGTTTTCAGTTCGTTACGCTGCGTTTAGAGATCGAACCTCACACCCAGGGTCGCCCACCAGTCGTAGTACTCCTGCTGGCGGATTCGGTTGGGGGTGTTCTCGTATGCCGTGTACGGCTCGTTGGTGATGTTGATGACTTCCATAACGATGCTGAACTTCTTCGAAGCCTGCACCCGGAAGAGGAAGTCGAGCTGGGCGTGGTCTTCGACATAGATGTCTTCTTCCGGATCTCCGCCGACCTCGATGAGCTTCTTGCCGTTGTAGTTGTATGAGAGACGCGTGGTGATGCCGTACTTCTCGTAGACCAGCGCGAGGTTGCCGATTTGGTCCGACTGGCCGGGAAGCGAGGTGGACTCACGGTCGGGATACTTCGCATCGGAATCGACATAGGTGTAGTTGGCGTAGATTCCGAGGCCGCCCCAACCACCCTTCCAGTTGGTGAACTGGTTCTGGAAGGCGAGTTCGATACCGGTCAGAGTGCCCTTGTCACCGTTGCGCGGTTGGGTGATTTCAACGTCCTCGCCATCGATGATGTCGTCTTCCTGGAAGATATAGATGTAATCGGTCAGGTCCTTGTAGAAGACACCCGCCGAGATGATGCCGACGGGTTGCAGGTATTTCTCCCACATAAGGTCGACGTTCCACGCAGTGGTGACGTTGAGATCGGCGTTGCCGAGCTCGACCTCGCCGTCCTCGAGGTTGGCGAACCGCCATGGCGCCGCGTCCTCGAAATTAGGCCGTGCCAAGGTGCGGGTGAGAGCGGCGCGGAGCTGTGAATCCTCACTCGTCTTGTAGATGAAGTGGAACTGGGGCAGCCATTCGGTGTAGTTCTTGTCGCCGTTGACCGGCAACAGGGATACGGGATCGCCCTCCTCGTCGAGGATCAGCTCGTATGCGGTGTATTCGCTCTTGGTGCTCTCGACTCGAACGCCTGCCATGAGAGTCGTCTTCGCGCCGAAAAGGAACTCGCCCAGAGCGTATGCCGCGAGGGTGTCTTCCGAAACCTCGAAGTCGGCGAGGTCCTCTTCCAGATTTCTCTCGGACTCGAGGAGTCCGCTTGCACCCAGCTCCCTCATGAGGCGGGGGTCGAAGAACGGAACGATCTGGTTGCCGTAGGTCCCGCCGAAGAACGGGGTCTCGGATGTCCAGTTGCTCAAGTAGTCGACCATATTCAGATCGTCGTCCGCCTCGAGGTCATAGACCTCATAGTCCTGTTCCTTGGTTTTGGTCCGGTATTTGGCGCCCACCTTCCACAACCCGGAGAATCCCGCGTTCTTGTAGAAGCCCTTGGTCAGGTTGATGGCGCCGACGATGTCCTCTTCGGTGGATATCTTGGACTGGTCCTCGATGTCCTTGAACCAGAACTGATCGGCACTTTCGTTGAGCGGGTTGGCCTGGATGTTATTGGGGTCGATGTGATCTGCGCTGACGTTGGGATCGAAGATCACATCTTCCATCTCGAAGGCGGAGGTGTACTGGTTCGGTGTCTCCTCCTGCGCTTTGTTCCACATCACACGATAGTCGAGGACAAAGGACTCACCGATGTTGTTCTCACCGCCGAAGGTGAATGAGTAGATATCGGATGTCTGCGTCCGGTCCTTGATGTCACGGACGAGCTCTTCGTCGCCGACCTTGTTCCTCTTGCGGCGCCTCAGCTCGGTGTCCTCGTAGTTGGTTACCAGACCCCGCAGATAGTAGTTGGAGCGTTGAGTCGCCCGGAAGTCGAGATCGAAGGTCAGACCGTAGCGTTTCCTCTGCGTGGTGTAGTCGCGGAACTGGAGCTCATCGAGATCGCCGTCGTCGTACTCCGGCTCGATGTTGTCGGCCCCCCGTTTGGTGTCGCTTCCGCTGATGGAAAACAAGAGACCCCAGTCTTTCGATTCGCCGAATCGGTTGCCGAAGGTGAAGCTTCCGTTCGGGGCCGTTTCTTCCATGAGCGCGCTGTAGCCCACACCGAGCGCGGCCGAGAGGCGCAACTCTTCGGGGGCTCGGAGGGTCACCAGGTCGACGGTGCCGCCGATGGAGTCGCCGTCCATGTCGGGCCGCAGGGCCTTCGAGACCACGATGGAACCGAGAAGGTCAGCCGGAATGGTATCGAGCGCAACGTTTCGGACACCGGCTTCAGGCGACGGGATGCGCTCGCCGTTGACGGTGGTTGAGTTGAGCCTGGCCTCGGTGCCGCGAATGATGATGTAGCGGCCCTCACCCATGTCGCGATTCAGGCTGACGCCCGGGATCCGCTGGGTCGCCTCGGCCGCGTTCTTGTCCGGGAAACGACCGATCTGATCGCCGGACACTATGTTCGTGATATTGACCGAGTTCATCTGTGTATTAAGGGCTTTGGCCTGGCCTTCGAGAAGTGGCGAACCACGAACTTCAATTTCGCCGCCATAGGCGAGCGTCATATCCTGGCTCACCGGCTCGCCGGCCACAACCGTCACATCGGCGGTGGCGCTCTGCAACCCGAGGTAGCTGA
>RCND010001296.1_pt1 | contig 14066 bp, 15 predicted proteins | sample 2041351 | NCBI WGS metagenome assembly RCND01 (sample SAMN09708230, study PRJNA481090) | Marine sediment metagenome, whole genome shotgun sequencing project. | biome: marine sediment; feature: ocean; material: sediment; isolation source: Sewage treatment plant 12B marine sediment (STP12B) ...
GCTATTGAAAAATGGCAACAAGAGAAGATACTTGATACCTATATAAAGGTTAACGGTGAGCATAGAAAATGTACCTTCAGTAGTAACTGGTTAAAACAATAATTGAATGTCTGACGTTGCAGCTATAAAACAATTGGTCACTCAATACCAATTACTCAAGAAAGAGATCGCCAAGGTAATCGTTGGACAAGACGAGGTTGTAAGTCAAATACTCATTTCCATTTTTTCAGGGGGTCATTCATTATTAATAGGAGTGCCAGGATTAGCAAAGACTTTGATGGTCAATACTATAGCTCAAGTATTAGGATTGGATTTCAAGCGTATACAGTTCACGCCAGATTTGATGCCTAGTGATATTTTAGGGAGTGAGATCCTGGATGAAGACAGACATTTCAAATTTATAAAAGGACCTATTTTCGCTAATATCATTCTAGCAGATGAGATCAATAGAACACCACCAAAAACGCAAGCTGCATTATTGGAAGCCATGCAAGAACGATCAGTTACGGTTGCAGGGCATCATTATAAATTGAGTTTACCATATTTTGTGCTAGCCACCCAAAACCCGATAGAGCAAGAGGGTACTTATCCCTTACCTGAGGCGCAATTAGATCGTTTTATGTTTGCTGTTAATTTGGATTATCCTAGTTTTCAAGAAGAAGTAGATGTGGTCAAGAGTACAACATCAGATGATACTGCGACTGTTAACGCTCTGTTATCTGCACAAGAAATAATTGATTATCAGCATTTGATTCGACGTATCCCTGTAGCGGACAACGTTATTGAATATGCCGTCACTATGGTTGGAAAATCAAGACCTAAAGGGGATACCGCTAGTGATATCGTTAGGGATTATGTAGATTGGGGAGCAGGACCAAGAGCCTCTCAGAACCTAATTCTTGCAGCAAAGACACATGCTGCTATCAATGGGAAATTCTCGCCAGATATCGAGGACGTTCAGGCTGTTGCCAACAGTATACTTCGCCATCGGGTGATCAAGAACTACAAAGCCGAAGCCGAAGGTATTACCGAAGAACAGATTATTAAGAGTTTGTTTTAGGTTTTAATCGTAAATGCGATTTAATTAAGAAGTAATTCAATATCTCCCTTCAATAACTCTACTTCCTTGGGCTTCAATAGATCATAAAACCCACGTATCATTCTATCTCTATCCACTAAGGCCGCATAACTGCTGTGGTAAAAATCGGTTCCATCTTCGTTAGGCTTGAAGTTGGTCATGTATTGTTTGGCTTGCACTTTGGTGTTTTTTTCTGAAGATGTCAAGAACTGCCATCTTTCGGAGGTAATGCCGATGGCATCCGCATAATTCTTCAATACTTCAGGAGTGTCATTAGTTGGATCAATAGTATGAGAGATGATTAAAAAATCGTCATCATCAATGCTCTCAGAAATACCGATGAGTTGTTGACGCATGGGCGGGCAAATGCTTGGGCAACGGGTAAAGAAGAAATTGGCAATGATTACTTTGTTGTTTAGATGCTCACTGGTGAATTTATCATTCATTTGATTTAGGAAGTCTCCATTATAGTCAATGGAATAAAATTCTTTTATCCCTTGGTCATTAATGGTATAGCTCAAAACGGGTAATTTATGCCACTCTGATTTGCAAGAAAATAATATGAGGCAAACAAGGATAATTCGTTTCATTGCGAAATGGGTTTAAAGATTTTTATTTTTTCTTCCATGCCTTCATCATCATAATAGAAAATTACCATACTTGCCATTATTTCTTGATCTTTCTCATCGTAATAGCTGTGATTCTTCGTTTCGAAAAGAACGCAGGCATTAGACAGATCATCAATAGGGCCTACAAAAGGATTTTCAATATCTTTTTTCAATAATTTCACTTCTTTAGGCTTCAGAAGATCATAAAATCCACGTATCATTTTATTTCTATCCACTAAGGCCACATAACTGCTGTGATAGAAACCTGTCCCGTCTTCATTAAGCTCGAAGTTGGTCATATATTGTTCAGCCTGCGCTTTGATATTTCCCTCAGAAGCTGCTAAGAACTTACATCGTTTGGAAGGAATGCCTAGGGCGTCCGCATAATTTTTCATTCCTTCAGGTGTGTAAAAGTATTTTTTAATGTGTTCTCTTTTCTGTAAAGTGGAAAAAAATCTTTTTCAATATCATATTCTTCATTTGGATTCATTAATTCATGAGATAAGGAGTTATAAATATTTTGATTTACAATTTTCCTACCAGTATAAAAAATGCGGACATCATTCGGGAAAAAGGACTTTTTATAATTGTAAATACCATCGTCTTTTCCATGACCACCACCCAAAACAAAATATTTAAATCCCATTTCGAAGGCCCATTTTATTAATTGATGTTTTAAGAAATCATTAGGACGATAAATAAAATAATCGGCGATTGTTCCACCTAAAAAAGAAAATGCATAATTTTTTGAAAGGAGTATAAGTTCAGAAGAAATTGGTGTTTCGTCTTTGTAACATATGGCAATGACACAAATAGCCTTGCAATCATGAATGAAGGCCTCAAGTTTTTGCTTTTGATAAATGAATTCTTCCGAAGCTTCGGTTCTTTTCATGGTGTCAATATAGATATCAAAAAAGATGTCAAAAGCTTTTTTTGGAATGTGATGATCATAAATGACCACATCTAATTTTTTTCGTTTCGCCCTTTTAACATTTTTTCTAACTTTGCGATGGTAACCTTTCTTTTGTAATTCAGGTTCAATGAGTTTACCCATTATATTGTGCATGGTTGGTATTAAAGTTCCGCTATATTCTAAAATATTGTTAATTAAGTTGAACCGAATAAATTCAGAAACTACATTGTTTTGTTCGTACCAATCGTCTACCATTTCCCAAAATATTTTTAAAACGCGTCCTTCAATGTCATGATGAAACAAAGGGCCTCCATATCCATAAGTTGAGATTATATCAAAATAACTCATGTCACTTGCGAGGTCTATTTTTCGCAAATAAAAGGGCATCAAAACTACTAAGTTTTGAGAGTCATTATATAAAAGGAATGCACTGGCACCTTCATAACTTGTGCAAAACATTTTTATGAATTCTAATTTGTAAAAAGGACAATGAGCTGTAAAATTTTCTAAATCGGTTTTATAAAGTTCCGCTTCATTAGTATTGTCTAAGTTTAGGACTTGTAGTTTCATTATTGTATTATTTTAAAACTTGCTTCAAAGTATGCACCATATAAATCAATTCAGGTTCTTCGCAACTCTTATGAACAGGAAGATTTATAATATGTTTGGATTTGAACCTTACTGATTCATCGGGCGCATCGATTAGTGAGTGTACCATAGTAGGGGATATGATCAGCAAATCATCATCATCAATGCTCTCAGAAATACCGATGAGTTGTTGACGCATGGGCGGGCAAATACTTGGGCAACGGGTAAAGAAGAAATTGGCAATGATTACTTTGTTGTTTAGATGCTCATTGGTAAATTTATCATTCATTTGATTTAGGAAGTCTCCATTATAAACACTGGAATAAAATTCCTTTATCCCTTGTTCATTAATGGTATAGCTTAAAACGGATAATTTATACCACTCGGATTTATAAGAAAAAAGAAGAAGACAGATTAGGGCAATGAACTTCATTGCGAAATGGGTTTAAAGCTCTTTATTTTTTCTTCCATGCCTTCGTCATAATAGAAAATTGCCATACTTGCCATCATTTCTTGGTTTTTTGAAGTCGTGTTGTTGACATCGAGTGTCAATTCATAGATATGATCTTGATATAGCCAAACACCTTTTTTACTAGTAAAAGTAGGTGTGTTTTTTAATCCGATCTTATCATTAAAATTCTCGCTTACACAATCGTAAATGACTTCTTGAGTTGTTTTATCCACTAATTTCAGTCGTTCCGCAAAGGGATGTAAATGCGATGTCACTTGATGCAAGCGAATGCTGTCTTTTATTCCCAATTGCTTGCTAGCATCAAAACGATAACTATGCTTTCCTGGTGCAAATATCCAATGTCCAGAAAGCGGATTTCCATTTTCGTCGTAATAAGTGTGGTTCTTGGTCTCTACAGGAACGCAGGCATTTGGTAGATCATCTGTTGGCCCCACGAATGGATTCTTGATATCAAAAGGAAACATCATATAGATGGTCTTTGGCTGAAGCGGGATGAGACGCTTGTCCTTATCCTTGGTAAACCCTATTTCAATTTTGTGCTTGACCTTGAAAGTTGAATCAGTAACGTTGTGATTAAGAGCTTGTGCATTCAGTAATATACGCTCATTAGAGAATACCGGAAACCCAAAACCCTCCGGCAATTCGAACTCTTCAATGCCATTACTAATAGAGGTAATACGCGGATACGTTTGGTTGATGCGCTCTGTGTAATTCCATCTATTATAATGCTCACCATCACGGTATTCAAAATTGGTATGGCACACAAAATCGTTGGGCATACGTTGTTTCCCGTCAGCAGAAAAGGCATTGGTCTTGAATGATGTTAGGTAGAGCAATTCTTCTTTAGTATCATCAATAGCTATATAGGTATCCGATTTCGGGCCTTCCATGGATTTGTAAATGTTACTGATAACAAAGGTTGGAGTAGTAAAGGTGACTTTGTTGTCCGTCAAGTCTTTTTTCCACTGCGAATCCACTAAGCCAAGGGTGTAATATACTTTGGACTTTATGAGTTCTTTGTGTCGTGTTTGAAGTGTATTGAAATAAATTATTCCACCAATAACAACCAAAAGAAGAAAAATAAATATATTTTTAAGCTTAAGCAATTTCATTTTTGAGACGGTTTGAAGCAAATTTATGAAAATTAATTACGAGAAGCGGATTTTTGGATTGGACATTATGAGGGCAATGGCGATTCTGCTAGTGGTATTCTCCCACGCGATTTGGATCCTACCGCCTGCAAAGAGCTTCTTGACCGACCTAATGAGTTTGGCAGGCGTTATAGGAGTTGAAATCTTTTTCGTTCTTAGTGGATTCCTCATTGGCCGAATCATATATAAACTTTTCGTTGATCAAGAATTTAGTTTTAAGGATGTTCAATATTTCTGGATACGACGCTGGTTCAGGACCTTGCCGAATTATTATCTGGTATTGGTGTTCAATATCATTTTGGCCTGGTATCTCGGAACCAACCTGCCTGAGAATATCGGCAGTTACTTCTTCTTCTTACAGAATTTTAGTACTGAAATGCCTTCTTTCTTTGGTGAGTCATGGAGTTTGCCAATAGAAGAGTTTGCATATATCATAGGGCCTTTGCTTTTGTATTTAGTGTTGTTCCTCAAACTTAAGATAAGCAAGAAACGTCTATTTTTGATAGTGACGCTTATGATCATAGCGTTTTTCATTGCCACCAAGATGGTTTATAATGGCAATGATGACATTAAGACGATGATCTTCTGGAATGTTAATCTAAAAGCCAATACTATTTATAGAATTGATGCTATTTACTATGGGGTATTGGCAGCATGGATATCGATTGCCGGAGCAAATAATTGGAGAAAATATAGATGGATGTTCCTGATAATAGGTGGTGCGATATTCGTGGGAATGAATGTCATGATCACTCTAAAACAAATATTCATTGAAACGCATTCCTTTTTCTGGAATGTATTGTATCTGCCATTGAATTCGATAGCTATTGCTTGTGCACTGCCATTACTGTCCAATATAAAGTCAGCACCAAAAATCATTCTGAAGCCTATCACGTACATGAGTGTAATCTCATATTCCATGTATTTATTGCACTATTCGGTTGTGCTTCAATGGTTAAAACATAAAGTACCTACAGATTTTTTGACGAGGATAGGAATTGTGGTTTACATAGCCGTATATTTTATATTGACCCTGATATTGTCTTATATATTGTATCGATTGTTTGAGAAGCCAATGATGGACCTAAGGGATTCCCGATTCATTAAAAGAAGACTTGATAGATGAAAATGGATTTCTCCAAACGAATCTTCGGATTGGATGTCATGAGAGCGGTAGCGATCTTGTTAGTGCTTTTTTCGCATACAAGCTTGTTGATGTATCCTGAAACCAAATCGACTTTATTGACTATCATTAGGTTTTTTGGAGCTATCGGTGTAGATGTATTTTTTGTTTTGAGTGGATTCTTGATTGGGGGCATTTTACTCAGGCAGATCAAGCAAGGAAAAACAAGAAGGAAAGACATGTTGTATTTCCTGATTCGACGGTGGTTACGAACCTTGCCAAATTATTATTTGATCTTAATGATCAATATTATCTTGATTTATTTTCTCCACCACAATAGTATAACTGATATCCCATCATTTTTCTTATTCCTGCAAAATTTTACCTCTGGGCAAATTGATTTTTTTACTGAATCTTGGAGTCTTTCGATTGAAGAATTTGCGTATATCTTAGGGCCAGTTTTATTGTTGGTTGTCTTCTATATGTTCAAGAAAACAGATAAAGTCAAGATATTTATTTGGGTAGCTCTATGCATCATAGTACTTAGCGCCATGCTCAGATTTGTTTTTCATCTTAATGAGGAAATCACTGATTACGGTTACTGGAGTCAGAATCTGCGGAAGGTGGTAATTTATAGAATAGATAGTATTTATTATGGTTTCATAGCAGCATATATTGCCATTAAATGGAAAGCGACTTGGCAGAAAAGTAGAATCGTATACGCTATGATTGGCAGTATCGTATTCATGGGCATGCACGTCATTATATTCAAATTCAACCTCCTACCAGAAAATGCGTCATTTTTTTATAATGTATTTTATTTACCAATGGTTTCTGTAAGCATTGCTTTTTTCCTTCCCATATTATCCACATGGAAGAAATCCAATATCCTTAAAAGCACCGTTACATGGATAAGCATCTTGTCTTATAGCCTTTATTTAGTTAATTATTCCATAGTGCTATTGACTATCAAGAAGTTTGTGGATGTAGGCTCCATGGTCACTGCAGGTAAGTTGTTGATGGCTTTGCTATTTTTGGGCATTTCATCTATCCTTTCTTACATACTTTATCGATGGTTTGAAAGACCGGTTATGAATCTGCGGGATAAACCATTCCTTTTAGATAGATTCAATAGAAATTAGATTGTTAATTTGATATTTTGACTATATTTTTATTGATTAATATTCAAAATAATGATTAAAAAATAGAGTTTCAATGAAAGAAACGCAAACGTTTTCGTATATCACTTCAAATATTTTAAAAGTCTCCCTAAATGCGTAATTTTGCATCACTTTAAAATAATTCAAATAACCTAAATATATATATATATGGCATTCGATATTGACATGATAAAGAAGGTGTACGACCAAATGGGAGAGCGTGTGAACAAAGCGCGCAACATTGTAGGCAACCCTTTGACCTTATCTGAAAAGATTCTGTATTCTCATCTTTGGGGCGGAACACCTACTAAAGTATTTAGAAGAGGTAAGGATTATGTAGATTTTGCACCAGATAGAGTAGCGTGTCAAGATGCTACAGCACAAATGGCTCTATTGCAGTTCATGCAAGCTGGAAAAAAGAAGGTAGCTGTCCCAACCACTGTGCATTGTGATCACTTGATCCAAGCTAAGGATGGTGCTTCAAAGGACTTAAAACATGCTAATAGCGTGAGTAGTGAAGTATTTGATTTCCTCGAATCTGTATCTGATAAGTATGGAATTGGATTCTGGAAACCAGGAGCTGGAATCATCCACCAAGTGGTATTAGAGAATTATGCATTTCCAGGCGGTATGATGATAGGGACAGATTCACATACCGTAAATGCTGGTGGATTAGGAATGGTGGCGATTGGTGTTGGTGGCGCAGATGCGGTAGATGTTATGGCTGGAATGGCATGGGAATTGAAATTCCCTAAATTGATCGGTGTTAGATTAACGGGTAAACTCTCGGGATGGACCGCTCCAAAAGATGTTATTTTAAAAGTAGCTGAGATTCTTACCGTAAAAGGAGGAACTGACGCTATTGTAGAATATTTTGGCCCAGGTGCCATATCCATGTCGTGCACAGGAAAAGGAACTATTTGTAATATGGGTGCTGAAATAGGTGCAACGACATCTACATTTGGTTACGATGAATCCATGGAACGTTATTTACGTGCTACAGATAGAGAAGACGTTGCCGATGCAGCTAATGAGATAAAAGAACACTTAACGGCCGATGCTGAAGTCTACGCAAACCCTGAACAGTATTTTGATCAAGTCATTGATATTAACTTGTCTGAACTAGGACCTTTGTTAAACGGGCCATTCACACCGGATCTATCGACCCCAGTCGGTAGGGCAATGACTGAAAAGGCCAAAGCCAATGATTGGCCAATGCAAGTAGAATGGGGATTGATTGGCTCTTGTACAAATTCGTCTTATGAGGATTTGTCCAGAGCATCTTCCATTGCGCAACAAGCATTGGATAAAGGGGTGAAAATGAAATCGGAGCTAGGTATTAATCCAGGTTCAGAACAAGTGCGTTATACCGCAGAACGTGATGGTATTTTAAATGTTTTTGAAAAGTTGGATGCAAAGATATTCACCAATGCCTGTGGACCATGTATTGGCCAATGGGCGAGATATAGTGACCCTAAGAATGCACCAAAGAATAGTATCGTGCATTCATTCAACAGGAATTTTGCTAAACGTGCCGATGGTAACCCAAACACGCATGCTTTTGTTGCATCACCTGAGATTACAGCAGCAATTGCCATTTCTGGGCGTTTGGATTTCAATCCCATTACAGATTCGTTGATCAATGAAGATGGACAGGAAGTGATGTTTGAAGAGCCAACAGGATGGGAATTACCACCTAAAGGTTTTGAGGTCAAGGACAACGGGTATTTAGAGCCAGTTGCTGATGGAAGTGGTATAGATATAAAAGTGAATCCTCAATCTGAAAGATTACAGTTGCTAACACCATTTGAGCCGATTGGCAATGACATAAAGGGTGCAAAACTCTTGATAAAGGCCTTTGGTAAATGTACGACAGATCATATCTCAATGGCTGGTCCTTGGTTACGATTTAGAGGGCATTTAGATAATATTTCTAATAACTGCTTGATCGGAGCGGTCAACGCATATGGTAAAAAGACAAACTTCATCAAGAATCAAATTACTGGTGAGTTCGGAGGCGTGCCAGATACGGCACGTGAGTATAAAGCAGCCGGAATCCCAACGATCGTTGTTGGTGATCATAATTATGGAGAAGGTTCTTCAAGAGAACACGCTGCGATGGAGCCAAGATTTCTTGGAGTAGTGGCTGTAATTGTAAAGTCATTTGCAAGAATTCATGAGACCAACCTTAAAAAACAAGGGATGCTCGGGTTGACGTTCGCCAACGAAAGCGACTACGATTTGATTCAGGAAGATGACACATTTAACTTCTTGGACTTGAATGAATTTGCTCCAGACAAGCAATTGACCATAGAGGCCGTGCATGCAGATGGAAGCAAGGATGTTTTTAAAGTGAATCATACCTACAACCAAGCACAAATCGAATGGTACAATGAAGGTTCAGCCTTGAATTTGATCAAGAAAGAAAACGCCTAAATCCAAAACATTAGACTGATTACAAAGAATCTCCTGTTCTGATAACTTTCAAGACAGGAGATTTTTCATTTCTTATGTAAGGTTGATCACGTTTGGGCGACAAAGTCGCAACTAATAAAATCAATGTTATGAGCTCACTTTGGGTTTTTGAGGATGTTAATTTGTTCAATATCCTATGTCCACATAAATTTAAGGAGTACAAGACTGAGCATGATTTTGATGCCTACAAGAAAAAAGACTACATCTATTTTGAAGAAGATAATGCCAATAAAATCTATCTTATAGAAAAAGGCAAGGTGAAGATCGGGTATTACTCAGAAGATGGTGGCGAAATCGTAAAGGCCATATTAACTCGTGGTGAATTGTTTGGAGAGAAAGCCATCTTGGGCGAGAACAAACGCGATGAATTTGCGCAATCGATCGATAACGATACATCCATATGTCCTATTGGTGTCAAAACCATGCATGAACTGATGCGGGACAACCAGAGTTTTAGTTTTAAAGTGTATAAATTCATAGGATTCAAGTTCAAGAAATTAGAAAGAAGACTTCAGCTATTGCTTTTCAAGGATGCAAAGACACGTCTTGTAGAATTCCTTGATGAATTATGTGCAGATTATGGTTATGATTGCCCGAAGACAGGCGATCACGTGGTCAAGCATCCCTATACCCAAAAAGACATCGCTTCGCTCATTGGCACTTCCAGACCAACTCTTAATATTCTGTTGAATGAACTAAAGGAAGAAAATATTCTCGATTTCAATAGAAGTGAAATAAGATTCTATGATAAAATCGCTTAGTGTTAGCTACCTAACATTTAAAGATTTCCCCGTGCTATAATTTTGAGTCATAATTAAATTATGAACTTTAAAACTTATTAGCAATGATTAAAAAACTTTTTTTAGGAGTAATGGCATTAGGAATAATGGCCACTTCGTGCAGTAGTGATGACGATAACGGACTTACTACCCAAAATTTAATATTGAGTTTGAACGGACTCGAAGACCTAGGGCCTGATTACGTATATGAAGGATGGATTATCGTTGCAGGAGCTCCGGTCTCAACAGGAACCTTTACCGTAGATGGTACAGGAGCTTTATCAGCAACCTCTTTTTCAATAGATGCAACCGAGTTGAGTACAGCCACGGCTTTTGTCTTGAGTATAGAACCAGCTAATGATACAGATCCAGCTCCTGCGGATACTAAGGTGTTACAGGGAGGTTTTTCGGGTGAATCAGCTGTAGTCAATACAGGGATTGTAGGTGATTTTAGCAATGCCTCTGGAGATTTTTTCTTGCGAACACCAACAGATGAAATGGGAACAAATAATGGGAATGATGAAAATGGTGTATGGTTTGGAACACCTGGAATGCCTCCAATACCTAATTTCGTATTACCAACCTTACCAGCTGGCTGGGCTTATGAAGGATGGGTTGTAGGAGATTCAGGTCCATTAACTACAGGCACTTTCACAGCATTCAATGTAGTTGATGATTTGGCGCTTTTTAGCGCAACAATGCAAGCAGGGCCTCCAGTACCGGGAGAGGATTTCTTCATGAATGCCCCAGCAGGAGAAACATTTCCATTGGATATAAGAAATAGGACCGTTGTGATTTCGGTCGAACCCGTACCAGACAATTCTCCAGCACCTTTTGCACTTAAGCCATTGGTTGGAACCGCAGGAACCGAAACAGCACCATCGACTCACGCGTTCGGATTAAACTTGGGGTCATTGCCTTTTGGTACCGTAACCAGATAAAATTATTTTTGTTAGATTAGGAGCACAACTTCGACTTAGGGGTTGTGCTTCCTTATATTTGAATACTCATGAAATTAAAAAGACCGAAAGTTTCCAACATCATCTTTCTTGTGGTAATTGTTTTAATGATTGTCCCGCAAACAAGACAACCAATTCAAGTATTATTGCATAAAGGATTGGCGATGTTCAGTCCTTCGGAAGTTTCAGAAAGTGATAGAAAAAGTATTAAAGATTATAGCTGGAAGCTACAGTCGATAGATGGATTAGAATATGATTTCTCAGAAGCCAAAGGCAAGGTAGTTCTTATTAACTTTTGGGCAACTTGGTGCCCGCCTTGCATTGCAGAAATGCCTGCGTTTCAAGACCTCTACGATGATTACAATGATAAGATAGAATTTTTATTGGTATCGCAGGAACAAAAAGCCCGCATTCAAAAATTCTTGAATAAACATGATTATACATTTAGGATTATGAGACCTATGGCGGATATACCTGAATTGCTTGCAGGTAGAAGTATTCCTAGAACTTTCATAATTGATAAAATGGGAAATATCGTAGTTGATAAAACTGGAGCTGCGAATTGGAATAGTGAAAGTGTCAGGGAATTACTTGATAAATTACTTGCCGAATAGTTTTTTTTGAAAGTATTCAGTTAGTAATAGATTGGTCAAAATTAGTGTGAAGGCATACATACTGTCTTCAACGGGTATTGTGAACAAGCGTAACCCTAATATCTCTCTGGAACTATACCAAACGACTTCATTTTCGATGAAACTTCCAGTCAAAATACCATTCACAATAAAGAAAGGAATTAACATCACTAAAAACGTGAGGTAAAATTTTCTCAGTAATTCCACATTTGCCTTCAGAGCAATCGTTGTCAAAACTGCCGCATAAAAGAAATTTATCATTGTGTACCATTTATCGTAATACATTATGGAAAGTAAAAGCAATAGTGCTATTAAGCAGTAACTTATCCATTTAGTGGTAGATAACTTCAACTTCATATTCGGGAAGTATTCCAATAAAGCATAATGAGTAAATACACAGGCATAAGGAATACATATGAAAAACAACCATTCTTCCAATGGTAAACCGAGAATGCGTATGTTCAGGAAATAGGTCTCATTAAATCCCCAAAAACCTTGTTGGGTAAAAATGACATCCCATGGGATGAATATCAACATGGTCAATGGAATCGCAAGAAACAAGCTTTTCCATTTCTTGTAGAACTTGAGTTGGGGATGAAAACTAAATAACAATGGGATAGAGAGTGAACCAATATCCAATAGCAAATAGAGATAATTCATCTATGATCTCTTGAAATATTTAAAGGGTACGAACAACATTCCGAAGCACTCTCCTTCTTGCTTGCCTAGATGTTTATGATGAATCTTATGTGCACGCCTAACGCCTTTGGCATACCAATTATTGGCGTTGCGGAACATCTTGAAACGTTGGTGTATGAATATATCGTGAACTACAAAATAAGCGATTCCGTAAGCAAGGATACCGAGTCCAATTGGCAGGCAATACCAAACGCCTTCATAACTCCATAAATAAAAACAAGTCATACTTACCACGGCGTAAAAAATAAAGAACGCATCATTGCGCTCAAACCAAGAATCATGATCTTTTTTGTGATGGTCCCGATGTAAAGACCACAAAAACCCATGCATAACGTATTTATGCGTGAACCATGCCATGAATTCCATGATGCTGAAAGTGGCGAAAAAAACCAATAACCAATAAATTATTTCCATGACTAAATTAGATTTAGTTGATATTTCACATAGCTTCGCGTTAATAGCTCCACTTTTTTATAGTCTGTCACACGAATTCTTGAGCTCTTTATTTTTAAGGCTGGGGTTTTCTTAAGTTTCTTAAGTAATTGATAATAATATCTATAGGCCATGAAAACGCCAAATTTTGCCTCCGCCGGCAGTTTGTGTATGCCTTCTAGACCTTTCATGAAATCATCTTCAATTTCATCAATGATTCTCCTTTTTGAATCTTCATCGAGTTCCTTCAAATTCGTATTAGGAAAGTAACTTCTTTCTAGACCTTCAAAATCTGCTTTTAGGTCTCGTAAAAAGTTGACCTTCTGAAAAGCCGAGCCGAGGTTCATAGCGGAATCTTTTAACTCATTGTATTTAGCGTCATCTCCCTTAACAAAAACTTTAAGGCACATGAGCCCGACGACATCTGCCGATCCATATATATAAGCCTTGTATTCTTCATCTGTTAAATAATCTTGTTTGTGCAAGTCTAGACGCATACTTTCAAGAAAAGCATCTACTAGGCTCTTGTCTATTTTGTATTTATGGAATGTATGTTGAAATGAATTCAAAATGGGGTTCAAGCTAATTTTGTTGATCAGGGATGATTCAAGGTCTTTTACAAAATCATTGAAAAGTTGTTCCTTATCATACTCATGAAACGTGTCTACTATTTCATCTGCAAACCTGACGAATCCATAAATATTGTAGATATCTTGACGAATGGACTTAGAGAGCATCTTGGTCGCTAACGAGAAAGATGTGCTATAAGATTGGGTGACGATCTTACTACAATCATAAGAAACAGTATCAAAAAGACTCTTCATAATTAATTTTCATTGTTTATTAGTTCAGCAACGAGTTTTCCTGAAATCAACGCTGGCGGAACACCAGGTCCCGGAACTGTTAATTGACCTGTAAAAAACAGGTTTTTCACTTTCTTGCTTTTAAGGTTTGGTCTTAAAAATGCCGTTTGCATCAATGTATTTGCCATACCATA
>RCND010001298.1_pt1 | contig 14064 bp, 11 predicted proteins | sample 2041351 | NCBI WGS metagenome assembly RCND01 (sample SAMN09708230, study PRJNA481090) | Marine sediment metagenome, whole genome shotgun sequencing project. | biome: marine sediment; feature: ocean; material: sediment; isolation source: Sewage treatment plant 12B marine sediment (STP12B) ...
CACAGCTTTCTTAACCCATTCGTTTACTTGCCAACCATTTTCGATAGGTTCAGCGACTCTTAAGGTTCCTGCGTCAATTAAATCTATAATACTTCTTATAGCATCAATAGTTACTCTGTTTTTTAATTGGGTACGATCTTCCCAGGCATTTTCTATAATAGATTGTAGTTGTTTCATGTATTGAATAATATTTATTCCTCAAAGATACTTTTATAATAATTGAAGCTAAAACACTTTTAAAAAAAATGTGACCTAATTACATATGTAGTGTCTTATAAATAGTTAAATGCGAAATTTATTTACTTATATAAGTAAAACTGAGAATTTAATTAATAGCTAATTTCGAAAACTCCTCTCCCCTTAAGATAGAGGAGTTTTCTTTTTTATAGGTTTGTGCAAAAAAAATGTGACTCATGTGAAACTATTGTGTCTTATAAGTAATTGATGACATGATTTATTAAGATAGAGGGTAATAAATTATAACTTAATTAATAACTGATTTTTCAGAAACGCTTCTTTTTATTAAGAGGCGTTTTTTATTGTTAGTTAACTTCATCGTATCTTTGCGAAATATGGGACGAATTTTAGCGATAGACTACGGCACAAAACGAACAGGATTAGCAGTTACCGACGAAATGCAAATTATAGCTTCTGGTCTAACAACTGTTGAGACTAAAGTGCTTGTGTTATTTTTAAAAAAATATGTTGCCACAGAAAATGTTGAAAAATTTGTTGTTGGCTTACCTAAACAAATGGATAATACAGCATCTGAAAGTGAGGTTTATATTCAGAAGTTTTTAGAACAATTGGTTAAGGCTATTCCTCATATTCCTGTTGAGCGTGTAGACGAACGGTTTACATCTAAAATGGCTTTTCAGACTATGATTGATAGTGGTTTAAAGAAAAAACAACGTCAAAATAAAGCCTTGATTGATGAAATTAGTGCCACCTTAATTTTACAGAGTTATTTGGCTTCACAATCTTAAATAAGATTTGTATTTTTGCACCCGAAAATAGATAAAACATGATTTTACCAATCGTAGCTTATGGCGATGCCGTTTTAAAGAAAAAAGCTAAGGAAATCGATAAGGACTATCCAAAGTTAGATGCGCTTATCGAAAATATGCACGAAACTATGTATGGCGCGTTTGGTGTAGGTTTAGCAGCTCCACAAATTGGTTTGGCTATTCGTTTGTTTTTAGTAGATACAGAGCCGTTTTCTGACGATGAAGAGCTTTCTGAAAAGGAGAGAGAGCAAATGAAGAACTTCAAAAAAACGTTCATAAATGCTCAAATTATAGAAGAAGAAGGTGATGAGTGGGCTTTTAATGAGGGTTGCTTGAGTATTCCAGATGTAAGGGAAGACGTCTTTAGGCAACCAAAGATTAAAATTCAGTATCATGATGAAAATTTTGATACGCATATTGAAGAATACGACGGTTTAATCGCTAGAGTCATTCAGCATGAATACGATCATATTGAAGGCATCTTATTTACGGATAAACTATCATCGTTTAAAAAGCGTTTAATAAAAGGAAAACTTGCCAATATTTCAAAAGGTAAGATTACAATAGATTACAAAATGCGTTTTCCTGCTATGAGCAGAAAGCGTTAATACACTATATATGAGTTTAGATAAAATTTTATCCATTGCCGGGAAACCAGGATTATACCAAATCGTAACACAGACCCGAACAGGGGCTGTTGTAGAATCTTTAATTGATAAAAAACGTATTACTGTTGGTGCACACAGTAACATTAGTATTCTTAGCGAAATAGCTATTTATACCTTAACTGAAGAAGTGCCTTTAAGAGATGTGCTTAAAAAGGTTAAAGAAAAAGAGGACGGAAAACCTACGGCGATTAGTCATAAAGATGGAAAAGACACTTTAGAAGAATTTTTCTTTGAAGTATTACCAGATTATGATGAAGATCGTGTGTATCCTTCAGATATTAAGAAGGTAGTACAATGGTATAATTTACTACAAAAGAATAATCTTTTAGATGCACTAGAAGAATCGAAAGAAGATGAAGATACTTCTGAGGAAGAATAAACATGTCTGATAAAACAGCACAATTAAAAGCCTTTGAGCGTTTGTTGATTATTATGGACGAGTTGCGTGAGCAATGTCCATGGGATAAGAAGCAAACCCTAGAATCATTGCGTCATCTTACCATTGAAGAAGTTTACGAACTTGGTGATGCTATTTTAGATAATGATTTAGAAGAGGTGAAAAAAGAATTGGGTGATGTGTTGCTGCACATTGTTTTCTATTCTAGAATAGGAAGCGAAACCAATGATTTTGATATTGCAGATGTATGTCATAGTATTTGTGATAAATTGGTAAACCGTCACCCTCATATTTATGGTGATGTTGTAGTGAAAGATGAAGAAGAAGTAAAACGAAATTGGGAACAACTCAAACTTAAAGAAGGTAAGAGCAGTGTGTTAGAAGGTGTGCCTAAAAGTTTGCCAGCTATGGTAAAAGCCAATCGCATACAAGATAAGGTTGCAGGTGTTGGTTTTGATTGGGAGCATCCTGAACAAGTATTTGAAAAAGTAGAGGAGGAGTTAGCCGAACTGAAAGTTGAAATCGCAAAAGGTGATGCCAATGCTATTGAAAGTGAGTTTGGAGATGTATTATTTTCTTTGATAAACTACGCTCGTTTCTTAAAAGTAAATCCTGAAAACGCATTAGAGCGTACCAATAAAAAATTCATAAAGCGCTTTCAGTATCTCGAAGCTAAAGCTAAAGATTTAAACAAATCTCTCCAAGACATGACCCTTTCTGAGATGGATGTGTTTTGGGAAGAGGCGAAGACGCTTTAATCTTATCCCTGCATTGTCAGGAATCTATTCAAATTAATGTAATTCAAGATTCTGAAAAGAGTTCAGAAATTGAAGATTCGACGTAGTAAATGGCAACTCATAATGTTAGTGGAATTCGTCAAATCTTAAAGTTTTCTAAAATTTTAATTTCAAAACATCCAAAAGAAATTTTCCTACGTAAATAATATATATAAAAACAAATAACGTTTTTATAATCTTAGTAGGAGATCTTAGTTATTATTTTAAGCGGTTGTAATTAAGGTTAATTTAGTTTAGTTAGGGCAAAACCCACTTGTAAAGCACAAGTGGGTTTTGATTTTTATTACATTTATAGAAGAGATATTTAACTATACATCCCACGAACCTTAGTCAACTTAGCTTTCCAAGTGTCTAATTGTTTTTTGTGGTTATCAATATTTTTATGCACATCTTTCACCAATGGATTATCCGACTTCACATTAGAGAAAAACTGTAGATTGTTCTCTAATTGGTTAATTTCAGATTTAATATCGTCAATCTTTTTGCGGATAAAGTTTTGCTCATTATCTAATAGTCTTGTATCATCAGGATTTGCTAGATTTTCAAGTTTGCTTTCAAACTTTATCATTTCTAACTTCGACTTGTCCATTTTGAGCTTATCAAAAGCATCATCAATAGCTTTGTAAAATTTACCGTCTATATAACGTTTGTTTTGCGGTACATGTCCAATTTCTTTCCACGCTGCAATCTTAGTTTTTAAGGTTTCGATGTCAGTTTTAGCGTCCTCCGTAAACTCTAATGCTTTTAAAGCATCAAGAAGCTTGGTCTTTTTATCGAAAGCATCGTATAAATCCTGATTTTCAGCCTTGCGCTCAGTATGCATTCTATCAAAATAATGATTACATGCACTTTTAAATTGTTTCCAGATTTTATCACTATCGCGTCTTGGCACATGACCAATTTTTTTCCATTCATTCTGAATTTTCTTCATCAATGGAGTCACAGTGGTAAAATCGTCACTGTCTTTATTGTCATCAGCAATTTTTATAAGATCCTTTTTCTTAGTAAGATTTTCGTACTGATCTTTCTTTAAATCTTTATAGAAATGATTCTTGCCACGATTAAAAGTTCTAACCGCATCTTTAAATTTTGCCCAAGTTGCTTCGTTAAGTTTTAGTGGTACTTTGCCAGCATTAAAAAAGTCTTCACGAAGTTTTTCGATCGTTTTTATTTTTTTCTGCCAGTCACTATGAGAATTTGTAGAGTCTTCATTTACAGCATTAATTTGTGCTATAATCTCTTCTTTTCGCTCAAGATTGTTTTCATGAGCTTTGTCCATATCTGCATAATAGGCTTGACGCTTATCATGAATAGTTTTAGTTGCATTACTAAAACGTTCCCAGATTTCTTCTCTATGGACTTTACCAACAGGCCCGAGTTCTTCTTTCCACATTTTGTGTAATACTTGAAGTTCTCTAAACGACCGATTAGTATTCTCGTCTTGTGCTAATTCTTCTGCACGCTCTATGATTTTTAACTTTTGCTCATAGTTGTGCTTAAAGTCCATATCTCGCAAATCATTATTAAGATGCAAGAAGTCATAAAAACGTTCTACATGGTGATGATAGGTATTCCAAGCATTATTGTACTTGTCTCTTGGGATTGGCCCAGCATTACGCCAGTTTTCTTGTAATTCTTTAAAGTGTTTATAGGTAGTGTTGATATTTTCTTCAACATTTAGTAACCCTTTTATGTCTTCAATAATCGCTAATCTATTTTCTAGATTTTGCTTAAGATTTTGCTCTCTCTCTTGGTAATAAGCATTTATAGATTGCTTGTATTCTTTGTAAAGTGAGTTGAATAATTTTTTGGTATCGTTTGTATAGTAAAAGTCAATAGCATTACCACCATCCGCAATAAATTCTTCCTTTTTCTCATCTATTAACGCACTAAATTTCGAATTAAATTCACCTTTAATTTCATTAACATGTTTAGAAATGGTCTGAATTTTATGATGTTTTAATAAGGTATTGAATTCAGTTGCTAACTGATCCATAGTCATAGCATGGTAATCCTTATCTTCTAATTCGTGACGTTCCGCATTAGACTCGTCTTCTGCGTCTTCTGCATTAGAAGCTTCAATTTGATCAACGTGATCTTCTTTAGTTGCTTCAACTTCAGGCTTCTCTTCAACTTCAATCTGCTCAGTTTTTACAGTTTCTTTAGCTTCAATCTCAGTTTCTTTTTCAGGTACTGTCGTAGCTTCAGTTTCAACTTTAGTCGTTTCTTCGACTTCTGAAGCAGTGTCGACTTCTGAAGCAGTGTCGATTTCAATTTCAGTTTCAACTTTTTCAGTCACTGTTGTGTTTTCAGTTTCGGCTACAGGCTTCTCTTCAACTTCAACCTGTTCAGTTTTTACAGTTTCTTCAGCTTCAATCTCAGTTTCTTTTTCAGTTACTGTCGTATCTTCAGTTTCAACTTTAGTCGTTTCTTCGACTTCTGAAGTAGTGTCGATTTCAATTTCAGTTTCAACTTTCGAAGTTGTATCTTGTGTGAGAGTAGTTTCTTGAGATTCTACTTCTTTTTTTCCGTCTGCTTCTTGCAGGTTATCATTCTCAGACATGCGTCAAAATTTTTATATAGGACGTTAAAGATACTAACAAGTAGTTGAACTACAAAAGGATTTGCAGATTGTAGTAATAATAATGAGTGTTTAAGACTTATTCCAGATTTGCCATGACTTTTCTGCTTGTAATCTTAACATTTCTAAACCATTGATAGTTGTAGCTCCTTTCATGCTACCAGAACTTAAAAATTCAGTTTGCTCAGGATTATAAATAAGGTCGAAAAGAATATGCTTTTCAGTTATCGCATCATAGGGAATATTAGGACATTCCTTAACATTAGGAAAAGTACCAATTGGTGTGCAATTAATAATTATAGAATGGGATGCTATAATTTTTTCCGTTAAATCTGAATACAAAAATTTCACACCTTCTTTTTTAGAACGAGAGACGTAATCGTACTCAATTTTAAGTTTTTTGAGTGCATAAGCAATTGCTTTTGAGGCACCTCCTGTTCCGAGAATCAAAGCATGTTTGTGATGCTTTTTTAGATGAGGTTTAAGGGAGTTTCTAAAACCGTAATAATCGGTATTGTAACCAATTAGTTTTTGATAGCGTGTGATCCTTATAGTATTTACAGCACCAATTTTTCGAGCACGCTTATTTAAACCATCAAGCATTGGGATGACTTCCTCCTTGTATGGAATGGTAACATTAAGCCCTTTTAAATTTGGTGTGTTTTTGATGATATCATCTAGTTCATTGATCGCTTGTAAATCAAAATTCACATAAGTATGAGGTAAATTTTCATTTTTAAATTTATCAGCAAAATAACCTCTTGAAAAAGAGTAGGAGATATCGCGTCCAACGAGTCCGAATTTAAGCATTGATTTGTCTTGTGCGTTGTCCATACCATTCTAATCCTAATACGATGAGGATTCCTAAGGCAATATAAGCAATTGCGATATAAGTTTGGGTGTTGAATTCTGGAAAAAAGCGTTTGTAGTATTCAATAATCTGCCTTCCAGTAGAATCTAAAATAAGTGTACCTTCAATATCCTTTTTGAACATGGTTTCCTTCCATGGCCAAACCACTCCAAGTGAACCAACAATAAAACCTACAATGGTTGCTAAAGTGATATTTTTGTAATGATGTAATATATAATTTAAAATATGTGAAAAAGAGACTAAACCAGTAACTGAGCCTAGAGTAAACGCAGTTAAAACCTTCAGCATTCGCAAACGTGCTTCGTTATGGATGAATTCAAAATTACCACTAAAAATATCATATATAGTATCATTGAGAGCATTGACAGAATCAACTAAAAGCAAGACGTAGTTTCCAAGAAGGATTAGAATAAATGAACCTGAAAACCCAGGAAGTGTCATGCCTGAAACACTAATAATTCCACAGAAAAAGACAAAAATTAGATTATCGTTTTCGGTTGCAGGATCTAGGAAACTAATACTAATTCCTACAATTGCTCCAATAATCAGAGCCATTATTGTTTTTTTATTCCACTCACCAAAATCTTTACTGATATAGTAAATAGAACCTAAAATCATTCCAAAGAAGGTACTCCAAACGTAGAGCTCGTAGTGTACAATTAGATAATCTAAAATTTTAGAAACACTAAAGTAACTGACTATCATTCCTGAAAATAGAAGGCTTAAAAATCTACCATTAATGTAGCGGTAGAAACTTTTAAAACGGCCATTAAATAAAAGTCTAAAAGCTGTTTTATTAACGCGCTGCAAAGAATAAATAAACTCTTGGTAAAAACCAGCAACAAATGCAACAACACCGCCAGAAACGCCAGGAACTTTGTTAGCCGCTCCCATAGCCAGACCTTTAATGACCAAAAACAGGCGATCTTTAAGGGTTCTGGTACTTTGCATTAAATGTTATTTTTTTGTTTTCCTAAACGTTCTAAAATAAGAATTGTCGCAAAGCCAATTACAATAAATACAAGAGCCATTGTTATTTGGTTATCACCATCATAAGATGCGGGTAGAATACTTTTGTCTAGTAATGTAACTTCTTCACCTTTAGAATTAATACGAGTTTTTAAGATTTCTTTCCATGGCCAGATTTTGTTCAATGAACCAATCATAAAACCTGTTAATATAGCGAGCGTTAAGTTTTTTTGATGCTTAAACATCCAATTTAATACTTTAGAAAATACTTTTAAACCAATTACAGCTCCTATCCCTAATAAACAAAACTTAAGAAAAGCATCTTTAAAAAGATCCATGTTTCCAGTAGTTACACCTTCTATAAGGTTATTAATTGTATCAATTGCAGTTTGATAAGCACCTAAAATTAATAAGATAAAAGCGCCGGAAACACCAGGTAATATCATTGCTATGATAGCTATAAATCCACAAAATAGTAGGTAAAAAGGACTGTCAGGCGAAGCAAATGGCTCTGCTAACGTGATAAAATACGATAAGACTGAAGTTACTATAATAGCCCCAATAATTTTTGCTGACCAACTTTTAATTTGCTTAGCAATGTATAAGATACTTGCTAAAACTAAGCCAAAAAAGAACGACCACAATAGGACTGGCTCATTGTGTAATAGCCATTTTATCAATTTTGCCAAGGATAAAATACTGATTGCAATACCAGAAAATAGCGCTAATAAAAAACTACCGTTGATTGACCTCCACGCTTTTTTAAACCCGTCTTGTTTCCACACTTTGAAAACACCAAGATTTACCTTATCAATACTTTCTATAAGTTCTTCATAAATACCAGATATAAAGGCAATAGTTCCTCCTGAAACACCAGGGACAACATCTGCTGCACCCATGGCAATACCCTTAAAGGTTATGACTAAGTAATCTATAAATCGTCTGTGCATTCTTCCAAGAAATAAGAACCGCTAAGATATGATTTTTTTTAGTTTGAAGGCTTTTTAGGATCTGAAATAATAGCCTTAACCATGGGTCTATTTTCTAGATTAGGAAATAATTCTGAAATAATAAAACTATAGTCAATATTAAGTTGAACGGCATTTTTAAGATGAAAACGTCCTTCTTCAGTTTGGTGCATTGAAAAATATAAACCTCCTAAACGGTATTCTATTTCTGCATTTTCTGGGTAGAATTCTATGGCCTGAATTAAGTTGAAGGTAGCAGCTTCATATTCACCCAAAGCCGTTAAGATATCAGCTCTTTCTATCCAAGTATCTAATTCGTAATTACCAAGTTCTAAAGTGCGTTTATAGCCACGTTCGGCTTCTTCAAGGAAATTAAGACGCTTATTTATAGTAGCATACAATTTCCAATACACTACATTATCCCCATCAATTGTTACTGCTTTATTTATGTAATATAATGCTTTTTGATAGTTTAAACGTTTCATGTAAAACTTTGTGATAGCAATCCAGCCTCTATCGAGCAATATATCTTCGTCTATAGTCTTTTTTAAAAATTGAATAGCCAAATCATCTTGTCCGAGTTTATCATAACAAAACCCTATGCGTAATAATGCAAATGATGTAGGGTCATCTAAAGCTAGCGTGATTTTGTAGTTTTCTATGGCTTCCTCATATTTTTTCAGCTTTTCAAGTACTTTACCTTTTTCTATGTAAGCCCCGACAAAGCCGTCATCTGAAATGATAGCAAAATCAAAAGCAGCATTGGCTTTAGCATAGTCTTTTATAGTGAAATATTGACGACCTAATTGATGCCAAGCCACTTCACAGTATGGATTACTATCTAAGAATTTAGTTAGATAATCAATAGCTTCTTCGTTCTTGTTTAAAAAATCATAACAATACACAATGTTATGTAAAGCTGAATAGTCAGATGTATCTGTTCCTAAACATTTTTTAAAATAGAAAATGGCGTTCTCAAACTTGTCTAAAAACAAATACTCCATACCAATTAGGGCATATAAATCTCCATCGTCTTGTGGTGTGCTAGATAGATCTATAGCAATTAAGAGTGTGTCAATAGCTTTTTGATGTTCATCTTGTTTAGATAATACATTTGCCTTTTGGATAAAAATTTCTTCGTTTGTAGGTTCTAAATTATGAAGCTGATCTAGGATATCATCAGCCTCAGCAAATTTAGTTTCGATAACTAATATTTCTACTTGAAATAGACTTAGATTAATAGATGTTGGGTGTTGTTCTAAACCTAACTTAATTGCGCGTTTAGACAAGGCGATTTTACCATTTTCGAGATAATGATGTATGATGTTTTCGAATTCACTTGAATCGAAAAACAAAATATCATTTGTCTTTAACATCGATTCAAATCGGGTAAGTGAGAAATTTTCGTCGTCGTGACTGTATTGCATAAGCGGTTTAATGATTCACGGGAATAAATTTACTCTTATCGTTTGCACATAATCAATAATTGAGTTAATGTTTTTAACAAAATAATTAACATTGAAATATCACTTTATGTAAAATGAATTAAATTCTGAAAATCAGGTAGTTATACTTGTGTAGAATGATTAAATAGAATCTAAAACGGAAGTTATAATCTTACATCCTTCAATAATTTCGTCATTCGAAATCGTTAATGGAGGTGTAATTCTAATCGCTTTAGGTTCAAAAAGTAACCAAAAAAGAACTAAACCTTGGTCTTGACAACGCATAATTATGTCATTTGTGATATCAGCATTTTCTGTAATCGCTGCTAACATTAAGCCTCGGCCTCTTATTTCTTTTATATGTTTATGTTGAAGCTGTTTTCTAATTAATTTTTCTTTTTCTAAAGCTTCAGCCATTAAATTAGATGCTGTAATTTCTTTTAAAGTTGCTAAAGCGGCGGCGGCAATTACAGGATTTCCTCCAAAAGTTGTAATGTGCCCAAGCTTTGGATTATCACTTAAGCAATCCATCATTTCTTTAGATGCTGAAAAAGCTCCTATTGGTAAACCTCCTCCAAGTCCTTTTCCGGTTACAACAATATCTGGTTCGCAGTTATAATTTTCAAAGCCAAATAATTTTCCAGTTCGGCCAATTCCGGATTGAATTTCATCTAAAATAAAAACGGCTCCAACAGCGTTGCACTTTTGCTGTACTTTCTGTAAATAATTGTTGGTAGGTTCGATAAAACCTGCACCACCTTGAATAGTTTCTAAAACAACTGCCGCAGTTTTTTCTGTGATTTGGTTGAGACACCATTCGCAATTAAATGCTATATGTTTTATATCAGGAATTAACGGCAAAAAGGGTTGTTTACGTTCTTGGTAATCCATTAGACTTAGAGCACCCATAGTATTGCCATGATACGCGTTTTTTGCAGAAATAATTTCTGACCTTCCTGTAAAACGTCTTGCTAATTTAATACTTCCTTCAATGGCTTCAGTCCCTGAATTTACTAGATATGTTGTTTCTATAGGTTTTGGTAAATGTTGAGCTAATAGCTTGGACAACTCGACTGCTGGCTCTTGGATGTACTCCCCATAAACCATAACATGAAGATACTTGTCTAATTGTTCTTTAACAGCTTTAACTACTTTGGGATGCGAATGCCCCAAGCTGCACGCTGAAACACCGGCAACAAAATCGAGATAAGCTTTGCCTTTAGTGTCATATATAAATGAACCTTTGGCATGACTGATTTCCATAGCCAAAGGATGTGGTGTAGTTTGTGCTTGATATTTTAAGAAATCATCTTGCATACACAAACTATTGACCTGTTTTTTCTTTTTTTTCCTTAGATGCTTCGATTCGTTTGACCTTTGGTTTTAATGGCTTTAGTGTGGTCTTTTTAGGCAAATTACGAGCCGCTTTATTAGGTTTGTTTGGTGTAGCTTCACCTGCTTTTTCAATGCGTTGGCTTACATTATCATCAATAAACTCTGCAGGCGGAACATAATCTTCTAAGCCTTTAATTTTTGGAAGTACTAAAGGCGGATCACCTTTAAACAAATCTTCGACAGACATTGGTCGTTCTTCACCTCTCCAATCAAAACCTCTGAGTCGTCTGCTGCTTTTAGGAAATTTAGAATCTGGTAATAACTCTCCATCAATCTGTTGAATAAGTCGTATTTCTTGTATAGCTTGTTCTTCAATCTGAATATTAATACTTCCAGATTTAGATTTATTAATGCCAACTAATTCATCCTCTGCATTTCTAGAATAATAAATGACTTCAGCATTTTTAATAATATCAATATTATAGAGCTCGTTATCTCTAAAAAGACCAATAAGTCGTTGCCCTTTTATTTGATTATAGCCATTCTCACTTAAAGTGTCTTTACTCACGATAAATGCATTGTTAAATACTTTGAGTGAGTCCAACTTTTCAGTTTCAATATTAGAAATTAAATGAATGGTATCTCCTGTCATTTGATTTCCCATATTCCATAATACAGGTTTTCGTTTTGTGGCAAAGGCGTCAGTAGAACTAAAGCGGTTTAAATTAATCATTTGCGTCAATCCTGTTTTATGATTAACGTGTATGGAATCTGATTTCCCTGCTAAATCACTTTTATATAACCTAGCATTGTAATACGCACGAGTTATACGATTATCTGCTTTGCCAGTAACCATTAATGTATCCGCATGTAAGTAAACAGAATCTTGCTCTTGCACAGTTATAGCTAGAGCGCGCTTGGTAATGAAAAGGGAATCTTTTTCTCGCCACACTTCCGCATAATGCCCTTTAGCGATACTTTTATTTATGGTGTCAGTGACTTTAATATTATTGGTTGCTGAAACAAAACTTCTGTTTCTATCAAAGTAAATACTATCTCCTTCAACAATTCTATTGTCGTATTCAATTTTTGCATTACGTTGAAAGTTACCAATATTAGTATTGGTATCATAAAAGCCTCTTTCCGTGTAAATAGTACTTGTTTCTCCGACAATGGTTGAAGGTCCAAAAAGATAGGCATGACCACTTTCTGAAAAGAAATCAAGTCGCTCTGTATTTAAAGTATATTCAGGGTTAACAAGTACCACATTTTGAGTAAACTGGTACTTTTTGGTACTCATATAATAATGACCAATTTGACTTGTAATCGTACCAGAAGAATCACGTACAACTTTACCTTTTGTATCATAATATGCTTGTTGCCTATTTCTATCGTAGTAAAGTTTGTCTGTAGTTAATATAGATTGAGGCTCCGTTAAAACCACATCGCCTCTGGCAAAAGCGATTTGCGTTTTACCACTGTATTCTACATATTTAGCAACCATAGTAATGGAGTCGCCTTGTTTCATAATTACATTACTAAAGGCTTCGAGATAATCCTGATCTTCATAATAAATGGCTTTATCGCAGAAAACATCTGCACCCTTATGAATAAAATGTACTTGTTGCGATTTGTCTCTTAGAAAAATTTTAGCACCATCTTCAATTTTAGGGTCTGAGTAAAACGTACCTGCATATTTTACTGTTATGCTTTGTTTTTGAGCAAAACTGAAACTTGTAATACTAAAACATAACAGAAAAAGAAGATTCTTTAAACTATTCAAAGCCATATGTTTTTTACCAAATAACATTTATAGGTTTGCTTTAGTATGAGTTAACAGTTTTTTTAACAGAAAATGAATATAGAAACTACAGCGTTTTTCTAATAATAGTCTGCTTACGATCTGGGCCAACAGAAACAATTGTTATCGGGATATTGAGTTCGTTTTCTAAAAACTCAACATAGGCATTTAGATTTTCAGGTAATTGAGATGCTTCTGTCATACCAGTTAAATCAGCAGCCCAACCTTTTACTTCAGTATAAATTGGAGTAATATTTTCTGCTTCAATATTGTATGGTAAATGGGTAATGGTTTCGCCTTTGTACTTATAGGCGGTACATACTTTTAAGGATTTAAACCCTGAAAGCACATCACCTTTCATCATAATTAATTGTGTGACACCATTAATTTGGCAAGCATAACGTAAAGCTACTAAATCTAACCATCCACAACGTCTTGAACGCCCTGTAGTTGCACCAAATTCGTTGCCAACACGTCCCATGGTTTCACCATCTTCATCAAACAATTCTGTTGGAAATGGCCCTGAACCTACACGCGTTGTATAGGCTTTAAAAATCCCAAAGACTTCACCAATCTGGTTTGGTGCAACACCTAACCCTGTACATGCTCCAGCAGCAGTTGTATTAGAAGATGTAACAAAGGGATAGGTCCCAAAGTCAATATCTAATAAGGATCCTTGAGCACCTTCTGCCAAAATAGACTTGCCAGAAGTTTGTGCTTGGTGAATATATTCTTCAGAATCTATAAATTTTAAACTTTTTAAAGTCTCAATAGCATTAAAGAAATCAGCTTCTAATTCGTCTAGATCATATTGAATATCTACATTGTAAAAAGCAATCATTGCTTCGTGCTTATCTGCTAAAGCTCTATATTTTTCTTTCCAATCTACTAATTCAATATCGCCAACTCTAATACCATTTCTACCGGTTTTATCCATGTATGTTGGACCAATGCCTTTAAGTGTAGAACCTATTTTCGCTTTGCCTTTTGAAGCTTCACTAGCAGCATCCAATAAGCGATGTGTAGGTAGTATGATATGTGCTTTACGCGAAATGCAAAGGGATTTTTTATAATCGACATTTTGTTCATCTAACTTGTCTAGTTCTTTCTTGAAAATAACAGGATCTATGACAACTCCATTTCCAACAAGATTTACTGTGTTATCATGAAAAATACCAGAAGGAATAGTGTGCAACACGTGTTTTCTCCCATTAAAGACTAAAGT
>RCND010001300.1_pt1 | contig 14048 bp, 13 predicted proteins | sample 2041351 | NCBI WGS metagenome assembly RCND01 (sample SAMN09708230, study PRJNA481090) | Marine sediment metagenome, whole genome shotgun sequencing project. | biome: marine sediment; feature: ocean; material: sediment; isolation source: Sewage treatment plant 12B marine sediment (STP12B) ...
GTGAAGTAAAATTTTAGTAAGATGCCAAGCGGAAAGAAAAGAAAAAGACATAAGATGGCTACCCACAAACGCAAGAAGCGTTTGAGGAAAAACAGGCACAAGAAGAGGAAATAATTTTCTCAACCTCTTTAATGAACTAAACCTAAAGCACCCTGAAGCGGGCTTTAGGTTTATTTCTGTTTAATATTCAGCTTTATCTTCATAAATTCAAAAACTGTGAGCAGTGAACTTGTAATCAACTCTACGAATGAGAGGGTTTCGATTGCTCTACTTGAAGATGGTAAGCTCGTTGAATTAAATGAATCATCGCTTAAGCAGCAATTTTCGGTAGGTGATATCTACCTGGCCAGGGTAAAAAAGATTATGCCCGGTCTCAATGCTGCCTTTATTGATGTGGGTTATGAGAAGGATGCGTTCCTTCACTACCTTGATTTAGGCCCACAATTCAGTTCTCTGAACAAATACTTGGGACAGGTCCTTGCCAGAAAGGGAAGACCAATGCCCATCAGTAAGTTCAAACGTCTTCCTGATATTAATAAGCACGGGAAGATCAACGAGATTCTCAAGCAGGGGCAATTTATCCTTGTACAAATCGCCAAAGAGCCCATTTCAACAAAGGGCCCGCGGCTGACTTCCGAAATTTCTATTGCGGGAAGGAACATCGTATTGATGCCCTTCTCCGATAAGATTTCAATCTCTTCCAAGATCTCCTCCCAGGAGGAAAAGGACCGACTGAAGAATCTGTTGACGGCCATCAGGCCCCAGAACTTCGGTATTATCGTACGTACAGTGGCCGAAGGCAAAAAGGTGGCCGAACTGGACAATGAATTGCGCACTCTGGTAAAGAAATGGGAACAATCCTTCGACCATTTGACCACCAAAGGGGTGCCCCGACTGGTTATTAGTGAACTGAGCCGTGAATCGGCCGTGGTTCGCGATCACCTTAACGGAAACTTCGACGGCATCCATATCAGCGATGAGAAGGTGTTCAGCGAAATGAAAGACTACATCCGGGAGGTAGCTCCCGAGAAGGAAAAGATCGTTAAGCTTTATACGGGCAAGGAACCGATCTTCGACAAGCTGGGTGTGCTGAAACAGATCAAAGCTGCTTTTGGCAAGACTGTCTCATTTAAACAGGGAGCCTACCTGATTATCGAGCATACCGAGGCCCTCCATGTGATTGATGTGAACAGCGGGAACCGTTCCCGTTCGTCCAGCGACCAAGAGACCAATGCAGTTGAGGTGAACCTCTCTGCAGCGGATGAAGTGGCTCGTCAGCTCAGGCTGAGAGATATGGGTGGCATCATTGTGATCGATTTTATCGATATGCACAAGCATGAGAACAAGCAAAAGCTGTTTGACAGGATGAAGGAGACCATGGCCTTGGATAAGACCAAACACAACATTCTTCCCCTGAGTAAATTCGGACTGATGCAGATCACCCGCCAGCGGGTTCGTCCGGAGATGCATATTGAGACCGCTGAGAATTGTCCCACCTGTGCAGGAAGCGGAAAGTCACAACCGCCCCTTCTCTTCCCAGAAGAGGTAAAGGGTGAGCTTTCCATGTTGATTGGTGAGCACCATCCTGCGAAACTTGAAGTGGCCCTGCATCCCTTTGTGGCCACCTACCTGACCAAGGGATTTAACTCGGAAGAACGCAAGTGGCGCAAAGAGCTGGGTTGCAAGATCAAGATCAACGCAGTTGAATCGCTGCACTTCCTGGAATTCAGGGTGTATAACGAACAGGGCGAAGAGCTTCGCAGAAAGAAGCACTAAGCTTTAAACTTTTCGAGTTACGAATTGTTTAAAATGTTAGATCAGAGGTACAGAATTCATGAAGAATAGAATCATACTGATGGGTGTGGCCATACTGATGGCCACATCCATTTTTGCTCAGGTGGAAGATCCAGTAAAGTGGACCTTTTCCGTAGACAATGTAGTTGGACAGGAAGCCGAACTGGTATTTTCAGCCGAAATCGATTATCCCTGGCACCTTTATTCAGCCCATCTTCCTGCAGGCGGCCCCATTGCCACCAAGCCGTGGTATGATGAGTCGGATAACTATACCCTGGTGGACGAGATTGTAGAGTCCCCAAAAGCCAAGGTTAAATATGATGCGGGTTTCCAGATGGATGTGGGAACCCTGGCGGGAAAAGCCGAATTCAGGCAGAAGGTAAAATTCAAGGATGACGGTACGCAGACCATAAGCGGCGAGATTGAATTCCAGGTATGCGACGATGAAGTCTGTCTCCCACCCAAGAGTGTGTCATTTGCCTTTGGGGTAAAGTTTGAGGGAGCTGCCGCAGCCTCAGAAGAAATTGTACATGTTGAAGCCGGCACAGAAACTGAAGAGCTTGTGACTGAAGCCACGGGAACTGAAGAGGAGCCTGCTGTTGAAACTGCAGCTGCTGATTCCGAAAGCACTGTAGCAGGTGTTCCAGCTCTGGAAGATGAGAAGTCGCTCTGGCGCTTCTTCTGGCTGGCATTCGGACTTGGATTACTGGCGCTGTTGACTCCCTGTGTCTTTCCCATGATTCCCATGACCGTGAGCTTCTTTATGCAGGGCACCCAAAGCAAGGCAAGAGGAATTTTCCGGGGCCTTATTTTTGGAATCTCCATCATGGCCATCTATACCCTGCTGGGTGTTATTGTGAGCGTCTCCAATGTGGGACCTAATGCGGCCAATGCGCTAAGTACCCACTGGATCCCCAACCTGATCTTCTTTGCGCTCTTTATGGTGTTTGCCTTCTCCTTTTTTGGCATGTTTGAGCTGGTGTTACCATCCAGCTGGTCAAATAAGGCCGATAGCCAGGTGGATAAGGGCGGACTGGGCGGAGTCTTTTTTCTGGCACTTACCACCGTTCTGGTATCCTTCTCCTGTACAGGTCCCATCGTTGGAGCCCTGTTGGTTGAGGCTGCCGGTGGACTGGCCCTGAAGCCGATCCTCGGCATGTTTGGATTTGGACTGGCCTTTGCCATTCCCTTTACCCTATTTGCCATATTCCCCTCCTGGCTGAAGGGGCTGCCCAAGTCGGGCGGATGGCTGAATGCGGTCAAGGTGGTACTTGGTTTTATTGTACTGGCCTTCAGTATGAAATTCCTGCTGGCCCTGGATCCCACCAATAAAATATTAACCCGTGAACTTTACCTGGCCGTATGGATCGTACTATTCTCCATGCTGGGCGCGTACTTTCTTGGCAAGATCAAGTTCGCCCACGACAGCGACCTGCCACACGTATCAGTGCCACGTCTGCTGCTGAGTGTAGCCTCATTTACCTTTGTGATCTATCTCTTCCTGGGACTCTTTGGTTACGAGCTAAAAACCATCTCACCTCTGCTGCCCCCCAAGTCGCCTAACGGCCTGGACCTGACCCAGAGGGCGGTGTATAGTGGTGCACCCATGTCAGCGGCTGATAGTCATGAGGAGTGTACCCCAGTTAAATATGCCGATATGTTCCATATGCCCTTTGGGCTAAAAGGTTTTTATAGCCTGGAGGAGGGACTGGCCTGTGCCAAGGCATCCGGGAAGCCGGTGCTGATCGATTTCAAGGGACACTTCTGTTCCAATTGCAAGAAGATGGAGGCGGCCGTCTGGTCAGATCCGCAGGTGCTCAGGGTCCTGCGAGAGGACTATGTGATTGTTGCGCTTTATACGGACGATCGCACAAAACTCCCCGAATCAGAGTGGTACACCTCGGAAGTAGATGGCAAGGTAAAAAAGACCATTGGTCAGCAAAACATCGACTTCGAAATAGCCAACTTCCGCACCAATACCATTCCCCTTTATGTGATTATGGATGCTGATGGGAATGTGGTAGGCCAGCCCAAAGGTACCGATCTGGATGTGCAGAGCTACCTTTCCTGGCTGCAGGGGAAATAAATATTAACCATATCTTAATAATTCCTTAATCGTCATGTAACGATCATGTGGTTTCTTTGTATCAAACTTTTAAAAGAAAAAGGAGATGCGTACAAGAGCCACATTACTTTTCACTGCCATGCTTCTTTTGTCCTGGAACGCTTTTTCCCAGGAAACAGAGGAGAAGTTCAAAGCAAATGGCCAGGGGATCATTAAGATCTTTACCAACTATCACAGTACCTTTTCAGATGGAGAGGCCAGCAGGGTTTTTGAGATTCAGCGGGCCTACTTGGGCTACCAGTATGAGCTTAATGAGAAGTTCTCCGGAAAACTAGTCCTTGATGTGGGAGATCCGAATTTCGGGAACCTCCAGATGACAGCTTACCTGAAGAATGCCTATGTACAGTATGCCGACGGAAAATTGGTAGCCAAGATTGGGATGATCGGGCTCCATCAGTTTAAGATACAGGAAAGTCAGTGGGGTGGACGTTACCTATATAAGTCCTTTATGGACGAACATAAATTTGGTCCAAGTGCCGACCTCGGAGCCTTTGTAGGCTATGAATTCCATGACATGGTAAGTGCAGATTTTACCATTGCCAATGGGGACGGATATAAATCCATTCAATCAGATACCACTCTTAAGTACAGCCTGGGCGCAACCCTGAAACCCATTAGCGGCCTGGTCTTTCGCAGCTCTTATGATTACATGGGGCAGGATGCTGTGCAGCAAACTCTGGCCTTCTACCTGGGCTACAGTACTAAAAAGGTGGACGTGGGTGCAGAATACAATTACCAGTGGAACCATAAAATGGTTCAGGATGAGAACCTTACCGGTCTCTCATTTTACGGCTCCTATGCAGCGAGAAAATTTCGTGCCTTTGGCCGTTACGACAACCTTTCCTCTCCTGAAATTGCGGGAGATGCCGATCCCTGGAACTACGGGAAAGATGGTCAGCTGTTCATTGCAGGCCTGGAATTTCATCCGGTGAAGGGCTTAATGGTCACTCCCAATTACCAGGCATGGATCCCGGCCAACGGGAGTCCCATGTTAAACTCAATTTATCTAAGTCTTGAAATAAAATTCTAAAAATATAACAATGAAAACGTACACACTTATTTTAGCAATCGCCCTGTTTCTGGTATCCTGCGGTAATAGCTCTTCGGGTAGCAAATCAGGAAAGAGCGATTCCAAGTCAGTAGATCTTACTGCAGCAGGAGCAACTTTCCCGCTTCCCTTCTACAATGTGGCCATTAAAAACTATAGCTCTACAACGGGTCAGGCCATCACTTACGGTGGTGTGGGTTCCGGTGGAGGAATCCGCAGCCTGAAAGACAGGGTGGTTGATTTTGGGGCCACTGATGCTTTTCTGAATCAGGAGAAGGAATCTGAAATGCCTGCAGAAATTGTCCATATTCCCACCTGCATCGGGGCCGTAGTGATTGCTTACAATCTCCCCGGAGTGGAGGGACTGAAACTCTCCAATGAGAACCTTCAGGATATCTTTTTGGGAAGCATTACTTCCTGGAACGATGAAAGGATCGCAGCCACCAACCCCGGACTCACCCTTCCCGACCTGGCAGTAACTGTAGTTCAGCGTTCAGACGGAAGTGGAACAACCTATATCTTCAGCGATTTCATGAGTAAGATCAGTACCAGCTGGGCCGACCAGGTGGGACGAGGAAAATCTCTCAAATGGCCTGTGGGTATTGGGGCCAAAGGCAACCCGGGAGTAGCCGGAACCATCAAAATGACCGAAGGTGCTGTAGGTTACATCGGATCAGAATTTGCCTTCGCTCAGAAAATTCCTTTTGCAGAGGTGGAAAACAGTGCGGGAAACTATGTACTGCCCACCCTTGAGTCTATTAGTGCTGCCGCACAGGGTGAAATTCCCACAGATACCAAGGTAATGCTTACCGGTTCAAGCGATCCGGGAGCATACCCCATCAGCGGTTTCACATGGATCATCCTTTACAAGGAGCAGAATTACAACAACAGGACTCAGAAACAGGCTGAAGAGACTGTAAAATTCCTGTCATGGCTTATTGACAAAGATGCCCAGGCACTGGCTCAGCAGGTGCACTACGCTCCGCTTCCTGGACCCACCGTGGCTCAGGCGAGGGCAATCCTGGGATCGGTCGTATATAACGGTCAGGCCCTTTTAAATCCTTAATAGAATACAGTTGAATCGGAAAGAATGATAAGCAGCGAGAAAGTTGTAAAAATTGTACTGTTTCTTTCTTCCTTACTGATCATACTTATCACTGCAGGTATGGTGCTGTCCTTAATGAACGGCTCCATTCCTGTATTTAAGGAGATCGGTCTGCGCTTTATCATTTCTTCCGAATGGAACCCAACGGAAGGGCGCGAGGAGTACGGGGCCCTGGCCTTTATTGCTGGAACCCTGATGACCTCGCTTATTGCCATTATCATCTGCTTTCCGCTGGCCTTCTCCACCTCTCTTTTTATAGGGGAGTATTACAGCGGAACCCGAATCGCAAGGATCGTGGGCACCCTGGTGGACATGCTGGCCGGAATCCCCTCCATCGTATATGGCTTATGGGGATTTTATGTACTGAGACCACTGATTGCGGATCTGGGACTCAATGCACAGGGCTTTGGAATCTTTACAGCCGGTGTGGTGCTGGCCATCATGATCATTCCCTATGCCACCTCCATTTCCACAGAGATTATCAAGATGGTTTCAAGCGATCTTAAGGAGGCAGCTTACTCCCTGGGTGCAACCAGGCGGGAGGTAATCCTCACCGTGCTTATTCCCAATGCCCGCTCAGGCATCTTTACAAGTTTCGTTCTGGCCTTTGGAAGGGCACTGGGAGAGACCATGGCGGTGACCATGTTGATCGGAAATGCAAATATCATTCCCGATAGCATCTTCGGGGCCGGGAATACAATGGCCAGTGTGATTGCCAACCAGTTTGGTGAGGCCGATGGATTGAAGCTGAGCGCATTGATTACCATTGGCCTGTTGCTCTTTGTTATTACCGGGATCATCAATGGCATAGGTAAGTTGATTATTAAAAAGTTTAACAGCTAAGCAGGATGGCGTTTGCAAAGCAGATAAGCGGAGAAGGGGCACTTAAGAGGCGGGTTGTGAAGAACCGGCTTTTTGCGGGAAGTGTTATCTTTTTTTCCATGCTGACCATCTCTCCCATTTTGCTTATTGTCTATAAGCTTGTGGCCAAGGGGTACAGGCAGATCAACATCGATTTTTTCACCAAAAAGGCCCCGGATACGTATGAAGCCATGGTAGCAGTGGGTGCCGGTGAAGTTATTCCAGGTGGGATCCTGAACGGGATCGCTGGAACGCTTTATATGGTGTTTATTGCTTCACTTATTGCCATCCCCCTGGGACTGCTCATCGGGATATTCCTCTATGATCAGCAATCCAAAAGATACGCGGGAGTGGTCAGGGACATTGTGGACATCCTGCAGGGGGTTCCTTCCATTGTCCTTGGACTGATCTCCTATTTCTGGGTGGTAAAGAACATTACCAATGGATTTTCAGCCCTGGCCGGAAGCACGGCCCTGGCCATCATGATGATGCCGCTGATTATTCGTTCCACCGAGGAGACCTTGAAGATGATCCCTGAAACTATCAAGGAGGCAGGATTCGCTCTTGGAGTTCCCTACCATAAAATTATTCTGAGGGTATTGATCCCTTCGGGTCTTAGTGGTCTGCTCACAGGTATCCTGCTGGCCATCTCCAGGATTATTGGTGAAACGGCACCCCTGATGCTGACAGCCCTGGGGAGCATGCAGGTGAATTTTCAAATAGATAAACCTACCAGCGCCATTCCGCTGCTGATCTGGGAATTCTACAACGACCCCAACATGGTCGACCTCATATGGTCATCCTCACTGCTACTAATGATGATGGTGCTCCTGCTGAACCTCTTGTCCCGACAAATTATTGCCAGAAGAAGTTAATTATGAGTGAATTAATAAAACAAATATCCGACCCCGTCCTGGAGATCCGTGATCTGTCAGTGTCCTATAACAAGGACAAATCTGCGGTGACCGCGGTCAGTGCAGGAATTAAAAAGAACAGGGTTACGGCCATCATGGGGCCCTCAGGATGTGGTAAGAGTACCTTGCTACGGGCCATCAACAGGATGCATGATCTCTACCCCAATGTGGAGACCGTGGGTGAAATTTATCTGAACGGCGAAGATACGTCGGATATGTCTACCATGCTGTTAAGGCGTAAGATCGGGATGGTGTTCCAACGCCCCAATCCCTTCCCCACCATGAGCATCCACGATAATGTGATTGCCGGCTACAAACTAAATGGAATCCGCCTTCAGAAGAGCGAAAAGAACGATATCGTGGAGAAATCACTTCGCGATGTGGCCCTCTGGGACGAGGTAAAGGACTCTCTGACGAAAAAAGGAACCTTTCTTTCGGGCGGACAGCAACAGCGTTTGTGTATTGCCCGGGCCCTGGCTTTCAAGCCCGATGTGATCCTTCTGGATGAACCCACTTCAGCCCTTGATCCGGTGGCCACCAAAAAGGTGGAGGAATTGCTGATGCAGCTGAAAGAAGATTATACCATTGTGATGGTGACCCACAACATGGCCCAGGCCGCCCGAATATCAGATTTTTCCATGTTCATGTATCTGGGAGAATTGATTGAATACGGAAAAACCAAGGACATGTTTATCAAACCCATCGATACGCGAACAGAGGAATACCTGACAGGGAAGTTCAGTTAACTATAGATTAAAAAGAGAAAGACGATGAATAGAGATCAGGCCATTCAGAAAATTGAGAAGGACTTTGAGCTTATATCCAACCTGGTCCTGGAACAGCTGCAACTGCTGGACGAACTCTTCAGGACAAAGCAAAAGGAGCGTTCAGAGGAAATCTTTAATTTGCTCTGCAAGAATGAAGAGAAGGTGGACCGCTACGAGACACATCTGGACGAGAATATCATCCGGACCATTGTGCTCTATCAGCCGGTGGCTGGTGACCTGAGGTGTCTGTTTGCCATCTATCATATGACTATTAACCTGGAGCGGGTGTCAGACCTGGTGATGGTCATTACCTCTACCTATACAGAGCTTAAGGATGCTGAGCTCCTGAAAGAGTCCAGGTCCGCACTCCTTCAAATGTTGAAGACCACCTCTGCTATGGTTTCCAAGGCACTCCTCTCCTTTATGAACAGAGACCAGGAGTTGGCTACCCGGACCATCAATAAGGAGAGCGCTTTTGATGAATTCAATAAAAAGGTGCTAAAGAAGACCGTTAAGGCTGCCGGACTGCCCAAGAAGAGTCAGGCCGTTTTAAATAAACTGCTGGATATGAGAACCATGTTCTCTTCCATTGAACGCATTGGCGATCATGCCACCAACATTGCAGAATCGTCCATCTATGCCATTTCAGGTTCAAACATCAGGCATGGATCAAAAAATGAATAAATTGTAGGATTATTCAGATGAAAAGTCCTAAACCGCCTCCTATGGAAATGTCAGATTATAAAATATTGATAGTCGATGACGAAGAGGACCTGTGTGAAATCCTGCAGTTCAACCTGGAAGGGGAGGGCTTTGAAACAGAGGTGGCTTATTCGGCAGAGGAGGCATTAACGAAAGATTTGGCATCATTTCAACTTATACTGTTGGATGTGATGATGGGAGAGATGTCGGGATTTAAGCTGGCAAAGCTGCTTCGTAAGGAGCATAAACTGTCCGTGCCCATCATCTTTATTACCGCAAAAACAGCGGAGGATGAACTGCTTACCGGTTTTAGCCTTGGAGCCGACGACTACATTACCAAGCCCTTCTCCGTCAAAGAGGTGATTGTTCGGGTTAAAGCTGTTCTGAAAAGAAGTGCACTGGAAGAGCGTACCGAGCTGTCAACACTAGCGGTGGATGATCTTGTGCTGAACCTGAAGAAGCGGAAAGTAAAAATCGGCAAAAAAGAGCTTGAGCTGACCAGGAAGGAGTTCGAAATATTGGCCATGCTGCTCAAATCGGAGGGTTATTTCCATTCGAGGGAGGAGATTCTGGACAGGGTATGGGATGACAATACCATCGTCAGCAAGCGAACCGTTGATGTGCATGTGGCACACCTGCGGAAAAAACTGGGGAGCTACGGCAAATACATCAGGAACAAGCAGGGCTATGGCTATACCTTTGAAAAAACATAATACAATGAGCTTCAGACAAAAGTTATTTATTTCATTTGCAGCAATTTTCACAGTATTCACGCTGCTGGTAATGGTTTTTCAGTACGATCGTGAGAAAAAATTCAGGATTGGTCAGCTGGAAAACACCCTGGATAATATTACCGAAATCGCTCATAACTATATGACCAGCAACTCTATTGCGGATTCGGGATCTTACATCATGATGGATTCTCTGATGGAGATTCTACCGGCTCAAAACATCCGACTCACCCTTATAAATCCGACAGGCATTGTGCTTTATGACAGTGAGGTATCCGCAGTTGAATCCATGGAGAACCACCTGGAACGACCTGAGGTCCGCCAATCGGTGTCATCGGAGTCCGGGGCAAATATCAGGGAGTCGGCCACCACCGGAAGTAGCTATTACTATTATGCCAGGTTCTACACGGACTACTTTGTCAGAACGGCCACGCTTTACGATCTGAGGGTGAAGGATTTTCTGCATGTGGAAAAAATATTTATCATATACCTGATTCTGTTATTCCTGGTAACCTCGGTTATCCTGCACTATATCACAAGGAAATTTTATGAGACCATTACCAAGCTGAAATACTTTATCATCAGGCTTCGGAGTGGAGAGGAGCTGGATGATTCCATGGAATTTCCCAAGGATGAACTGGGCACCATCAGCAATGAGTTTATTTCGCTATATAAGGAGCTCAATGATGCCCAGAAGAACCTGGTTATCGAAAAGAACAAGCTATACAGTCACCTGAGTGCCCTGAATGAAGGGATCGCTTTTTTCTCACCCATGAAGGAGAAAGTTCTTGCGAACAATCATTTCATTCAAAATCTGAACCTGCTCTCGGAGATATCCACCATATCGGCAGAAAAGATCTTTGAGGTTCCGGAACTAAAGCCCATTGTTCAGTTTATTGACCGGCAACTGGAGGAATCTACGCTGCAAATTACCGATGATGCGCATCCTCAGATTGAAATGGACCTGCAGAAGGGAACCAGGTACTTCAATGTGACCTGTGTCTTTTTCCAGGATAAGAGTTTCGAGATTGTGATTATTGATGCTACAAAGCTTGAGAAACGGAGGCTTATGAAGCAACAGATGACCTCTAACATTGCCCATGAACTGAAAACGCCTGTGGCTACGGTGATGGGCTACATGGAGACCCTTCAGCATAACAGCATCACTCCTGAAAAGCAAAAATACTTTATAGATAAGGCCCATGCGCAGGCGCGACGCCTTTCCGACCTCATTGAGGACATCTCCACACTGAACAGGATAGAGGAGGCCGGCGATAATTACGAACTCAAACCAGTACTCGTGAAGGACGTGGTGGCAGAGGTAGAGGAGCAGCTGAAACTGAAGCTGGATGAACGCCATATCAAAGTGCATGTGGATATACCGGGGAAGATGAAAATCAAGGGGAATAAATCGCTCCTGTTTTCCATATTCTACAACCTCTTCGACAATGTGATTAAATACGGAGGCGACAATATTGATATCTATCTTTCCAACTATCTGAAGGATAAGAAGAATTACTACTTCTCCTTTGCCAATACAGGGACAGAGGTCGATGAAAAACACCTCACCCGCATTTTTGAACGTTTCTACAGGATCGATGACGGTCGCTCCAGGAAGACCGGCGGGACCGGACTGGGCCTGGCTATTGTTAAGAATGCCATCCAGCTGCACAAGGGCGAGATCTCAGCCAGGAAGTATAAAGATGGTGGTCTGGAGTTCCTTTTCTCGCTGGAGAAATAGGACAAACCAGGGGAGTTCATACCTGTTACCAGTTATTGGTTCAAGGTTAAGAGGCAGACCGTAGTTCTTTGGATACTTGGCCAACCAGGGGATAGGGCCTGTTGAACGCTTCCTGATAAAGTCTAAAGCGCTTTGATAGTTTTATAATAGTTGTTTTTGAGAATCCTTTCTGGTAGTTCAGTATTTTAGATACCGTCCCTTTAGACAAACCAAGAATTTCAGCCAGATCTTTCGCTTTCAACTTATGATCCTCCATCAGGGATTTTAGTAATTCAACCGGATCCACATCTTCCATTGTATTGTGGTCCTGGTCCCATTTATCTATAAGTAGTTCCAGCAATTCTATCTCGTCAGCATATTTCTCCTCATCCTCGATAACAAGATGTTCATGAATATTGCAATATTTGAAATATTGCTCGTCATTTTTTATTAAAGTATATTTTAAGGCAGACATTTGACAGTGCTTATTTGCTATGGATAATCGTTAACATCATATTGTTTTCCAGATCGACAAATTCGAGAATAGGCATCATGGGAGCCAATCCATTTTACATACAAGAGCACCCTGAATTTACCAAAATGATAGCGGCAGATCATCCTGTATTGATTACCTCCAATATTAAATACAACTCTCTCTGTACCTTTCCCCAGAAAGTCTGCACTACTGAAAGACTCTTTGATCGAATGAGGTGTATTCCAATTAGCATGTTGGACCTTGTTCATCCAATTTTTCAATGCAATTCGACTTTGGCTATTTTTTTTCGCATAAATATTCAAAGAACGACTTGTTATTAGAACAACTTTCATCTATGCAATGATAAAGATACAATAATAGTTTCACAAAGGGAAACATTTCAAAGAATTTCATCCCTTTCAATAGTTCATGTTAAATATTCCTGGATATCAGCTAAAAGAAAATTGCGAATGTATTTTGCGGGTAATCAATAAATATCATAAATTGTAGATATAACATACTTTTCCTGAAAGTTAAATCTGCAATTATGAAAAAGACAAGCTTAACAATCCTGGTATTAAGTATTTCTATTTTGACCCTTGCCCAGAGCAGTGGCGATGTAGAGAACCAGTCCCTGAATAGCGGTGATTTAGAGAACCAGTTCTATTTCCGCTTTGGATATTCACAGGCTACAACATCCTATCTTGGTGTCGATGATAATGAATTTTGGGATTCTTTCGATCGAGCGGGCGGCGTTTTTGAAATAGGTCATATCTTCATCATAAACAAGGCAGCTCTGGCAGATGGTTTACGCCTGGGCATTAATGTTGACTATGCGGAGTTTTCTTATCATCAATTGAGCTATTCGCTTGCGGATATTACTGTAGGAGTGCTTAAAATAGCTTCAAAAATAGGTCCTTCTCTTTCATACAGTCCTGTAGAGCACCTGGTATTTGATGTATTCGTTAAAGCTAAGATTCCATGGGTAGCAGGAATAGGAATTGTTGGTGAGGGGGACGAAGAGTATTATGTTGCCAAACCAGGTATAGGTGTTGCCACAGGTATAAATGTTCGTTATCGTTTTTTAATGCTTGGATTTGAGTACAATTCTGACAAAATGGAGTTTGAAAATCAAGATTATCCTGGGGAGTACTTTGGTAACGTTTCCGACGATTCTGATAAAACTCCAATGCCAAGTTTAAGTTTTACCCTTGGCTTTAGTTTCTAAAAATTGGACAAAAGAAAAGGACCAGAACCCAACAGATGCAATACCGGGATTCTGGTCCTCAAATATTCAGTCGACCACTGAATTTCTTTCCTAACCTTTGGGAGCTTTGTTAAAAGCTACCAAATTTAAACGTCATCCCTGCACTCCAGCCTCTTAAAGCATCGACGGGTATGTCGGTCATGATGATATCGGAGGTGTAACGGTAGGAGCCAAAGACGGCGAGTCTGAAGAACCTGACCAGGTTGAACTCAACTTCTACACCAAATTCAGCCGCGAAGAAAGCTGAAGATTCTACCATCCACCCATCATAGTACTCATAAGGGTCGTAATAGTTGGAGCTATATGCTGTATTGGCCACTCCACCTCCACCTACCAGGATGGGAAAGGACAGGTGAACCGGGAACCATCCATATATAATCGGTTCCATGATGAGTCCCCCGTAGCCCCCTGCAAGGGAGTAGTTAAGATCATCCACTGAATTGTAAGTGGCATCATTGATAAATCCATATCCACCCAGTCCCAGTCCGAATCCATGACCTATGACCCATGCACCTCGTCCACCCATCAGGATGGCATCC
>RCND010001301.1_pt1 | contig 14044 bp, 9 predicted proteins | sample 2041351 | NCBI WGS metagenome assembly RCND01 (sample SAMN09708230, study PRJNA481090) | Marine sediment metagenome, whole genome shotgun sequencing project. | biome: marine sediment; feature: ocean; material: sediment; isolation source: Sewage treatment plant 12B marine sediment (STP12B) ...
TCTAAAAAGATCGGACTCAATGGTAACCGGATTCATATAAAAGCAGAAATACCCCGCAAACTATACTGGGCCGATAAACTTGGATTGCTGATTATGGCAGATGTGCCCAATTTCTGGGGCGAGCCCGATGAAAATGCCAGAACTGAATGGGAATATACCATGCGGGAAATGATTGCGAGGGACTATAACCACCCCGCCATTTTCTCCTGGGTACTATTTAATGAGACCTGGGGACTCTTTTCTGGAGAAGGAAAGGATCGCGCTTACCTTCCGGAAACACAGCGGTGGGTCAGGGAGAAATTTGCCGAAGCCAAAAAGCTGGATCAGAGTCGGCTTATTGAAGACAACTCACCCTGTAATTATGATCATGTGCAGACCGATCTGAATACCTGGCATGCCTATCTGCCCGGCTACAAATGGAATGAGTTTCTCGATAATGTGGTGGACAATACCTTTGTGGGTTCCCAGTGGAACTTCATCGGGGGAAACAAACAGGGCAGGGTCCCCAATCTGAATAGCGAATGCGGAAATGTCTGGGGATATACAGGGAGTACCGGTGATGTGGACTGGAGCTGGGATTATCATATCATGATGAATGAATTCCGAAGACACCCAAAAGTAGCTGGATGGCTCTATACCGAACATCACGATGTAATCAATGAATGGAACGGATACTACAAATTTGACCGCACTGAAAAATTTACGGGCTTCGAAGATTTTATTCCGGATATGGACCTCAGTCAAATGCACAGCGAGGTCTATCTTTCCACGGGATCGGAATTGTGTAGATCGGTAAAGCCTGAGGAACTGGTCGAGGTACCCCTCTACCTCTCGGTTATGACCGACCAGGTACCCCCTGATCACTATATTCTGGATTATGAACTGTCGGGTCGTGATCATCATGGGAAGTTCAGACATGTCCTGTTCAAAAGTGAAGTCCTGGAATCACTTCCCTATTTCAATGGTGAAGTAGCTCCGCTTTCTTTGCAGATGCCCGAAATACCCGGACTCTATCATCTGACTCTCCGCCTGCGTGATGAAAATGCCTACATCTATCACCTGAACTTTACCAGCTTCCTGGTGGAAGAGGCCAAGCAGCCAGTAGCAGACAACATTGAAGTGAGCAGGGCGGTTTCTTTCAATCCTGCCGCATTCACCGATGCTGCCTGGTCCGATGGCCAGTGGAACATCCTCGATGGCTTGAAGGTAAATGGGGCTGGCTCTGGCTATTTCTCCTATGATGTGGAGCTCCCCTCCAACTTGAATCTCGATACAGTGAAGAAGCTCACCCTGGTTTTTGAGGCTTCGGCCAAAAAGCTGCATGGCAAGGACATGGACGAAAAGACTGCATTGAATGGTGATTATATGCTCGGAAAAGGCACTTTAGACCCCAGCAGGAATCCCAACTCCTATCCCATGACCGATATATATAAATATCCCTCCCTGGTGAAGGTGAAGATAAATGGCAAGGTGGTGGATCTTTTCTACCTGGAGGATGATCCGGCCGATCACCGCGGTGTGCTCTCCTGGTTTTCCCAGTTGCAGGATGGAAAACTCAGGGAGGCCGGTTCCTATGGATACCTCCTGAAATCAAATATTCCCGTGGAACTGCTGCGCCATTCACCTGATGGAAAAGTAAATATCCGTTTCGAGGTGGATGAAGGGATGGCCGGTGGACTTGCCATCTATGGAAAGCTGTTTGGACGCTTCCCCCTGGATCCTACTCTGCTGTTTGAATAGTTATACTTAAACCTGAAAACAATGCGCTATTTTTCACTGACAGCCCCGATCTTCATCCTTATGATGACCTTCGGATGTTCAAGCCAATCGGCCGATGAGTCCACAGAGTTGGCTTCACCCATCCGATTCTCAAACAGCTACAAAGCTCCTGAGTTTATAGACAAAGAACGAATTCAAAAAATCCAGGAAGCCTTAAAAGAATCGCATTCATATTATGGAGAATCTGCCGTAGCCAATCATCTTCCCGGTGTGGCCTATGGACTGGTCGTGGACGATTCACTGGTATTCCAGGGTGGGTACGGAACGACTGATATAGAGACCGGTGAGCCTGTTACAGGACAATCGCTCTTCAGAATTGCCTCCATGACTAAAAGTTTTACTGCCATGGCCATCCTGAAGCTAAGGGATGAGGGAAAACTCTCCCTTTTAGATCCTGTCTCAGGGTATATACCGCAGCTTGAGTCGCTGAGTTATATCACCAGTGATGCCACCCCGGTAAGCATATGGAACCTGCTTACTATGACCGCCGGCTTTCCGGAAGACAATCCATGGGGAGATCGCTTCCTGGATATGAGCGATGAAACCTTGATGAAGCAGGTGGAAGAGGGAATCTCTTTTTCGACGGTCACCTCCCTCCATTATGAGTACAGCAACCTGGGCTTTGGCTTACTGGGGCACATAATCAGCACTGTTTCAGGTCTTAGCTACCAGGAATATATCACTCAAAACATTTTGCTCCCCCTGGGTATGACTCATACATACTGGGAATTCAGTGAGGTACCACAGGAGCTTCTTGCACTTGGATACCGCTGGGGAAATAAGCACTGGATTGCCGAAGCCCTGCTGCACGATGGTGCTTTTGGGGCCATGGGCGGACTTATTACCTCCATTGAAGATTTCAGCAAATATATTTCCTTCCACCTTTCGGCCTGGCCTCCACGGAGTGATGCACCTGACGGCGGGCCAGTGAAACGAAGTAGCCTGAGGGAGATGCACCGCATGAACAATCCGCGCTTCTATAGTGATCCCATGCGCTTCAATGAAGAATCGGGACCCATTATGCGTGGTTATGGCTATGGACTGGTAGCCATGAAGGATCATCTGGGAATTGTGGAAGTAGGGCATAACGGGGGACTACCCGGATTTGGCAGCAGCTACATGTTCTACCCGGAATATGGAATAGGAATAATGGCTTTCAGCAACCTTACCTATGTGGGTGGAACCGTGAGATCGGCCAACTACAGAGTCATGAAACAGCTTATTAGTCAGAACCTTTTTACCCCAAGAGAACTGCCTGTTTCTGATATACTGGCCAGAAGGAGCCTGCAGGTGGCTGAGCTGCTTCAAAGCTGGGATCCGGCCCTGGAAGAGGAGATCGTGGCAGCCAATCTGTTTATGGATATCTCCAGGGAAATACGAATGGAAGAGGCAAAAAGGCTCTTGAGTCAGGCAGGTGAGATTATTTCTATGGGAGCTGTGATTCCGGAGAACCAAATGCGTGGTAGTTTTGTTTTATATGGAAGCAGCAAGAGCCTGAAGGTAAACTTTACACTTACTCCGGAAGCAGAACCAATGGTACAGTGGATCACGCTGGAGCTCATAAGCAGTGAATAGTGCAAATTGAAATCCAATTTCTTAGTTTTATATATAAGTAAAAAATACATGTATGGGAAAATTAGTCATCAATAGCTTCGAAGAGTTTGAAGAGTATGTGGGCCGGGAACTGGGCACCTCTGATTACCATAAGATTACCCAGGAGCAGATCAATAAATTTGCCGATGCCACACTGGATCACCAGTGGATTCATGTGGATGAGGAGCGTGCAAAGACGGAGAGTCCCTTTGGAGCCACTATTGCCCATGGCTACCTGAGTGTGTCTCTGCTTGCCTACCTGTGGTTCCAGGTTATTGAAGTGAATAATGTGACCATGCTGGTGAATTACGGAATCGAAAGCCTGAGATTTGGTCAGGCCGTGGTGGTAAACAGTGAAGTCAGAATTGTTACAAAACTAAAAGCCATTACTAACCTGAGGGGAATAGCAAAAGCTGAGGTGGAAGTTGTTCTTGAGATCAAAGGAAGCAAGAAAAATGCACTGAAAGGGGTCATTGTTTTCCTCTACCAGTTCAAATAGCATTGATCAATTATATCTTTACCAGCTTAGTTTTTTTCTAAAACGAAAGTCCATATCCAAAGGGGTACAAGGGGTTTTCAGAATCATAAGGCAGATCTTCCATCTGCTTCTCTACGGCTTCCTGGCTTGAAGGCAACTCAAAAGGTAGTTTGCCCATGGCTTTCCGTTTCCCAAAAAGAACATCCGCAAGTACTTCATCTGAGGTATCGAAGTCAGCCATCAGGGCAGTACATTGCTCATTGATTTCGGTCAATACGGATGGGCGGTATAGATTTGCTACAACCACAGTGGGCTTTTGCGCAATTAATTCCAGAATTTCACCAAGTTCCTCATCTGAATAGTATAGCCTGCCCCCGCGAAAGAAGCTTTCAAACATACTACCTCCCTCACGTTTTTGCCACGGTGTCGCGATGCGGGTAACAATCACATCGGCATCGGTCGGCTTCTTAACCAGCACGGCATATTTTTCCAGGCCACTTAGATCAGTCATTCCTTCTACATATATTTTGACACCTTCCTTCAGGGGTAAGAGATTTTCGTTTTTCAATAGCACCATAGATTTGGCCTGTGCCTGCTTTCCTTTCTCAACGAAAGAATCATTTCCTGCAATTTTAAGGGCATCCTGTTCGTCCACATAAGGATTATCAAAAAGTCCAAGCCTGTATTTGTCGCGAAGAATGCGCCTGACAGATACATCAATGCGCTCTTCTGAGATCTGACCGCTTTCCACCAGCTCCACTATCAATTCGGGAATAAACTCCCCACCAATCTGATCGCATCCTGCTTCGATGACTTTCAAGAGCCTTTGCAGGGGAGTGAAATCTTCCATTCCCCATGCAGAGGCCTCTTTAACCTTGCTATCGCTGATAATACCCCAGTCGGTGCAAACAACCCCGTCAAAACCCAGAGAATCGCGTAATAAATCTGTGATAATCGCTTTGTTAAATGCAAATCCAACATCCTCATTGGTTTGTCCCACGGGAATTCCATAGTAAGGCATTATCTGCGCTGTATGGGCAGCCAAAGCACCCTCTATAAAAGGAATCACATGATAATCAAAGTTATCTCCCGGATAGGCCTGATCTTTTCCAAAGGCGAAGTGTGCATCATCTCCATTGAGTTGGGGACCTCCACCTGAAAAGTGCTTGGACATGCAGGCAACACTGTAAGCATCCAGTGAATCGCCCTGGAATCCCAACACATACGCCTTGGTCATTGCTGCAGCAAGTGCAGCATCTTCTCCAAATGTAGCATTGATCCTGGCCCATCTGGGCTCAGTAGCCAGGTCTGCCTGAGGATGCAGTGCCACTGTAATGCCTACTGCCCTGTATTCCTGGCGGGCGATATCTCCAAACTCACGTACCAGTATGGTGTCACGTGTGGCTGCCAATCCCAATGGATTGGGCCAGGCAGAAAAGCTTGATGTGAGGATGGAAGCCCCTGGATTGTTATTTGCTGAATGTCGTGGGTCGGTGGCAATGGTAACGGGAATCCCGAGCCTCATTCGCTCTGCAATCTTTTGTAGATTGTTATTGAAGCGAGCCATGATATCCGGATCATAGGCATTTAATATATTGAAACTGTTTAGCTTTTTTGTAAGCAGCAATTCTGAGGCAGGAGGAACCATCATTGCAATCATCAGATCAAATGGATTTCTCGAAAGCTTGGGCTTATCGTAAGGCTTACCCTCAGCTGTCATCCCGATCATAGAAACAAACATGGTCCCCGCTTTCTCCTCCAGGGTCATCTGTCCCAGAAGATCATCAACCCGCTCTTCCAGTCCGGCCCTGCTGTCCTCATACACATCCAGGCTTCCGTTTTTATTCAGGTCACGGAAGGAATATCCTTCCATAATCAGTTCAGGTGCCTCATCTCCAAGTTGGGCATATAACTCTTTAGCTGCCTTACCTTTACCTGCCGTAAATACCAGGAAGGCTATGAGGATAATACCAATAAGGGATGCCAGAATGATTCCAATGATTTTCAATGCTTTTTTCATGGTTCAGGTATCAATTAATTTTCACAATATTACAACTATTAAATAATGTGTGCAAATTACACAATAAATGGTATCTTTATCTTATGAATAAGAAAGCTGACCATCTTGAAAGCATGAGCGATCCTTCCTTTTCTCTTGAAAGCATGAGCGATACTTCCTCATACTTTCCTGGCGTTTCCATCGATTGTGTAGTAATTGGCTTTGATCAAGACCAGCTCCATATACTCTTACTTAAATGGAAAGAGCACGATTTATGGATGCTTCCCGGGGGATTTGTCAATATTGATGAGGACATGGACCAGGCAGCCACAAGAATTCTGGAGGAGCGCACAAGTATCAAGCTTCCCTATCTTACACAGTTCCATACCTTCGGTGATGTAAACCGCAGGGATAAAAATTTACTGGCTGAATTTGCAGGCATGCTGGATGGAGAATCATTTGCCCAACTGAATGAATTCCTTAAACAACGTTTTATCAGCACAGGATACCTGTCTCTCGTGAACATAAAAACCTGCAAGCCCACATCCGATATCATGAGTGACCACTGTGACTGGATCCCTTTGAATAAAATTCCGGCACTGCTTTTTGACCATGGTGAGATTGTCCGGAAAGCACTTGAACAGCTTAAAAGCCGAATCAATTACCTTCCTATTGGTATTGCTCTATTACCTGAAAAGTTCACGATGAAGGAGTTTCAGAGCCTCTATGAGTGTATTCTTGACAAAAAACTGGACCGGGGAAATTTTCAAAAGAAGATACTGAAACTGGGCATACTCGACCGCTATGAAAAAATGCTTTCAGGAAAAGCTCATAAAGCTCCCTATCTCTATGCCTTCAACAAAGAAAGATACAATGAATTGTTGGAGAAGGGGATCGGCTACATGAATTAAGCCATTACACATTTAGGTTATTGTAGTACCATATAACATATATTACTTATATTAGATATATATGTTCTTTATTATTAATTATACACCTCACCTGCATTCGAAAGAATCAGGTGATTCTTTTTTATGTAAATTTAGTTCTCCATTCAGAATAGACGATCAACCGGAGCAGGTAAAAGAGTAGTACTAATTGAAACAACCATGGTTAGAAAAATCCTAATTACCCCCTTTCAAAAATTCGTCCGTATTGAAAGTTTCAGCGGCATGTTATTATTTGGAGCCACCTTACTGGCCCTGATACTGGCTAATTCGCCACTAGCTGAACGTTTCCAGTCTTTATGGCAATTCGAGCTGGGAATCACCACATCAGGTTTTGAACTGGTCAAACCGCTGATTCTTTGGATCAACGACGGACTGATGGCCATATTTTTCTTCCTGATCGGACTGGAGATTAAAAGGGAACTGCTTATCGGGGAACTGAACACAGTGAAAAAAGCCTCCTTTCCCCTCTTTGCCGCCATTGGGGGTATGCTTGTACCAGTGCTTCTCTTCCTGCTTCTGAACAGAAATCCTGATAACGCTCACGCATGGGGCATCCCCATGGCCACAGATATTGCTTTCTCTCTGGCCATCCTGAAGCTCCTGGGGAAAAGGGTGCCACTGGGACTAAAAGTATTTCTTATAGCATTTGCCATCGTGGATGACCTGGGCGCCGTGATGGTTATTGCACTTTTCTACAGCGGAACCATCAAGTGGTCCCTTATTGCCATTGCTCTTGTCCTTCTGGCCATTCTCTTTTTTCTCTCTTACAAAAAGATACATGTAAAAGCACTTATTATAGTTTTTGGCATTGCCATCTGGGTGCTTTTTCTTAAAGCCGGGATTCACCCGACCATTGCAGGCGTACTGCTCGCTTTCACCATTCCCATCAGGCAGAAGATTGGTGTGGAAACCTACGTCGACAAACTGTGCGATATTGTGGATGACATTAAGGATTCGGGCGATCCTGCAACACCGATTCTATCGAAGCAACAGATAGAAGGCATAGACTCCCTGGAAGACTGGACTGATAAGGTCCAGTCTCCCCTGCAACTTCTCGAACACCGGCTGCACAACTGGGTGGCCTTTCTGATCATGCCTCTTTTTGCACTTTCCAATGCTGGCGTTAGTTTCCAGGGGGAAGCCAAGCTTGACACCATGTTAGGGGGAATCATTGTGGTAAGTCTTGTTTTAGGTAAAATGATCGGTGTCACCCTCTTCTCATGGCTGGGGGTAAAGTTGGGCTTTGCTGAACTCCCGGAAGAAGTAAACTTTAAACAGGTTATTGGCATTGCCCTGCTTGCCGGCGTAGGTTTTACCATGTCCATTTTCGTTGCAAATCTGGCCTTTTATGGAAACGCGTTCCTACTCGATTCGTCCAAAGCGGGCATCCTGGTAGGCTCACTGATTGCAGGTGTCTCCGGCTATCTGGTCTTGCGCCTGAGCACTCGAAAGTAGAAAAACTGAGGAAAAATCGGATTAGTCGATATAAAAACCTAAACGGATCTCTATCCGGTTAAACACATCGGTATACTCGTTGCTCTGATTGTTGTATTCGTAGGTCTCACTATAGGACGTCTCCTGGTAGCGGTACAGAAGTTCAATGTCCCATGCAAAATGATCTCTGGACCTGATCTTAAGCCCCAGGCCTGCGCCAAAAAGCGGGCCTCCTGAGTATTCATAGATAGTACTATACTCTTCGCGGTCGGCAGAAAGGGGCACCCCGTAGCCACCTTTGGCTATTAGATAGGGAACCACATCCTTCCCGAAAAGATCATACCTCAAATCAATATACAAGGGCAGGTAGCTGCTGGAGAAAAATTCGATCCCCGTACCCAGTCCAGCGAACAGACCAGTGCTGGTCCGGTAGCCGTTTACCATCAACAGGGAAAAGGGAGCTACCTGTGCATTGTGAGATGATCCGGCAAGGAAACCAATGGAGGTCATATTCACAAACCCGGCATCGAATCCAAGCCCCTGCTGTTTGATAGCGTCTGATTTAAAAGGCTCCGAAGTGATCTTCTCCACATCAGCAATTTTATAATACCATATATTACCACACAGGTCCGTTATCTTCACATGGTCGAGAGGTTCTATCTCAATGATCTGACCTCGGATTACACTACCCGATTTCAGGTAGACATGGTCCACTTCCTGAGCCAATAATGAGCCAGAAGCAAACATGATGAACAAGGCCAGAAATAAAGTGAATTTCTTATGAATGGAGTTTCGTTCTTGTTTCATAGAGGGACTGTTTTCTGTCAGGATGAAGCCTCCGACCAATTGGTTGCGTCTCTACGCAACCGGAAGCTTCCTTGCTGCATCCTAAGAGCAAAACAAGCTAAAAAACCAACTTGATTATGAAGCGCCTGCTTTTTCTTTTTTCCTTTACCGCTATTCTCCTTAGCTCCTGTGAGGACAAACGTCTACAAACTTATATGGCCAACGTCCCCCTATATCTGAGCTACGATGAGCTTCGCTCTTCTTTCGAGGTGCTCGGTGCCGAAGCCATGGTGAAGCCCGGGAAAATATGTTTCTATGGCAGTTATATATATATAAATGAATACCAGAAGGGCATTCATGTGGTGGATATCTCTGATCCGGGAAATCCCGAAATAAAAGCATTTATTGAGGTACCCGGCAATGTGGATATGGCCATTCGTAATGATATGTTATATGCCGAAAGCTATGTGGATCTTTTGCTGATCGATATCTCCGATCCCGAACAGCCAACGCTGAGTAAAAGAGTTGAAGATTTATTCGAATATGTCATACCACCATACGACTACGATTTCCCACTGGATGAAATCGATCAGGATAAGGGGGTAATCTCCGGATACGAGATTAAGAAAATCACGCGTGAGGTTTACAACCATCCCAGTCCCTGGCCTATTTATTACGAATATAACCTTTCATCAAGCAGGTCTTCTGACTACAGTCCCGGTGCCGCCACCAATAGTTATGGAGTGGGTGGTTCCATGGCGCGCTTTATTACCTATGATGATTACCTATATGTACTGGAGAGCTCCTGGAAATTAAAAACCATAGATATTTCTGACATGGATCATCTTTCAGTAGAAAAGGAGCTCTATCTCTCGGGAAGCGTGGAAACCGTGTTTATAGCCGACACCTACCTCTATGTGGGCACCTCCAGCGGGATGCATATTCTGGACCTGAATAATCCCGCTGCTCCCATGCTCCTCTCCTCCTATCAGCATATTACCGCCTGCGATCCGGTGGTTGTTGAAGGCGACAGGGCCTATGTTACCCTGCGCTCGGGAAATACATGCGGGGGAACATCCGATCTTCTGGAAGTGATCGATATCTCTGATAAATATGAGCCCAAGAGGCTGTCCTCATTTTCCATGACCGAACCCTACGGACTGGGAATCGACAATGGCACCCTGTTTGTCTGCGAAGGGAAGCATGGGCTGAAAGTTTATGATGCCAACTATGAAAACAGCATTACCTCTCATTTGATTGCCTCCTTTCCCGGGATAAATGCGTATGATGTGATTCCCCTTGGGAACATACTCTTTATGATTGGAGATGATGGTTTCTACCTATACGACTATTCGGACCTGAACAGCATTTCACTGCTGGGAACCCTGTTGACAACGCCATCATAATAGTGCGGAAATCTGCATGATTTTAGCTATTTTTGCAGCTTGCTAATTGAATCAACTGCAGATGTTTGAAAATCTATCAGAAAGGCTTGAGCGATCCTTTAAAATGCTCAAGGGACAGGGACGGATCACTGAGATCAATGTAGCGGAAACCCTGAAAGATGTGAGACGGGCGCTCCTGGATGCTGACGTCAACTTTAAAATAGCTAAACAATTTACCGAAGAGGTTAAGGAAGAGGCACTTGGTCAGAAAATACTGACATCAGTGAAACCTTCCGATATGATGGTTAAGATTGTCCACACCCACCTGACCAAACTAATGGGTAGTGAGAATGTCCCCATCAGTACGAAGGGGAACCCCACCGTGATCTTGATTGCCGGGCTCCAGGGTTCGGGTAAAACCACCTTTTCTGGCAAACTGGCCATGCACCTGAAAAGCAAACAGGGCAAGCAGCCCCTGTTGGTAGCCGGTGACGTTTATCGTCCAGCTGCCATCGACCAGTTAAAAGTGGTGGGTGAACAGGTAGGTGTTCCGGTCTATACCGAAGATGGGAACATGAACCCGGTGAAAATCGCCAAAGCTGCCATCAAAGAGGCAAAACTGAAGGGCTACAATACGGTTATTGTGGATACCGCAGGCCGATTGGCGGTTGATGAAGCGATGATGAAGGAAATTGCAGCCATCAAGGATGCAGTCACTCCCCACGAGATTCTTTTTGTGGTGGACTCCATGACCGGTCAGGATGCGGTTAATACGGCAAAAGAATTCAACGACAGGCTCGATTTTGATGGTGTGGTACTGACCAAGCTGGATGGAGATACCCGTGGTGGTGCAGCTCTTTCGATCCGTTCGGTAGTTGACAAGCCCATCAAATTTGTAGGTACAGGCGAGAAGATGGATGCCCTGGATGCCTTCCACCCCAGCAGGATGTCCGACAGGATTCTTGGCATGGGTGATATTGTTTCCCTGGTTGAAAAAGCCCAGGAGCAGTATGACCAGGAAGATGCGCGGAAATTGCAGAAGAAGATTGCCAAGAACCAGTTTGACTTTACCGATTTCATGTCACAGATCCAGCAGATCAAGAAGATGGGTAATATCAAGGACCTTGCCGGAATGATTCCGGGAATGGGAAAAGCCATGAAGAACATGGATATGGATGACGATGCTTTTAAAGGTATTGAAGCTATTATCAACTCAATGACTCCTATTGAACGTTCCAATCCTGCACTTTTAAACGGCAGCAGGAGAAAACGAATTGCTGATGGAAGCGGAACGACTGTTCCCGAAGTCAACAGGCTCGTCAAGCAGTTCGATGAGACCAGAAAAATGATGAAGATGATGTCCTCCGGAAAGAAGATGCGCGTTCCAAAAATGAAATAGTATGCAGTTAATTGATGGTAAAGCCACCGCAAAGGCTATTAAGGAGGAAATCAGGTTGGAAGTTGAAGTACTCACCTCTGGCGGGCAACGCCACCCTCATCTTGCAGCCATTCTGGTAGGCCATGATGGAGGAAGCGAAAGCTATGTGGCCTTTAAGATAAAAGATTGTGAAGAAGTGGGATTCAGATCCTCGCTGATCCGTTTTGAGGATGACGTGAATGAAGACTTGCTTCTTGAAAAGATACATGAGCTTAACGATGATCCTGAACTGGATGGCTTTATTGTGCAATTGCCACTGCCGGACCATATCAATGAGCAAAAGGTAATAGAGGCCATTGATCCGGGAAAAGATGTGGATGGTTTTCACCCGGTGAATGTGGGGAAAACCGTCATCGGCCTCCCTTCCTTTGTATCGGCCACTCCCTATGGCATCGTGGAACTGTTGAAACGCTACAAGGTGGAGACCTCCGGTAAACACTGTGTTATTGTAGGACGCAGCAATATTGTGGGAAGGCCCATGAGTATTCTGATGTCGCAAAAATCCATCAATGCAACGGTCACCGTAGCTCACAGCCGCACCAGGAATCTTGAAGAATTATGTGCCTCGGCAGATATCCTTATTGCCGCTCTTGGCTCCCCTGGCTTTATTAAAGCAGATATGGTGAAAGAAGGAGCTGTAGTTATTGATGTGGGAACCACGCGTGTTCCTTCCACAGAAACCAAATCGGGATTCCGCCTCAAGGGAGATGTGGTTTTTGACGAGGTTTCACCAAAGTGTTCTCTTATTACACCCGTGCCCGGGGGCGTCGGACCTATGACCCGGGTATCCCTGCTTTTAAATACCCTTAAAGCCGCCAAAGAAAATATATACGTCTAAGAATTCGTTTATCAAACGGAAACAAAAATCTCCATGATGAAACGACTGTTGTTCCTGGTTCTGCTCATGTTCCTGGCCGGTAAACTGTCAGCACAAACCAGCCTTGAACCCGATACACTTTTAATTACACCTGAGTTCAGCCTTAGTGCTGCCTGGGAGTATGTTGACCATATTGTGCATAGCTCTACCTTCTGGCGTACTCAGGAGGATTCTACCCGAATGGCCCTTCAACGTCTCCTGGATCATTCAACAGAACCCTTTGACTCTGTGCGTTCCAGACTAATAAAGGAAGATTTCACTTTGATAGAGCTTGAAAAAGGTGATCCCGAGCTCGCAGACAGCTTTGCATTAAAATGGATCAACGATTCAACCTTCCTGCTTGATTCCCATGGATGGAGTGCGAATCTCTATATGAAAAATGAAGTCCTGTTGGTTTACCCTGAAAAAGACACTTCATGGGATAGACTCCCTCTTATGCCCATCGATTCTACTCTTATACCAGATTCATCGATCCTATCCCCTGCTAAGGCCCCCATCCCAGATACAATCCTTAGCACACGAATCGATACATCAGCCATGGAAGCCTTGGGAATTACCATGCATTTCTTCAGTGGGGACGAGATATCACCTTCGCTTGATAGGAATGACCAGAGGGCTGTGATGGCATCCGACAGTAGCAGGATTAATTACTATTCGATGGCTAGCAACTGGAAAGCTCCAGAAACTTCACCCTTTCGAATATTGGAAGGAAAACATCAGTTAGACTCCCTCCAGTACGCAGTGGATCAAATACTTGAATTCACCCTCCGGCGCGACTCAAGCTTACTATGGCTTAATGATATGCACGGAAATAAGACTCCGTTCTGGTTGAATCAGGGAGATGATGATGCCTACAGATTCTGGGTCAAGAATTTCAGGAACGATTCCATTACCATTTGGCTTGGGAATCCTACTTCCCATGAAATCAGCCTGATGTTGGATGATGATGTGAGTATTAAGCGCTTGATGAAAGAAGAAATACACGCTCTTCCTGAATTTTTGGAAATGCCGGATCGAACCTTGGTCTCCATGTCCGTACTGGAACCAGATCCCATTTATTGGAATTATAATTTCGGAAGTGTTTTCACTATGAACCAGACCTATTTGGCCAACTGGAGCAAGGGAGGTGAGAGCTCCTTTTCGACCATACTCGATATTCTGGGCGAAGCCACCTATAATAATAAAGATGCTAAAACACAGTGGATTAGCACCATGAGACTTAATTTCGGAACACTCAGTACGAAGGAAAACGGATTTCGGAAAAACAACGACCTGTTTGAAATCAACTCTAAATTCAATGGTAATGCATGGGGAAAGATCGGCAT
>RCND010001419.1_pt1 | contig 14040 bp, 12 predicted proteins | sample 2041351 | NCBI WGS metagenome assembly RCND01 (sample SAMN09708230, study PRJNA481090) | Marine sediment metagenome, whole genome shotgun sequencing project. | biome: marine sediment; feature: ocean; material: sediment; isolation source: Sewage treatment plant 12B marine sediment (STP12B) ...
TTTCCTGGGACAATAATTACCTTTTTAGGGGTTCTGCCTTGTAATTGGTCTTTTGTTTTTTCATGTGCCATAACAGCTGCTTCGATTTCATGCTTGCTTAAATCCAATGGCAATTCCAGCTTAAAGCGCATTTTTCCATTAAAGGAAATTGGATATTCCTTGGCGCTTTCCACCAAATAACTTGGTTCAAATTCTGGGAAAGGCGCTGTGGAGACAGATTCAATATTTCCTAACTTCTCCCAAAGCTCCTCTGCAATATGGGGCGCGTAGGGCGACACCAAAATAGCTAGCGGTTCTAAAATAGCGCGACTCGTACATTTTTGGCTGGACAGCTCATTCACGCATATCATAAACGTAGAAACCGATGTATTAAAGCTAAAGCTTTCAATATCCTCTTCTACTTTTTTAATGGTTTTATGTAATGTTTTTAAAGCATGTTTAGTGGGTTCTTCTTCCGAAACCAAAAAAGAACTTTCAGTGCCTGAGTGGTACAAACGCCATAATTTTTTCAAGAACGAGTGCGTTCCTGTAATTCCTGCTGTGTTCCATGGTTTGGATTGCTCTAATGGACCCAACCCAAAAACATCTCATACAAGCGTAAACTATCTGCTCCATATTCTTCACAGATGGCATCTGGATTGACGACATTGTATTTGGACTTGGACATTTTTTCGACTTCGCGGCCTACGATATATTTACCGTCTTCCAAAACGAACTCGGCATCTCTGTATTCTGGTTGCCATTTTTTAAAAGCCTTAACGTCTAATTCATCAGAGGAATTAACCAACGAAACATCTGCATGAATAGGAAGCACACTATTCTGTCCTATCTTTCCTTTCGAATATACTTTAAGACTACTAACATCTTTATAAATAAAAGCACTAGTCCCTGTAATCATTCCCTGATTAATCAATTTTTTAGCGAACTCATCCTTAGGTACTAAGCCTTTGTCAAACATAAATTTTTGCCAAAAACGAGAATATAATAAATGTCCTGTAGCGTGCTCGCTACCGCCAATATATAAATCTACATCTTGCCAGTAATTGATGGCTTCTTCCGAAAATATAGCACTATCATTTTGTGGATCCATGTATCGGTTAAAATACTGTGAACTTCCGGCCCAACCAGGCATAGTGTTTAATTCCAATGGGAACACCGTTTCTTGATTAATTAAATCATTAGAAACAACAGTATTCTTTTTCGTATCCCAAGCCCAAACAGTTGCATTCCCCAAAGGAGGCTCACCTGTTTCTGTTGGTAGGTATTTTTCTACTTCCGGCAGGGTAATTGGTAAATGTTCAGTAGCAATCATTTGCGGCATCCCATCTATATAATACACCGGAAAAGGTTCTCCCCAATAGCGCTGGCGACTAAAAACGGCGTCGCGCAAGCGGTAATTTATCTTGCCTTCGCCCTGACCTAAAGTCTCAAGTGTTTGAATAGCTATTTTACTGGCTTCCTTCTGCCCTAATCCGTCTAAAAAGTCAGAATTCGTGATAACAGCTTTCTCTTTATCAGCAAAGGCTTCTTCAGAAATATCCACCGCTTCAAATATATTAGGAATCGAAATATTAAAGTGTTTCGCAAAATCATAATCACGCTGATCTCCACAAGGAACGGACATCACAGCACCAGTTCCATACCCCGCCAAAACATAATCTCCTATCCAAATAGGCACAGGTTCTTTTGTAAATGGATGCTCAGCGTAAGCTCCTGTAAAAACACCAGATATAGTTTTCACATCTGCCATTCGATCTCGCTCAGAACGTTTTGAGGTAGCTTCTATGTAGGCCTCAACTTTAGCCTTTTGCTCGTCAGTAGTTATTTTAGCTACCAAATCGTGCTCAGGCGCTAAGGTCATAAACGAAACACCAAAAATAGTATCGGGCCTTGTTGTAAAAACATCAATAACGGCATCGTGACCATTTATATTAAATACAGCCGATGCTCCTTGGGAACGACCAATCCAATTTGTTTGCGAATCCTTTAATGGCTGTGGCCAGTCTATTTTTCCCAAACCATCTAGCAAACGTTGCGCATACGCCGAAATACGCATGCTCCATTGCGTCATTTTCTTACGGATAACCGGGTGACCTCCTCGTTCAGAAACTCCGTTTACAATCTCGTCATTCGCCAAAACTGTTCCTAATGCAGGGCACCAGTTTACCTCACTTTCTGCCAGATATGTCAACCTGTATTTTAATAGAATTTCCTGTTTTTCAGTATCAGAATATGCTCCCCAATCAACTGCCGTAAATTCTTCAATAGCATCATCACAAACCGCATTTACACCTGTATTTCCATCCGACATAAAAACGGCTATTAAGCTTTTAATGTCTTCTGCTTTATCGGTGTCCTTGTTGTACCAAGAATTGAATAGCTGTATAAAAATCCATTGTGTCCATTTATAATACCTAGGGTCAGATGTCCGTACCTCCCTACTCCAATCAAACGAAAAACCCAGTTGATCTAGTTGTCGTCTATATGTCTTTATATTCTCAGCAGTTGTTATTGCAGGGTGCTGACCCGTTTGTATTGCATATTGTTCTGCTGGTAATCCAAAGGAATCATATCCTTGCGGATGCAGAACATTATATCCTTTATGTCTTTTATAACGGGCATAAATATCACTAGCGATGTATCCTAAAGGATGACCTACATGGAGACCTGCACCTGAGGGATATGGAAACATATCTAAAACATAAAATTTTTCTTTATCAGAATTGTTCTCTGCCTTAAAGGTTTGGTTTTTGGCCCAATAGGTTTGCCATTTCTCTTCTATTTTATTAAAATCGTAGTTCATAGGATAGCTGTATAAAAACCCAAAAGTTCATGCTAAGGATATCAGATATCGATACTTTTACATGCCCTTATTTTACGGGGCAAAAATAGGCGTAATCGATGAAAGTTGAAAAGATATTGATGATTAACGCTTTTAGCTGCGGAATAACACACAAAATCATACGTTATACCCAAAAGCAGTATCTTCCAAAGCGTGAAAAAAAATCACCACAGATTCCTTTTCCTTCTCTGCTGTATCGTTGGATTTTTCTCCAATGAACTTAGCGGGCAACTTGGGTTTTGTGAAGGCAGCTCGGGTACACCAATTTTTACCGAAGATTTTGGAACAGGGCTTACAGATGGTCCGGCACTCCCGGCGGGTACCACTACCTATAACTTTGTAGCTGGAACTCCCAATGACGGAGACTATACTATCTCTAGTACCACAAACTATTTTAGCTGGCCAAACGTGGGAGACCACACACCCAACGATAGTAATGGCAAATGTTTAATTGTGAACGCCAGTTTTACAGCTGGGGAATTCTATCGACGGACAGTTACTGGACTTTGTGAGAACACTACTTATGAGTTTTCCTCATGGCTAGTTAACCTTCAACCTCAAACCGCATGCGACGGGAATGGTATTCCCATAAACGTTAGGTTTCAAATCTGGGACGAGACGAACTCTAATTTACTCGCTCAGGGTGATACTGGTAATATTCCGAACACGAATTCCCCAGAATGGGAACAGTATGCATTAGTCTTTAAAACACTACTTAATCAAACCTCGGTCATTTTAAAAATGCGAAACAATAGTAATGGTGGTTGCGGTAATGACCTTGCTATAGATGATATCGCTTTTTCTTCCTGTGGAGATTCCATTAGCTTGTCCGATGATCAAAACGAAATGGATGTGATTACCTGCGTAGGGCAAGGCGGAATAACAAGGACATTAAAGGCAACACCTGATGGCTCTATTTTTACTAGCTATGCTTATCAATGGCAGCAAAGTAATGATCAATTGCTTTGGACCGATATTCCAGCGGAAAACAACAGCACCTATACCACACCAACAATAAACACTACGACCTATTTTAGGGTAAAGGTGGCAGAAGATGTAATAAACTTATCCAATGACCTTTGTAATGTGCTATCCGATGTTTTTGAAGTAATCATCATTCCAATACCGCAGCCACCAGTTAGCAATGGAAATGTAAGCCTATGTGAAAATGAGGAGACACCTTTGCTAGTTTCCGTTCCAGTTGGAACCTCTGTTAATTGGTACGACGCACCAATAGCTGGTGCGCTTTTAGCGGAAAATACCGTTAGCTTCACACCAACTGCTTCGGGCACCTACTTTGCCGAAGCACTATCAGGAAGTATAAATTGCCCATCGGACAATAGGACAAGGCTTGTCTATACCCTAAACCCAATACCTCAAGTCAATGACGAAGCCATTGAGATTTGCGATGGAAGCGCCATTATCATTTCTGCGAATTTAGACAACGTCAATTATATATGGAATACAGGAGAAACCACAGAAGAGATTTCCATAACCACCCCAGGGGAATATTCGGTAACAGTAACCAATGCCGAAGGCTGCTCCAATATTAAAAACATCACTGTAGCGCCAGTTACACTTCCAATAATTACTAGTATTCGGTCTGATGACTCTGACATTTTAGTTGATTTAGAGAACTCAGGGCAGTTTGAATTTTCCTTGAATAACGGTACTTTTCAAGCGAATCCAGTATTTGAAACAATTTCTGGAGGTAGGTACACGATTAATATCCGTTATGGAAACAACTGCGGTGTGGTACGTCAAGAATTCATCCACTTGGTAATTCCTAAATTTTTTACCCCGAATGCCGATGGATACAATGACCAATTTTTACCAGAGGGACTGGAGTTCTTTACCTCCTATGAGTTATCCATTTTTAATCGATTTGGACAACTACTGAAAAATACAAGTGAAAACAACCCCGCGTGGGACGGTACTTTTAACGGAACTCAAATGCCTTCGGGAAATTATTGGTATCGCTTACGTTTAGAAGACACGAACCGCACCGGATATTTTGTTTTAAAAAGATAGTGTTTTATATTAGTTTGAATCCATTAGAAATGATTTTCAAAGCCAGTTACTCATCTCATTAAATGATAGCATTGTTAATTAGTAAGGCTCATTTCACATTACTTTCCTATTTTTACAGTACTTAAACAGCCCTATGAGCACTTCTTTTGAAAATTACCAAAAGCGAAAGCTGATTTCCTCCTATTTCTCGGTGGTACTTAGTATTGCCCTGGTACTATTTTTGTTGGGAATATTGGGGCTGCTGGTTTTGAATACCAAAAAAATGGCAGACCGCTCCAAAGAGCAGATTACCATTTCTATATTTCTTAAAGAGAACGCCAAGGAGATAGAGATAGAACAATTACAAAAAACCTTGGCCATGGCGGACTATACAAAATCCGCTATTTATGTATCCAAAGAAGAAGCCGCCAAACAACATAGTGAAGCTATTGGGGAGGATTTTGTAGATTACCTTGGCTATAATCCCTTAAAAAACTCTATCGATGTAAACCTTAAGGCGGATTTTGTAACGGAAGAAAAAGTAACAGAAATTGCAAATACCCTCTCTGAAAAAAGTTATGTGGACGAGGTAAGCTATGACAGAGTACTGGTAGGCATGGTAGCCAAAAGTGTTGAGAAAATAGGTTTTTGGATTTTAACCGCTAGTGCTATTTTTACGCTTATCGCTGTATTATTAATCAATAGCTCTATTCGCTTATCTATCTATTCCAAACGATTCGTCATTAAAACAATGCAAATGGTAGGGGCAACAAAAACCTTTATTCGAAAACCTTTTATTTGGCAAAATGTAAAATTGGGTATGCTTGGCGCCCTATTAGCATTGATAGCGATAGCTGGGGTGCTGTATTACGTAAATACCAATTTCCAAGATTTAGGACTTTTAGACGACCCTTATATCATTATTAGTTTACTCGTGGGTGTTTTCGTGTTAGGTATCCTAATTTCTTTAGCCAGCACTTATTTTGCTACCCAACGATTTTTAAACCTTAGAACAGACGAGCTCTATTATTAAGCATTACCTACTGAACACTCCTTTTATTCCCTGACATTAATATACTTATGACCAACTTTGCTAACTTTGTATTATGAGTAAGAAGAAAATCATATCCTCCTCCGCAAAACAAGAATTTATATTTCAAAAGAAAAATTACCTTTTCATGTGTATAGGCCTAGCCTGTATTTCTTTGGGTTTTATATTGATGAGTGGTGGTGGTACAGACGACCCCAATGTATTCAATCCTGAAATATTCAATTTTAGAAGAATTCGCTTAGCGCCGACATTAGTGCTTATAGGGCTCGGTATAGAGGTGTACGCAATTTTGTTGAATCCGCATAAAACCAAAAACTAATTGGAAATTTTAGATGCCATTATCCTAGGTATAATTCAAGGATTAACAGAGTTTTTACCCGTTTCTTCCAGTGGCCATTTAGAATTAGGAAAAGCTATTCTTGGAGATAATTCTGTGCCAGAAGAAAGTTTGTTGTTTACTGTAATCCTGCATTTTGCTACTGCACTGAGTACTATTGTGGTATTCAGAAAAGATGTTTGGGAAATTTTAACCGGACTTTTTCAGTTTAAATGGAACGAAGAAAGTCAGTTTTCTGTTAAAATCATTATCTCCATGCTCCCCGCTGTTTTCGTTGGATTGTTCTTTGAAGAGCAGTTAGAAGCTTTTTTTGGAGGTAATATTCGCTTTGTTGGCTTTATGCTTTTGATTACCGCCGTACTACTTTACTTCGCAGACAAAGCAAAGGATACAGATAAAAAAGTAAGTTTTGCAACTGCGTTTATCGTAGGGATTTCACAGGCCATTGCTATGCTTCCTGGCATTTCAAGAAGTGGTGCCACGATATCAACATCTGTTCTTTTAGGGGTAGATAAATCAAAAGCGGCACGCTTTTCTTTCTTAATGGTAGTGCCATTAATCTTTGGGAAAATTGCAAAGGATTTATTGAGCGGCGACCTTACTTTTAATGGAGAAAACAATGTAGCTATGGGTGCAGGGTTTATCGCAGCCTTTGTTGCCGGACTAGCTGCCTGTACTTGGATGATAAAACTGGTACGTAAAAGCAAGCTGAGCTATTTTGCCATATACTGTTTAATTGTAGGATTAATTGCCATTTTTTACGGCTTTATGAATCCATAAAATTACATCCATTTATATAGGAATCCTGTGATATGTGTTTGGTGAATTTTAATGCTTCTTTTCACTTTTCTAAAACTTCAGAGCAGGCTATTTCTTTTAGGTTAATGTCTGGTAGGTAAGCCGGTTTCAACAAAGCATTACGCGATAAAATATAATTACTTAGAACAGGGTGAAAACAAAAGAAGACTACTTAAACGGCCAAATAGTATTGATAGACAAGCCCTTGGGGTGGTCCTCCTTCCAAGCGGTAAATAAACTAAAGTGGGTTTTAAAAAAACGTTTTAGTTTGAAAAAGATAAAAATAGGACATGCCGGAACTTTAGACCCTTTAGCGACTGGATTATTAATTATATGCGTTGGTAAGTTCACTAAGAGAATACACGAATTTCAAGGACAAGAAAAAGAATACACGGGCACTATAACGCTAGGTACAACAACACCTTCCTATGATCTTGAAACTGCTGTTGACCAAACATTTGAAACCGACCATATTACCGAAGCACTTGTGCAACGGACAACTACACGATTTATTGGGGAGATAGACCAAGCGCCACCCATATTTTCCGCGCTTAAAAAGGATGGAAAAAGATTGTACGAATATGCACGTGAGGGTAAGGAAGTAGCCATACCGACCAGAAAGGTGACCGTAACCCAATTTGAAATAACTGGAATAGCATTTCCCCAAATTACGTTTCGTATTGTTTGCAGTAAGGGTACCTATATTCGCTCCATTGCCCACGATTTTGGAAAAGCCTTAGGCGCAGGTGGACATTTATCTTCCCTTAGAAGAACCAAAATAGGGATTTACAACGTAGATAATGCTCTAGACCCAGAGGTCTTTGAAGAAATAGTATTGAAAGAACTAGACACCTAAACCTTTTACATTTGGCTTATTTTTTGCACTATTTCTTAAAAAAAGAAGTTATAACTCCATGAACTTAAGCAGACAACAATTAGCTTTAATAATTACCATGTTTTCTATGGCAATTGTTGTATTGGTATTATATTCTATTCAATTAGGGGAAAAAACAGAGGAGGACGAAGATTATATGGTTGAAATGATCCTTGACGAGGAACTACTGGAAGAAATTCTTGAAGAAGAAATGGCCAAGGAGCAGTCGAAATCTATTGAGACCCATACAGCTTTTAACGAAACGGCCAAACCCAGCTACGGAAATCCAGAACCACTAAAGACCCTAGACGAGATTTTAGAAGAAAAAGCAGCTTCGGAGGAAGGGGAGCCATCCGACGATTTAATTGCCGACTCGGAATATGCAGCCAGAGTAAAAGAACTTGCTAAAAAACGGGAAGAGAAAAAACAGCTTTTGGGAGAAAAGGAAGCCAAAAAACAAGAATTCACAAATTATCTAGCAGAAAAAAGAACCACTATATCCTACTCCTTGCTAGACCGAAACAGCTTTAAGCTTCCTCCTCCAATCTACACTTGTATAGAAGGAGGGAAAGTAGTAGTAAATATAGACGTAAACGCAAATGGTTATGTTACCGATGCGAGTTTTAATGAAAAAAGTTCAGGTACGTCGAATGGGTGCTTGGTAGACAATGCCATTGCTTATGCCTTAAAAGCAAAATTCAGTAGCGCATCCAAAGCGCTTCAAAAAGGCACCATTACCTATTTATTTCAAAGCAAATAACGCTACTAATTCCTTTAAAATACTCTGCCCTTTATCGGTATTGTACCAGATTTGTAGCTCTTCCTTAAACTCTGGCAATATAGTACCATGTAAGCCCTTGTGTTCTTCTACCAGTTTTGCAGCATTTTGAGAACGAGGCCCCCAACTTCCCAGCACGTTCTGGCTGGCGCTATCCAGGACGATAAGTTTAGGTATAGACATGCCACCATTGGTCAAAAAATGATTCATTAGCAACACATTTTCATCCCTTAAAATCACTTTTAAGTTAATCTCAGTATTAAGCGCTGCCACTTTCTCCATCACCGGCAAGGCTGGAGATGCGTCTCCACACCAACTTTCGGTCAAGACAAGCCAGGTTTGTTTTTTAGTTGTATTACAAATCGATTGAGCAGTTGTCTCATCTATCTTGAACAATTTATCCCAGCGTTTCATTCGCCGGTCATTCAACTTTGTATACTTTGCCAAGTCATCCGTCTGTATAGGACCGGTTGATTTGCCTTCTTTGGCCAAACTGGCAACCAACTCTCGGTACTGTGAATAAGAAATTGCTTTAAGCAAAGCTTCTTGTATAAGCTTATCTGTTGACTCTATCATAAAATTCCTAGTGTAGGTTTGTGTTAACTGAATTATACAGCGCAAATTACAAACTTTATTCACGGTGTTTTTCCATCAAAGTTATATTGGTCTAAACGCTACTTTAAAACTTACGCTAAAGTGTATCAATTTTTACTTTTTGGATAATGACCTGGGTTTCCGCCGGTTTTCATCTAATTAAAAACATAGGAAGACATTCATCAACAACTACAAATTGATAAACTATGGCTCTACCCCTATTACGTAGTTATAATCAACATAAGCGTTCCTTTTATTCTGTGATTCTCAAAGCTAAACTTCTTGAGGTTTTTAGTAACGCATTACGTTATGAATAGTTACAAATCCAATAGCTCAAATGAGCTATGTGACTTTTTGATTTCTGCGTAAATATGAACCATATCCTTGGCGAAAGGGACATCTCCTTCCCTAGCTAAAACCGCGTAGGACTCTCCATTTTTCATTTTTAAAACACTTCTTACATACACTTCAATTCCTTCAAAGTCCAATAACGCCCTTAAGTTATCCAAACTATGTTCCTTAAAATTAAGTGAGGGATATATGTATTCATAATACCTATTGGATGGCCTACCGATTTTTAGCTTATAATCTGGTCTAATATCCTGCCACCTAAAGTCAACTTTGCTTGTCATATTTTCATTACCGATAAACTCCGGAAACAATACAGGTCTGCTCTTTTTCATAGTTTTGCCTTTTTATAATTCTACTATAAATCGACTAGGTTCTTGGTCTAGGCGTAGGAAGCAAAAATACTTTAGAAAATCAATACTAGTAGTAATAATCCGTTAAACAATAGTTAATATATCTTATATTAATAGTATTACTTTTATTTATTAATAAAATATATGCTTACCCCCTATCTTAGGGTGCTAAAAATTACTTCGGGTATTAGATAAAGTGAAGATTTTTATTATAATATTTAGACTTTTAGTATCAATCAAGTAGGTGTCAAATGGCCCTTTTCTTAATCATACCACCCCTTGTGTCGTTTATTTTACTCATGACTACGAAAGCCTTGGGGTCTATTTTTGTAATTTCTATATTAAGCCTTCTTATTTCTAGCCTAGTAATAACCGTAAAAATAACATCGTACTCATTACGCTCTCCTTGTCTACCATAGCCTCCTTTTGCCTTGTAAACGGTAAGGCCTCTTCCTAATTTCTCGATAATCATCGTTCTTATTTCCTCGTTCTTATCAGAAATAATTGTCACACCGGTATATTCCTCTATACCTTCTATCACAAAGTCTAAGGTTTTGGAAGCTGCTAAATACGTTAGCATAGAATACAGCGCAGTTTCTATAGAAAGAAGATAAGCTGCTGCCAAGAAAACCAAAATATTAATGAGAATAATAATATCCCCAATGGTTGTTCCTAGTTTCCTGCTTAGGTATATCGCGAGTACCTCAGTACCATCCAATACACTTCCACCCCTCACGGACAGACCTATACCCGCTCCAAGAAAAAACCCGCCAAAAACAGCGACTAGTAGTTTATCCTGTGTGATTTCCGGAAAATGAACGGTAAACAATACCAATGCCAAACCTAATATGGCAAATGCGGTCTTAACCGCAAATACCCTACCAATTACCTTATAACCCAGAAGTACAAAAGGTATGTTAACCAACATGATAAGAATATATAACGGAACATCTGCAACTTCTGCAATAAGCAGTGAAATACCCGTTGCACCACCATCTATAAACATATTGGGAAGTAAGAAACTCTCCAGACCAAATGCAGCAGAAAAAATACCTAGCACAATAAAGAATGCATCCTTCAACCACTGCTTGAAATCTGTAAATTCAAGCTTTTCGGTATTTTGATTTGACATATAAATGCTTGTATTTAAAGATTTTCTGGGTTCACAGCCAAACTATTGAACAATTTGGCCTTAGCTGTATAGTACTTATTTTGCACCAAATTTTGTTTTAGCACTGCGTCGATAAGCTTACTTTCCCTTGAGTTTATCAAAAATAAGGAACTCTCCCCAAAACTAAACTTTCTTTCTTCCGCAGAAAGTAGGGTTCTATAATTGATTACCATGTCGGTAATTAAAACATTTTGTGTTTGAAATGATTCTAGCTCGTTATAAATCGCAAAAACCTTATTCCTAATCTGAATCTGAGCATTATCAAACTCAAATTGTGCATCTTGTAATTTAATCTTAGCCAGTTTAAGGTCCCCACGTTCCTTTCTCAAGAACAAGGGCATTTGAAAGGTGAGACCGCCTTTATATTGTTCTGTAACAAAGGAATTTATAAACTCCGGAGTTTCTGTTAAAAAATTATACTCCAAATCTATTGTAGGCAATAGTTTGTTCGTTTTTAGTCGTTTATCTACCAATAAGCCATCTATCTTATATCCCAAAGATCTTAGTTTTGGATGGTTATCAACTGTGAAACTATCCAAAGGTTTTCCCATTATTTCTAAGGTAATATCTATATCACCAGCGATATCTTCCTGCGGGGTTACATTCGGCTGTATTTCTAAAGGAATATCGTCGTTAAGCCATAAGAAATTAGAAAGATCCAATGATCTATTACGAAACCGCACGTTTGCCTGCTCCAAATCCAAAGCTCTGGTTTGCACAGCAATTTTTGCCTCTACGGTGTCTATGGCAGCAATTTCACCAGCTTCGGCACTTTTCTTTATGCCCTCAAACCTTATACGTGCATTGGTAAGAAAATTTTTAAATACCTTTTGATCTTTATAAGTCTGCAACCAATCAAAATAAGCTAATGATGCATCGAACAAAATTTGATTCACTAGTAAATCCCGATCCACATTGGTTTGCTCCCTAAAGAATTTCGCCTGCTTTAACGTAGCCATACGTTCATTTATCCAAGAACCTCTACCCAAGGAAACAGCTACACCGGCACTATATAGACCCTCCGGAGGAACAGTTTCAGCAGGGTTCAAAAACGCTCCTTCGTTCTGTTCAAAATTGCCTTTCAAATCTATTCCATACCAAGTAGGAATCTTAAATGTAGCGTTAAGTTGATCATAATATTCCGTACCCTTGAACTCCTTTCGCGCGTAATCGACCTCAATTTTTGGGTCAAATCCGCCTCTAGATTTCATTAGGTTTGCCTGCCCCATACCTATAGCAAGTTCTGCCTGTTTGGCAATCGGATGATACTTTTTTACATACCCAAGGTACTCGTTAAACTGCAACACAATTGAATCCTGTGCTTGAAGCCTAGGTATTACAGCCGTGAAAAAAATCAGAATTAAAACTAGGTTCCGCATCGCTATTTCTTTACCGGTTTAGCCTGTGCTCCAGTTGGTTGATAATAATTGGGAGGGAACCCGTTAAGTTGCCTCCATAATTCAAACCAAATAGGCACATCCTCTAACAAAGCTATTGTCTTGGCACCCGAGCCAACGCGTATATCCTTTGGCCAATCATGATCATCCTCATCAGGTGCTAGTAGCACCCTATATTTACCATTATCGCTTATAAACGTTTCAATGGCCACTACCTTACCACCGTACGTACCATAAGATACATTGGGCCAACCGCTAAATACAATGGCGGGCCAACCATCGAACCATATCCTTACTTTTTCGCCTAAATGCATTAGCGGTAAATCTATGGGTTCTACAAAGGTCTCAACGGCCATTTCATAATCCGATGGCATAATACCAACTAGCGGAGCTCCTTCTTTAAAAGTTTCTCCTATACCGCCTTGGATGGCCCTGTTGATAAAACCATTCTGTGGTGCTTGGATATAGTACAACGTATTACGCATTACGTAATTTGTCCTTTCATTTTCTAATTTGGTAACCTGCGCTTCCGAATTCAACTGGCTGGACTGTGCGGTGAACATATCACTTTGGGCCTTCGAAATTTTGTCCATGTAGGACGCCTTTACACTATTGATTTCTACCTCAGCATTAATAACTTGGTTCTTGGACGCTAATAATTTATTTTCCTGCGAAATTAACTTTGCTTGGGTTTCCTGTAACTTGAGCCTTTTTTCCTCTACATCTGTGACTGCTTTTAAACCTTCACTTTCTAATAACTCTGTACGTTCAAACTGGCGTTGGGCAATTTTTATATTTGTTTTTGCGGCCTCTAAATCAATACTATCACTTTTAACCTTTAATTTTGATTGCAATAATTTATTTCTTGCTTGCTCCAACTTTAAACCACGTTCTGTACCTAGAGCACCCACTTGGTTATTCAAGGCATTCACTTTGCCTTCGTAAGACACTACCGAGGCAGATTTAGCTCTTATTTGATCTCCAGTCCTTTCTACTAGTAGGGGGTCAAAATACTCGCTCTTGATTTCCGATATAAACAAAATTGTATCTCCCTTTTTAACGTAGTCCCCTTCTTGTACATACCAGCTTTCTATTCTTCCCGGAATTTGTGATTGGATCGTTTGCGGACGTTGATCGGGTCTTAGGGTGGTAAGAAAACCTCTACCACTTACATTTTGGGTCCAAGGCAAAAACAGTATTATTACCATTACGATGGCAAATACCTTAAGAAATTGATTAAAGTGTTTGTAATGCCTTTTATGAAAAACCTTTTCAGTAGACTTATAGCCTTCAAGACTTACCTTCTTGTACAGACCACTCTTAGAAATGTTGAGCATTGTTCTATTTTTCGCTAATTAATTTTCCATTATCCAATGTAATGACCCTTTCACAACGTTTTGCCCATTTTGGGTTTTGACTTGTTACTACTAGCGCCCAAGAATGTTCTGGCATCAATAAAAAGTCAATTATTCGGTTTGCCTCTTCAT
>RCND010001305.1_pt1 | contig 14032 bp, 11 predicted proteins | sample 2041351 | NCBI WGS metagenome assembly RCND01 (sample SAMN09708230, study PRJNA481090) | Marine sediment metagenome, whole genome shotgun sequencing project. | biome: marine sediment; feature: ocean; material: sediment; isolation source: Sewage treatment plant 12B marine sediment (STP12B) ...
CGCGCAGATACATTGGTCTTACAAATTTGAAGTGATTAAGAGTGAAACCAACCCAGAAGCTACGATCCTGAAGATTAAGGAGCTTGCGCGTGTCTGACTTGTCTAGGCCTAATGGTCCGAAAATTATTGCTGTCGCGAACCAAAAAGGGGGCGTCGGCAAAACAACGACAACAATTAACCTTGCAGCGGCCTTGGCTGAAAAGGGTCAAAAGGTTTTGGTGATTGATCTTGATCCGCAGGGAAACGCTTCCACGGGGTTGGGGATCGGGTTGGAAGACCGCGAATTCACGACATATGAGCTTCTCTTGGAAGATATCGATCTAAATGATGTCATCTTGGAAACGCAAACCAAGAACCTTTACATCGTGCCAGCCACAGTTGATCTGAGTTCTGCCGACCTCGATCTGCTAACGAATGAAAAACGCAGCTTTCTGCTCCATGATGCTTTGCGTCAAACTCAGATGGATGCTTTCGGTTTTGACTATATCCTGATCGATTGCCCGCCATCGCTTAACCTTCTGACAGTAAATGCGATGATTGGCGCCCATTCGGTGTTGGTACCGCTGCAAAGTGAATTCTTTGCACTTGAAGGGCTGTCCCAGCTTATGTTGACAATTCGTGAGGTACGCCAATCCGGTAATAAGGACCTCCGGATTGAGGGTGTTGTTTTGACCATGTATGACCGGAGAAATAACCTGTCACAGCAGGTTGAGCAGGACGCGCGGGATAATCTTGGCGACCTTGTTTTTAAAACAATAATCCCTCGAAATGTTCGCGTGAGTGAGGCGCCGAGCTTTGCAATGCCCGTATTGGCGTATGATACTCAGTCGAAGGGCGCGCAGGCATATCGGGATCTTGCGCAAGAACTTATGAATAACAATCAAGTCACAACGAAAGAGGTGCAGCATGTCTAATAAAATTGATCGTAAGCGAGGTCTTGGGCGTGGTTTGTCTGCACTGATGGCAGATGTAAGTGAGACCGAAAGTGTCGCCGCTCAAGGTCCATCTGCCGCGGATCACCTTGTACCAATTGAGCGTATTTCACCAAACCCTGATCAGCCGCGAAAGCAGTTTGTTCAGGATGATCTTGATGACCTTGCCGCGTCTATAAGGGAAAAGGGAGTCCTTCAGCCACTTATTGTGCGTGCGCGCGGCAATGGCGACTATGAGATAGTTGCGGGAGAGCGTCGTTGGCGTGCAGCGCAAATGGCCCAGTTGCATGCGCTCCCAGTGATCGTACGGGACTTTAGCGATATCGAAGTTCTTGAAGTTGCAATCATAGAGAATATCCAGCGTGCCGACCTCAATGCAGCCGAGGAAGCGGCTGGGTATAAGCAGTTGATGGACAAGTTTGGTCATACTCAAGAGAAGATGGCTGAAGCACTTGGGAAGAGCCGTAGCCATATCGCAAACCTTCTAAGACTGCTCAACCTCCCGATTGCAGTGTTAGAGCTGTTGCGGGAAGGAAAGCTCAGTGCAGGACACGCACGGGCGTTGATTCCGGCACAAGACCCTCTGGCGCTTGCGCAAAAGATCATAAAAGGGGGGCTGTCCGTCAGGGCAGCTGAGGCACTGGTAAAGAGTGAGCTTACCGGAGCTGGAAAAGGGAAGCCAGCAGGCTCCAGAGAAGCCACCGAGAAAGATGCGGATACTAAGGCCCTTGAGGGAGACCTGTCTGCTAATCTTGGAATGACGGTTTCATTGTCTCATAAGGGCGGGCAGGAAAGTGGGCAGCTTACTGTGCAGTATAAAACATTGGATGAACTCGATGAACTTTGCCGTCTGTTGAGCTCTACTTAATCTGGTATCAAAGCGCCGATGACTGAGTTCAAAACTCTAAACCCTTGATCTGTGACGGTTAGGGTGGAATCTGAAATTGCGATCATATCTATGTCCGTAAGATGCCTCACTGAATTTGAGTCGAGTGGCTTACCCGCTAGCTGAGCGTAGCGCTCTAGATCAATACCATCCCTCAAGCGTAAGCCCATCAATAGAAATTCAGTGGCCTCATCCTCACGGGTGAGGCTTTCCCTACTTTGCTCGGGGCCATGTCCCCCAACTGCATCAAGCCAACGCTTTGGATTGCTATAGCAGATCGTAGCATTTCTGCGCCCGTTAACAGTCAGCCGACCGTGTGCACCTGGGCCAATCCCAAGGTAATCACCATAGCGCCAGTAGATCAGGTTGTGACGGGACTGGGCGCTATCGCGTGCGTGGTTTGACACTTCATACGCTGGCATCCCAGCAGCACCGCAAACCTCTTGTGTGAGATCAAACATATCGGCTCCGAGATCATCATCTGGAAGACCGCGTAACTTCCCTAGAGCATAGCGATCGCCAAATGCAGTCCCATCCTCAATTGTGAGCTGATATAAAGAAAGATGATCTATCGACAGTGTTAGAGCCAGATTCAGTTCGGCTTCCCAGTCCTTCAATGTTTGGTTCTGTCGGGCATAGATGAGATCAAAGCTGACCCGCTCAAATGTGTCCCGCGCGATGTCAAACGCCGCCAGTGCCTCGGAAGTCGAGTGTATGCGTCCTAGCCGTTTGAGGTCAGTGTCATTGAGTGCTTGGATACCCATTGAAATGCGGGAGACCCCACCATCGCGATAGGCCCTGAACCGTCCTGCTTCAACGGAACTCGGGTTCGCTTCCAGCGTGATTTCCAGATCATTCGCGGTCGGCCAAAGCGTTTTGATCTCTGCGATAACAACAGCAACAGTATCAGGATTCATCAAGCTCGGCGTGCCACCACCAAAGAAGACGGACGTAACTGTCCGCCCCTGTGTTTCAGCGGCATATCGTTTTAGTTCGGATAGGTAAGCGGTTTTCCACGCAGCTTGATCAATGCTACGCGAAACGTGGCTGTTAAAATCACAGTAGGGGCATTTGGCCTCACAGAATGGCCAGTGAATATAGATGCCAAAGCCGCCCTGCCGCCAGTCTTCCGCTATAGAGAGATCAGCGGTCAAAGCACTGTGCCAAAATTTTAGTAAAGGCGTCTGCGCGATGGCTCATGGTATTCTTCTCATCATGGCTCATCTCCGCGAAAGTGCGCGTTTCACCAATGGGCTGAAAGATTGGATCGTACCCATGACCCGTTTCGCCGCGCATGGGCCAAACAAATGTCCCATCGACGAACCCTTCAACAACCTCATCATGCCCGTCTGGCCATGCAAGAACCAAAGTTGCACAAAAGCGCGCCGCGCGAGGGCTAGGCGCATTCGCTTTTTCAAGAAGGTCATAGGTCTTGTGCATCGCCATAACGAAATCCCGCCCATTTGGTGTCTCTGCCCAATCAGCGGTATAAACACCAGGTGCATTGTCTAGGGCCGCGACTTGAATACCGCTGTCATCGGCAAGCGCGGGAAGGCCGGTCGCCTTGACTGCCGCATGTGCTTTGAGGCGTGCATTTCCAATAAACGTATCTTCGGTTTCCTCCGGCTCATCCAGGCCCAGCTCTTTCGCCCCGACGACAGTGATGCCAAGTGGCGCGAACAGTTCCTGCATCTCTTCCAGCTTGCCCGCGTTATGCGTGGCAATCAGTATGCGGTCCCCTTCAAACTTACGGCTCATCCGCAGGCTGCCTTCTGGATCGCTGTCAGTTCAGCGATGCCTTTTTCGGCCAAGTCGATAAGTTCGTTCATTTGCGCGCGGGAGTAGGTGGAGCCTTCGGCGCTCATCTGCGTTTCGATCATCTGGCCGCTTTCGGTCATGATGAAATTTCCGTCCACACCTGCCTCTGAATCCTCGGGATAATCCAGATCAAGCACAGGCTGGCCCGCGTAAATACCGCAGCTGATCGCGGCAACCGGATCGAGCATTGGATCGCTGATAACATCGCCCGCTTTCATCAACTTGTTCACAGCCAAGCGCAGGGCGATCCAGCCCCCCGTAATTGAAGCACAGCGCGTGCCGCCATCTGCCTGCAACACATCACAGTCGACGGTAATCTGACGCTCGCCCAATGCGACGCGGTCTACACCAGCGCGCAAGGACCGGCCGATAAGGCGCTGAATTTCGACGGTACGGCCGCCCTGTTTACCCGCAGCTGCTTCGCGGCGCATCCGCGTGTTGGTTGCACGGGGCAGCATACCGTATTCCGCAGTGACCCAACCAAGGCCCGACCCTTTGATGAAGGAGGGCACCCGCGGCTCAATGGAAGCCGTACACAATACATGGGTATCGCCCATCTTGATCAGCGCAGAGCCTTCGGCGTGTTTGGTAAAGCCTATTTCAACAGAGACATCGCGCATTTCGTCAAGTTTCCGACCGGATGGGCGCATGGGATATTCCTTTTGTTTGATTTAGCCACCGAGATACCTTCCCGTCCCTTGCAGATGCAACCCCCGCACCCTTAATGTGACAGTATGACAGATACATCGAGCCTTTTGCAGGAGATGAATGATCGTTCGCGCGAAGTCTTTCGACGCGTGGTCGAAGGGTACTTGGCGAATGGTGATCCAGTCGGATCTCGCACGCTGACCCGAGATTTCTCTGAGAAGGTGAGTGCTGCGACAATCCGCAACGTGATGCAGGATTTGGAGTATCTTGGCCTGCTCGACAGTCCCCATGCCAGCGCGGGCCGTGTGCCGACCCAAATGGGGTTGCGGATGTTTGTGGATGGATTGCTCGAGGTCGGAAGCCCTGACGTGGGCGACCGTGCCCAGATCGATGCGACGTTGGGGCGGAATGAAGATGATGTGGCTGGGATGCTCGATCGTCTTGGAACCGCACTCTCTGGTGTCACGCATGGCGCGTCTTTGGTCCTCGCACCTAAGCATGAAGCACCGATTAAGCACATCGAATTTGTATCGCTGTCCCATGACCGCGCTCTTGCGGTTCTGGTGTTCTCTGACGGCCATGTTGAGAATCGCCTGTTTGCACCGCCGCTGGGTCAAACTCCCAGCTCTATGCGGGAGGCGGCGAACTTTTTGAATTCTCTGGTTGAGGGTAAAACCCTGAGCGAGCTTCAGCGCACCATCAAGACCGAGATGAAAAAGCGGCGTCAGGAGATCGACACACTTGCTGCTGAGTTGGTGACAAGCGGACTGGTGATTTGGGAAAGCGGAGAGGACCAGCCAGAGCGCCTTATCGTACGCGGCCGTGCTAATCTGCTCACGGGAAGTGGCGAGGCGCAGGATTTGGAGAAGGTTCGAAGCCTGTTCGACGACCTTGAACGCAAGCGTGATATCGCTGATTTCCTTGAATTAGCCGAAGATGGCGACGGTGTGCGCATTTTTATTGGCTCTGAGAACAAACTTTTCTCACTTTCGGGTTCCTCTTTGGTGGTTTCCCCATATATGAACTCTGATCGTAAGATCATCGGTGCTGTGGGTGTCATTGGGCCCACACGCCTGAACTATGGACGTATCGTGCCGATTGTGAACTACACGGCGCAACTGGTCGGGAAGTTGATTTCCGACCGGAGTTAGAGGAAAAAAATGGCAGACCCAAACGATTTTCTGGATGATCCCGAAGCCGCAGAAGCAGAGGCCTATGCGGACGAGATGGAAGAAATTGACGAGGACGAACTCGCTCTCGAAGAAGTAATGGCTGAACGCGATCAGTATAAAGACCGCTTTACCCGTGCGCTGGCTGATGCCGAAAATGCGCGCAAGCGGTCGGACAAAGATCGCCGTGAGGCAGAGAATTATGGCGGCTCAAAACTCGCCCGCGATATGCTGTCTGTCTATGACAACATGAAGCGCGCGCTTGAAGCGGCGACCGAGGAGCAGCGCGCTGTGTCTGGTCCGCTCCTTGAAGGGATTGATCTCACCATGCGCGAGCTTTTGTCCGTCTTCAAGAATCACGGGATCGTGTCGGTGACGCCCGAAGTGGGTGATCGCTTTGATCCCAAAGTGCATCAGGCGATGTTCGAAGCGCCGGTGCCTGATACCAAAGCGGGTGATATCATTCAGGTCGCCGCTGAAGGCTTCATGTTGCATGATCGTTTGCTGCGCCCTGCGCAGGTTGGTGTGTCCTCTACACCCCGCTAATTGGAGAATGCTACATTGTACGGGAAGAGGCGGTCAGGTTTTGGCCGCCTCTTTTAGTTTGTAGATAAGGTCCAATGCTTCTCGGGGTGTAAGCTCATCGGGCATTATTTCCCCCATAAGGGTATCAACCGCTGATGCTTTTACCGGCGCAGGAGGTGGCGTTGGTTTCATTGCAAACAGCGGCAGATCGTCGATCAACGTCTTCTGCGTGGCGCCACCCTCCCGCTCACCTTTCTCTAACGCTTCGAGCACAACGCGGGCGCGGGCAATGACTGCGGGCGGGAGGCCTGCAAGTTGAGCAACTTGCACACCGTATGACCGATCCGCAGCACCCTTCTTCACTTCATGCAGGAAGATCACTTCGCCTTCCCATTCCTTCACCGTAACGGTGGCGTTATCGACCCCGTCCAGCTTACCCGCCAAGGCCGTCATCTCATGGTAATGCGTGGCAAAGAGCGCGCGCGCGCGGTTCACATCATGCAGATGCTCTAGGGTGGCCCAGGCGATCGACAATCCATCGTAGGTCGCTGTGCCACGCCCGATCTCATCGAGAATCACCAACGCGCGGTCATCTGCTTGGTTCAGGATTGCAGCCGTCTCAACCATCTCGACCATAAATGTTGAGCGACCCCGCGCCAAATCATCGGACGCACCGACGCGGCTGAACAGTTGGCTTACCAATCCGATATGGGCGGATCGGGCAGGAACATAGCTGCCCATTTGGGCAATCAACGCCATGAGCGCGTTCTGGCGAAGGTATGTTGATTTACCAGCCATGTTCGGACCTGTGAGAAGCCAGATTGCAGCGTCTGTGTCAGCGCTCAAATTACAATCGTTCGCTACGAACTGCGCGCCAGATTGCTGAGCCAATGCGCGCTCCACTACGGGATGTCGACCACCCTGAATGTCAAAGGCGCGGGAATTATCGACTGTGGGTTTGACCCAATTTTCGGACTGGGCCAAATCAGCGAGGGCTGCAGCGAGATCAAGTTCTGCAAGGGCCGCGGATGTTGCACCAATCTCACCCGCTCTTTGCAAAATAGCATCCCTAAGGCTGGAATAGAGTTGCTTTTCCAATCCAACAGCATGGTTCCCAGCGTTTAGGATTTTGGTTTCAAGTTCGGACAGCTCTACTGTGGTAAAGCGAACCTGATTGGCCGTCGTCTGACGGTGGATGAATGTATCGGACAACGGCGGGGACAGCATCTTTTCCGCGTGTGTCGATGTCGTCTCGATAAAGTAGCCAAGCACATTGTTGTGTTTGATTTTTAGAGCCGAAATGCCTGTATCAGTGACAAATTGTGCCTGCATCCTTGCCACAACGCTGCGACCTTCATCGCGCAGTTGGCGCACTTCATCCAGCTCTTCACGGTAGCCTTGGGCGATGAAGCCGCCATCGCGCGCCAGTAGGGGTGGTTCAGCAACCAACGCTTCACCCAAAAGATCAACCAGTTCATCATGGCCAGCTAGGTTTGCCACCGCTGACTTTAAGAGCGGAGGTAGATCAAGGGTATGGAGGGTCTGGTTGAGGTACGCGGCCTCAGACAGCCCATTTCTGATAGCCGCGAGGTCACGCGGCCCACCACGATCAAGGGAAAGCCGCGACAAGGCACGCTCAAGATCAGGCACAGCGCGCAAGCGATCACGGATATCTTGCGCGATACGTGTGTTTGCTGTGGCGAAATCAACTGCATCCAAACGCGCATGAATAGTCTCTAATACACGTGAGGGGCTAGAAATTCGGCGCTCCAACAGCCGCGCGCCAACGGCGGTTACAGTTCTGTCCATTACGGCAAGCAGTGTGCCGGCACGACCACCAGACAGAGCGTGGGTCAGCTCCAGATTTCGGCGCGTGGCAGCATCGATCTGGACGGTCCGCGCTTCTGCCTCTTTTACAGGCTTGCGCAGTAGCGGAAGATTGCCCTTTTGCGTCATGTCCAGATATTCGATCAACGCACCCATTGCCGAGACCTCGGCGCGATTAAAGCTGCCAAACGCATCAAGCGAAGTGACACCAAAAAGCGAGCACAGGCGCGCTTCCGCGCCGGTACTGTCAAAGCTTGCGCGCGCAAGGGAGGTGAGCGACAACCCGAACTCAGCTTCAAGCTCACGGTGCTCGGTCTCTTTCCCTTCGGCGATCAAAAGCTCTGATGGTGCAAGACGCGCGAGTTCTGGCCCAAGCCGCACAAGTGGAACCGTCATCACATGAAACGCGCCGGTCGAGATATCGACCCACGCAAGCGCATGTGCATCGCGTACCTCGGCAAAGGCGGCGAGGTAGTTGTGACGCCGCGCTTCAAGAAGCGATTCCTCAGTCAACGTACCAGGTGTGACCAGCCGAACCACATCGCGCTTGACGACAGATTTATTGCCCCGCTGTCTTGCCTCGGCAGGTGTTTCCAACTGCTCCCCAACGGCGACACGAAACCCCTTGCGGATCAATGTGAGCAGATACCCTTCGGAGGCATGAACCGGAACGCCGCACATAGGGATATCATTGCCGGCGTGTTTGCCACGTTTCGTAAGGGCGATGTCCAGCGCCTCCGCCGCGGCAACGGCGTCGTCGAAAAACAGTTCATAGAAATCGCCCATGCGATAAAATAAAAGCGCATCCGGATAACCGGATTTTATCTCCAAGTACTGGGCCATCATTGGAGTTACTGTGCTGGTGCTCATATGCATCCCCCTCGCATGCAACGTCCTTACAAAACCAAAGCTATGGAGGGAAGGGGCCCGACCATATGGACGGCTCTCGTTATTGTGGTACAGATGGTTAACACGCTCCTCTGACAAACGTTGAACCCAGTGCGTAATAAAATCGATTTTTCTGCAGATCCCGACTCCCTGTTCCTAAATCCTTGGCAGGAAGAGGGACTTAAACTGCTGAGCCGTCCGAAGTATTTTTGGCGCAAGATGCCAGCGGCAACAATTGACGGTTTTGGTGTAAGTGTTCATTCGGAGATTAACGAAAAGATCCGATCCTTTGTGACGACAGTTAAGCGACACAAAAAATTTAAATCCGCAGTAGAGATCAATGCAGTACCCGCCGTGATCGAGCAAGCCAGCTTTCGCAAATCGCATGTCATGGCTGGGGAGAAGCTGGTGCTGTCGGGTGCATCGGCCACACGATTGCAGAATACATATCGTTTGGATCATGCAGAGAGCGAAGCAGCCGCCATAGATGCGTTGAACACTTATTTTGAAAAATGCCGCGCGACAAACGAGGGGCGGCGAATAAGTGAGGAAAAAACCTTTTTAGAGTCTGATTTAGACTTCGCAATCGAGTGTCGAAATACCTTTAACTACTATCATTTCATAACTGAGTCCCTCAGCCAGCTTTGCGTTTTGGATGAAGTGGGGTTTCAGGGAAATATCTATTTCCACTTTCCCAATAAGGAAGAAAAGCACCGCAATTTTGCGGATGCCTTTGTGGAGGCGCTGTTCCCCGAATATGTCGGCCGGGTGTTCTTTGAGCGTGCGCCAAAGGATTATGACTTGGTCCTAACAGCCTATGATTTCTTTGGTGGGATGTGTCAGATGCCAGAGGCAGACTTCGGCAAGCTGTCAGAGATTGTGCCGGATGGTGTAACCTTGGGAACAGTTGGGTTTTCCCAAGCACTGGCCATGAACTCTGTAAGCAGCGCGATTTTGGCCCTGCGCGTGCGTGCGCTCAAAGCGATTGAGGGGCGCGACTTTAGCCATTTGCCAAAACGGTTCTTTGTGGGCCGCGGAGACGCGCAAAGCCGCGCCCGTCCGCTGGAAGGGCAAGACTTGCTTCTGGAGCATTTGCTGCGCTTTGGTTTTGAGTATGTTGTATTCGAAGATCTTGAGCCATTGGAGCAGGTGGCACTGATGGCGCAGGCGGAAATGATGATTTCGCACCACGGGGCCGGTTTCACGAATATGATTTTTGCTAATCCAGATGCTTATGTGATTGAGCTAGGAACGCTGCAAACTGCAAAGAAACGCTGGGCTGACTTCTGGCCATTGGCCACTGCAAGCCAGTGCCGCTATCTCAGCTTTTTTGCCGATTTCAGCAGTGATGATCCGTTACATGAGCCGACTTTTGCGAATGACGGTATTGTGCCGACAGCCGTTTCCAGCTTTGCGGCAGCCCAAGTGATGACTTTTGTGGTGACGGTGTTGGGCCGTGTCCCGAACATGCCTGATACTGATAGCCTTTTGGTTTTGGGGGAGCGCGTTTTTCGTGCTGGCGCCATTGAACAAGCGTTGTTGCTTTTGGCGGAGCATGAGCATCTGGTTATCGGTAGTTTCGATTTGTGCATTTTACGCGCAGACTGTCATAAGGTGCTGGACCAACCCAAATCCGAACTGATCGCACTTGAGCAAGCATTCAAGGCTGACGCGGATGTGTGGCAAACACTGGTGCGTATCATTTGGTGTGCCAGACGGTGCGAACGACCACAGGTTATCCGTTGGGCGTTGTCGCGTCTTGAGATTGATTTTCCGGAGCGGCATGAGGTGTTTGTCACAAATCATGAATGGATCCGTTTCGTCGCGTGATTGTGCGCCGGGCGTTCGGGGGGTATGAACGATTAATCCTAATTTGAGAGTGCCCAGCCCGTGAACAAAAACAAAGTAACATCTGAAGAGGCGCTTGCCTTTCACCTTGAACCAACCCCCGGCAAGTTTGAGATCAGCGCCACCGTTCCCATGGCCACACAGCGTGACTTGTCGCTTGCGTATTCGCCCGGAGTTGCGGTCCCCTGTGAGGCAATCGCTGCTGATCCGCAGCTTGCGTATGACTACACCAACAAAGGCAATTTGGTCGCTGTAATCTCGAACGGTACGGCTGTTCTGGGCCTTGGCAATCTAGGCGCGCTCGCGTCCAAGCCGGTGATGGAGGGGAAGGCGGTGTTGTTCAAACGCTTTGCCGACGTGAACTCCATCGATCTTGAATTGGATACCGAAGACACGGATGCGTTCATCAACGCGGTCAAGCTGATGGGGCCGACGTTTGGCGGAATCAACCTCGAAGATATCAAAGCACCTGAGTGTTTCATCATCGAGCAGCGATTGAAGGAAGAAATGGATATCCCCGTCTTCCATGATGACCAGCACGGCACGGCTGTGATCTGTGCGGCAGGTCTTCTCAACGCGCTCAAAATCTCGGGCAAGAAGATTGAGGATGTGCGCATTGTACTCAACGGCGCAGGTGCAGCGGGTATCGCCTGTCTTGAGCTGCTCAAGGCGATGGGCGCGCAGCATAACAACTGTATTATGTGTGACACGAAGGGCGTGATATATCAGGGCCGTACGGAAGGCATGAACCAATGGAAGTCAGCCCACGCCGCGACCACGGAAGCGCGCAACCTCGCGGATGCGATGGATGGGGCTGATGTCTTCCTTGGCGTGTCGGTCAAAGGGGCCGTTACGCCGGAGATGGTCGCCAGCATGGCGGATTATCCGGTGATTTTCGCCATGGCGAACCCCGACCCCGAGATTACGCCCGAAGAAGCGCATGCCGTGCGCGCCGATGCGATCGTAGCCACAGGGCGTAGTGACTATCCGAACCAAGTGAACAATGTCCTCGGCTTTCCGTACCTCTTCCGCGGCGCGCTCGATATCAACGCGCGTGCGATCAATGACGAGATGAAGATCGCCTGCGCCCATGCCCTTGCCCAACTTGCCCGTGAGGATGTGCCGGATGAGGTGGCGCTCGCCTATGGTAAGAATCTCAGCTTTGGCCGTGATTATATCATTCCAACGCCGTTCGACCCGCGCCTGATCCACCGTATTCCGCCCGCTGTTGCGAGGGCGGGGATGGATACCGGCGCGGCGCGGCGCCCGATCATTGATATGGATGCATATGAGCAAAGCCTGAAGTCCCGCCTTGATCCCACCGCCAACGTTATGCGTGGAATTAACGCCCGCGCGCGGAGTAATCAGGCGCGCATGATCTTTGCTGAAGGGGACGATCCCAAGGTGCTGCGCGCTGCGGTCATGTATCAACGACAAGGCTTGGGGAAAGCGCTGGTTGTTGGTCGGCTCGACGATGTGAAAGCGAAGCTAATTGCGGCGGGTATGGAAGATGCCACACGTGAGTTGGAAGTGGTCAACGCGGGTAACACCCAGCATTTGGATATGTATAAATCCTTCCTCTACAACCGCCTTCAACGGCGCGGTTTTGACACGAAGGACATCCACCGCCTTGCGGCCTCCGACCGCCATGTTTTTGCGGCCCTGATGTTGGCACATGGGCATGGCGATGGTCTTGTCACCGGAGCAACCCGAAAATCAGCCTATGTTCTCGACAGGATCAATCATGTGTTTGACGCGAATGCAAAGGCAGGTGCGGCAGGCATTACCGCCGTGCTGCATAAGGGCCGCATCGTTCTGATCGGTGATACGTTGGTGCATGAATGGCCAAGTGAACAGGACCTCGCCAATATCGCAGAAAGCGGCGCGCGCGTGGCCCGTCATCTGGGGCTTGAGCCGCGTGTCGCCTTCGTAAGCTTCTCGACATTCGGCTACCCAGTCTCCGAGCGGGCAGAGAAAATGCACCTCGCACCCCAAGTCCTTGATGAGCGTGGTGTCGATTTTGAGTATGAAGGTGAAATGACTGTTGATGTGGCCCTTAACGTCGAGAGCCAGAAGAAATATCCCTTCTCGCGCCTTTCGGGCCCTGCGAATATCCTCATTGTTCCTGCGCGCCACTCGGCCAGTATCTCGGTCAAACTGATGCAGGAAATGGCGGGGGCGACAGTGATTGGTCCGATTCTCACAGGCCTTGATCAATCGATCCAGATTGCCTCGTCGACCTCGACGACCAATGATATTCTCAACATGGCAATCCTCGCCGCATCCAAGGTGGGCGGATGATCTGGAACCTCGGCTCGATTAACATCGATAATTTTTACGAGGTTCCCCATTTACCCGCACCGGGTGAGACATTGGCGGCTGTAAGTTATGGGTTCGGCCTTGGCGGTAAGGGCGCGAATATGTCAGTCGCCGCGGCGCGCGCTGCGGCGCGGGTTTCGCATATTGGTGCTATCGGTGCAGGCGGGCGATGGACGCGTGACCGGCTGATGGAGTACGGCGTCGACACACCGCATATTGCCGAGATTGAAGTGCCGACAGGCCATGCCAACATCGTTGTTGATCAGGCCGGAGAAAATAGCATCGTCCTCTTTCAGGGGGCCAATGTTCACCTTAGCGAGGCGATCATCGGAGCTGCATTATCCGAGGCGTCGCACAGAGATTTCCTGCTTATGCAGAATGAAACCAACGGTCAGGAGTACGCCGCGGCAACGGCTCAGTCATTGGGATTGCGCGTTGCCTATGCTGCTGCCCCGTTTGAAGCATCTGCGATTGAGCGTCTGCTGGGGCGGATTGATTTGCTTGTTCTCAATGAAGTCGAGGCGGCTCAGTTAGAGGCAGCTACGGGCAAGACGCCTGATACGCTGGGCGTGGCGGACGTGGTGATCACATTGGGCGCTAATGGGTGCAAATGGGTCTCTAACACGGGGGAGAAGCACTTTGATGCGTATCCAGCGGAGGCTTTGGATACCACCGGCGCTGGCGATACTTTCACCGGGTATCTGGTTGCAGGGCTGGACCGTGGTATGGAAATGGAAGCCGCGATTGACCTTGCGCTCAAGGCGGGCGCACTCATGGTGATGCGGCGCGGTACGGCAGATGTGATCCCGGACCTCAAAGAGATCCAGGACCGTTTCGGTACCTAGCCTGCAAAGGGAGCTGCAGACCCCCAAAGTTCTTTGACACGCGCGTCACGACCGCAGGCTTTGCGATATGCTTTGTATGCGTTTGCTTGGCTTTTGGGGCCAAAGCGGGTGACGACCAGCTTTTTGCCCTTGGCGTAATCCTGATGATAGGCATCGGCGGGATAGAATTCTGTCACGTTCAGGATTGGCGTGACAACATTTTGTCCCAAGTCGTTCTGTGCTTTTGCCTTTGCTTGCTCGGCTACTGCATTCTGATCACCGGTTGCGAAAATTGCGGTGCGGTAGCTGGGACCGCGATCGCAGAATTGACCACCGGCATCCGTTGGA
>RCND010001306.1_pt1 | contig 14026 bp, 9 predicted proteins | sample 2041351 | NCBI WGS metagenome assembly RCND01 (sample SAMN09708230, study PRJNA481090) | Marine sediment metagenome, whole genome shotgun sequencing project. | biome: marine sediment; feature: ocean; material: sediment; isolation source: Sewage treatment plant 12B marine sediment (STP12B) ...
GACATTGCATCAGAACAAAGCCCGGAGTTTTGCGCACGCTTCTAAGTTTCTTTTGCGCACGCTTCTCCTTTTTCTGGCTATAGAATAAGTCCAATCTTCAGCCACACTTGCTATGTCCGCAGCTTCCGCATGTCATGCATCCCTCGACCATGCGCAGGTTATACTGGCCGCAGCTGCCACATGCTTTGCCCCGTGGTTTTTCCAGCCCAACGACTTTGGCTTTTGGATCGGCTTTCAGACCCATCCCTTCACCCGCGATAAACCCTGTGCTGATCAGATGCTGCTCGATCACGCCACCAATCGCTGCGAGGATCGAGGGGATGTATTTCCCGCCCATCCATGCTCCGCCACGCGGATCAAACACGGCCTTGAGTTCTTCGACCACAAACGACACATCTCCGCCACGACGGAACACCGCCGAGATCATCCGCGTGAGCGCCACAGTCCAGGCAAAGTTCTCCATGTTCTTCGAGTTGATAAACACCTCAAACGGACGGCGATGACCGCCCACAACCAGATCATTGACTGTAATATAAAGCGCGTGCTCGCTGTCTGGCCATTTGATCTTGTAGGTCGAACCTTCGAGGCCTTCAGGGCGGTCCAGCGGCTCAGACATATAGATCACGTCGCCATGGGGCTCCTGCGGCTCTTCGCCATCGTGGCTCACAACTTCGGGCGCAGTTTTCTTATCCTCGGAAACGGACAGGACCGATCCTGTCACATCGTTAGGACGGTAGGTCGTACAGCCTTTACAGCCTGTGTCCCACGCCTCCATGTAGACCTCTTTGAACGTGTCAAAGGAGATATCCTCGGGGCAGTTGATCGTTTTGGAGATGCTGGAATCAACCCACTTTTGTGCTGCTGCTTGCATTTTCACATGCTCCAGAGGGGCCAGCGTTTGCGCGTTTACGAAATAGTCGGGCAGTTCTTTGTCGCCAAACTTATCGCGCCACATTTGCACCGCGTAGTCCACTACTTCTTCTTCTGTGCGGCTGCCGTCTTTTTGCAGAACCTTGCGCGTATAGGCATAGGCAAACACAGGCTCGATGCCCGAGCTGACGTTGCCCGCATAAAGGCTGATCGTGCCAGTTGGCGCAATCGATGTGAGCAGCGCGTTACGAATACCATGCACGCGGATCGCTTCGCGGACGTCTTCGTCCATTTGCAACATCGTGCCAGACGCCAGATATTCCTCGGCATCGAATAACGGGAACGCGCCTTTTTCCTTGGCCAAATCTACCGAGGCCAGATACGCGGCGCGGGCGATCGCGTGCAACCAATCCTCCGTCTGACGCGCCGCCTCGTCCGAGCCATAGCGCAGGCCCAGCATCAAAAGCGCATCGGCCAGCCCCGTCACACCAAGGCCGATCCGGCGCTTGTTCTTCGCCTCAAGCTGTTGCGCCTCAAGGGGGAATTGCGACACATCCACCACGTTGTCCATCATCCGTACGGACGTCGCGACCAACTCGTTAAGCGCCTCAACATCAAGGGCCGCCGCTTCTTCAAACGGCGCTGACACCAAACGCGCAAGGTTAATGGAGCCGAGCAAACACGCGCCGTAAGGCGGCAGTGGCTGCTCGCCGCAGGGGTTCGTCGCAGCAATCGTCTCGCAATAGCTCAGGTTGTTGGCCTCATTGATCCGGTCAATGAAGATCACACCCGGCTCCGCGAAATCATAGGTCGCCTTCATGATCGCGTTCCACAGGTCCAGCGCCTGCACCGTCTTATAGGTCTTGCCGTCAAACTTGAGGTCCCAAGACCCATTGGCCTTAACCGCATCCATAAACGGATCAGTGATCAGAACGGACATGTTGAACATGCGCAGGCGTGCTGCATCTGATTTCGCCGTGATAAACGCCTCAACATCAGGGTGGTCACAGCGGATAGTTGCCATCATCGCACCACGACGCGAGCCTGCGGACATGATCGTGCGGCACATCGCATCCCACACATCCATAAACGACAGCGGGCCAGAGGCATCTGCAGACACACCCAGCACATCCGCACCCTTGGGGCGAATGGTGGAGAAATCATAGCCGATGCCGCCACCCTGCTGCATCGTAAGTGCAGCTTCTTTCAGCATATCGAAAATGCCGCCCATGCTGTCAGGGATCGTCCCCATGACAAAACAATTGAACAGCGTCACACGACGCGCAGTCCCTGCCCCCGCGGTAATACGGCCCGCAGGCAGGTATTTGAAATCCTCAAGTGCCTCGAAAAACGTTTCTTCCCAGCCGTCCTTATCGTCCTCGACCTGCGCCAGATCATGCGCAATGCGGCGCCATGTGTCCTCTACCGTGACGTCATGGGGCGTGCCATCGGCCGCCTTAAAGCGGTATTTCATGTCCCAGATTTGTTCGGCGATAGGGGCAGCAAAGCGGGTCATGGCGATTCCTTGATTGGGATTATTCAGAGGTCACTACATAGAGTAACACACCTGAAACGCCACTCCCCAATTTTCGAATTTAACGGCGACAAACCACCACAGTTTGCATCTGTGACACTTTGGCCTACCCTATGATGTGGCTCGGGGGTGAGTCTGTGGATAAAATGGTGGGTAAGCCTGTGGGCAATAAATTCGTGAACCTGATGAAGCTTTCTGTTGGCACCGAAAGCGTTGAACAGATGATAGAATGGCAACGCCACCGCTCCCAACAGGTCGAAGACGGACAATACTACCATCAAACCCGTATGTGGCCCAAACGCGCCGACGAGATCCTCAACGGCGGCTCGATATACTGGGTCATCAAGGGAGAGTTACGCGCGCGCCAACGCATCATCCGCTTTGACGAGAAGATCGGCAGTGATGGCATCCGCCGCTGCGGTATCGTGCTCGATCACGAGGTCATCCCCACCGTCAGCACCCTGCGCCGCCCATTCCAAGGCTGGCGCTATCTCACGTCACAGGATGCCCCCGCCGATCTGCCACGCGGCCGCAATCAGGAAGAAGCGCTGCCGGATGAGCTTAACCGCGCATTAGCGGAGATCGGTCTGTTGTAATCAGCCCAGCCGCGCCAGCAGGGCCTCGAGGCTTCTGCGTTCTTCCGCATCCATCGCCGCTGCACGCGATTTCCACAGCGTTGCCTGACTGCGCAACATCACTCCGTCACGTAGCACTTTGAGGTGGTTGGCACGTAAAGTGTCGCCCGTCGAGGTGATGTCTGCAATCGCCTCAGCCGTCTCGTTGGCTACGGTCCCTTCGGTCGCACCTTGACTGTCGACGAGCGCATAGTCCGCAACACCCGCGCCGCGCAAAAAATCGCGCACCAGCCGGTGGTACTTCGTCGCAATGCGCAAGCGATGCCCATGAACTGCACGAAACGCCGCTGCCGCCGCGTCCAGATCGTGCAATGTATCCACATCGGTCCAGCCCTGCGGAACAGCCAAAATCAGGTCAGCATGGCCAAAACCCATCTCGTCAATCGCCAAGACAGATTGATCCCAGAGCGCCAGCTTTTCGTGCACCAGATCCGTTCCTGTCACACCCAGATGAATACGCCCGGCGGCCAACTCACGCGGGATCTCTCCCGCCGAGAGCAGCACCAGCGACACACCGTCGATGCCATCAACAACACCCGCATATTCGCGGTCCGATCCGCTGCGGGCCAGCGTAATGCCCCGCGCGCCAAACCATTCAAACGTCTTCTCCATCAGCCGCCCCTTGGACGGCACGCCGAGCTTGATCGTCATATCTGCGCCTCCAGTTCCAGCATCATACCGGGCCGCATCACGCCGCCCACCGCCGGAATTTCGCGAGCATCACCAAGTCTGCCCCCCAACCGCCGCGTAAGCGCATCATAGCGCCCGCCAGTGGCCAGCAGAGGCAGATCAGGCCGCCCCACCGCAGCAAATCCAAATACAAACCCGTCGTAATATTCCATCGAGGTCCGGCCATAGCTTGCGTCGAACACCAGCGCGTTCACATCCACACCGCGTGCCGCCAGCGCGTCTTGCCGCGCAGCAACCCGCGCCACCGCAGGAACAATCGCGGGCAAATCGACGGACAAATCATGCAATTGCCCCAGCGCATCGGGCATCGGCGCGGAAATATCCAGTAGTGCCCCGATCAAATCAACGTCCCGCACTCCGATTGGCGGCACATCCGCATCGACCCTAAGCGCGGCAATCCGCGCGTCAATCTCGTGCTGCCGCCGCGCACCGACCAGCGGCGCATCACTGGATGCAAAATCAGGCACGCCACGCTCTGTAGCAAAACGCTCCAACAGACCGCGAAACCGCCGTGGCCTCCAGATGTGACGCATCAGTGCTTTTTTGCGCAGGTCTGACGTGTTCAGACCGTTCACAACGGCCATCAGCACGCCGATATCCCCCGTCACGGCACGCACCGGAAAATCGCCCAAAGCCTCGGCAATGAGCGCAAAAACTTCCGCATCACTCGCCGCAGGGTCGTTCCGCTCGAACACCTCATAGCCAACTTGGACAAACTCGTTCGGGCGGCTTTCGTCATGCTCTTGGCGGCGAAACACCTCACCGGCGTAGGTATAGCGCGCCGGATCGGCCCCATGCGCCATATGCATCTGCACCACAGGCACAGTGAAGTCGGGCCGCAACATCTGCTCTCCACGCAGTGCGTCAGAAGTCACATAGGCCCGCGCGCGAATGTCCTCACCGTAGAGGTCCAGCAAAGTATCGGCAGACTGCAAGATCGGCGGCTCTACCGGTTGTGCGCCGTGGCTCTCAAAGCGCGCGCGCAAGGTCGCGGCCAGAGCATTCGTTTCCGCCCGCGTCACTGTCACTGGTACAACTCCAAGATCTCGCGCACTTTTGCCACCAGATCACCGCGTGGCACTTCATACTGGCTTGGTCGGTCCCGCCATTCTTCCAGCGTCGCGTTCTCAGCGATCTTGGCACCCAGAACCAAATCCTTGATCTGGACCATGCCGCTTTCCTTCTCGGCATCCCCTTCGATCACAGCAACCGGACTGCCGCGCTTGTCGGCATATTTCAACTGGTTGCCAAAGTTCTTGGGGTTGCCCAGATAAACCTCGGCTCGAATTCCAGCCTGCCGCAGCTCCGCGACCATGGCCTGATAATCCGCCATCCGCGCCTTATCCATCACGGTCACAACCACAGGCCCCTGCGCGGCAGTCTCGAGCCGCCCCTTCGCCTGCAACGCCGCCAGCAGCCGGTCCACGCCAATAGACACACCCGTCGCGGGCACTTCCTGTCCGGTAAAGCGCTTGACCAGATCGTCATACCGCCCGCCGCCCGCAACAGAGCCAAAGTTGCGCGCGCGCCCCTTCTCGTCCTTGATCTCGAAGGTCAGTTCAGCCTCATAGACAGGGCCAGTGTAGTAGCCGAGGCCCCGCACGATGGATGGATCTATCTCGATCCGGTCCGCCGCGTATCCGCCAGCAGCCAACAAGTCCGCGATCGTCTCAAGCTCTTCCACGCCCTCAAGGCCAATCACACTGTCGCCCACCAATTCACGCAGTCGCGCACACGTCTCAGTGCCGCTGTCCCGCTTGGCCTGCATAAAGCCCATGACCACATCAGCCTGAAGATCGTCCAGACCCGCGCCATCGGTAAAATCGCCACTTTCATCCTTGCGCCCAGCGCCCAAAAGCGCGCGCACGCCGTCCACACCCAAACGGTCCAGCTTATCAATCGCGCGAAGGACAATCCCACGCTCGGCCTCTTTGTCATCACCCGATAGGCCCGCAACTTCCAGCACGCCGTTCAAAACCTTACGGTTGTTCACGCGCACAATGTAATCACCGCGCTCGATGCCCACTTCTTCCAAACAGTCAGCCAACATCGCACAAATCTCGGCATCCGCCGCAACGGACCCTGCCCCGACCGTATCCGCATCGCACTGATAAAACTGGCGGTAGCGCCCTGGCCCAGGTTTTTCATTGCGCCAAACAGGTCCCATCGCGTAGCGGCGATAGGGCGTAGGCAACTCGTTGCGGTGCTGCGCATACACGCGGGCCAAGGGCGCGGTGAGGTCGTACCGTAGGGCCAGCCAATCACCGGGCTTGTCGCTGTCGGCATCTTCCTGCCATGCAAACACACCCTCGTTCGGGCGGTCCACATCGGGCAAAAACTTGCCCAGCGCCTCGACCTTTTCGACACCCGCACTTTCCAGCGCGTCAAAGCCATAGCGATGATAAACCCCAGCAATCTTGGCCAGCATTTCGGTGCGCTGCGTCACCTCTGCACCGAAATAATCGCGGAACCCTCGGGGCGTTTCGGCCTTGGGGCGCGGGGTCTTTTTGGGCTTGGCCATGATGGTCCTCTGCACGGTTAGGATGTTGCGCAGCCCTTACCGGATGCGGTGCGGCGGGGCAAGCAAGGCCTGCCCATTGCGCAACTGAGCAAAGCGCCCTAGACCCGCGCTATGGAAAAATTCGAAGAACAAATGGCCCATCTGATGCGCTCCGTCGATGACCTCTCGGACATCGTGGCCAAGCAGCAAGATGAAATTGACCGCCTCAATGCCCGCGTTGAAATGCTCATGCGCCGCGAGGGCGAACGTGAGGCGTCAGGCTCGGGCGGTATCGTCGTTGGCGACGAGCGCCCGCCCCACTACTGAACTCAGTAAGACTTTACCGCAGCGGCCAGCACCGTCCCGTCATAGATCAAAAACTCTTTCCATTTGCCGTTATGCTCATGGAACTCGTAGGCACTCACAAACGCCAACTCGTTGTCGAGCTTGCGAATTTGTCTCCCGCACGGCTTCTTCTTACCTGTACGGCATACTTTTGATTTCACCTTGTCATAGGCCTTGTCCGTTTTGGCATAGGGCAAGTGCTTGCCCGCAGGGCTAAACCGGATCGTCTCATAAAACGAGGGCGCCCCAAACAGCGCGTTGGCCGCCGTGAACTGGCGCGCGCAATTGTCACCAAAGCCAGTGATATAGAATGTCCGCTTGTCCCTGATCCCCGGCTTACTGTCATACAGCGTAAAGCCGCGCCGCCCCAAGCTGGCAACCTTCTTGCCCAGCGACTTGCCCTTGGCATCGCATACCCGAGCAATCTCGCCAAAGGGCAGCCTTGTCCCGAAGGTCACATCGCGCGCATCAGGTCCCGTCCGCCGCGTAATCTTCTTAGTGCCACCTCCGCCAAGCAGGCCAAGCCCATCACTGCGCGAGGAGGCTTCCTGCGCAGGCAAGGCAGCCAGGCGAACCGGCCCATCTACCGGGGTCGCATCCGATGCGGATCCCGAGGTGGTCACAGCAGTCGTTTCGATCACCACCTGTTCGGATTGTTTCGCTGCGACATCTGCCGCAATCGCCGCTGCAGGATCAGCATTCGCTGCGCGGTTGATCAAAGCGCCAAAGAAACCACCGGACTTAGGCACGCCAGCAGTTGGGACCGCATCAGGCACGTCGCCTGTTGCCGCAGAGGTCCCAAGGAACCCTTCACGCGCCACTTCTTCTGCGTCAGGCAAGGCTGCGGCAGCAGGGTTCGTCTCGACCACGTCAACGTCGGCCAAGCGATCAACGCCCGCCAAGGGATCACTACAGGCAGCGAGACCCACAACAATTCCGAGTACTGGTAAAAGGCGCACGCTGATACTCCCACAAAGATTAAGGGACTCTTAACGAAGCCCGCATACCACGTCCAGCAGGTCACACGGACCTGCTGCAATCGGCGAACCTGCGCTGGAATCAGATTTCTTCGACCTCAAGCACACCGACTAAAGAGCGTATTGCTCCTTTAATTTGTGGGGTCACAGGGAAATCCGCACCAAGGTCAACCTCAACCTCACCGGGCAATGTAGGGTCCATCAGGCACAGATGCACTGGTCCTTTTCCTGCTGATTTGGCCGCAGTGCGCGCGCCTTCCAGCACCTCGGATACGGCGGCAATCGCACTTGGTGTCTCGATGAAAATCCGCAACCCCATGCCGCCCGCATCCGCCACCGCCGCTTCTACGAGGGAGACTGAGCGGCCCAGTAATTTGAGCTGGTCACTCTCCATCGTGGCCTCAACGGTCACAATCACCTTCGAGCCCGTCTCAAGATGGTCCCGCGCCAGTTCCAGCGTGTCCGAGAAAAGCGTCACCTCATAGGCGCCAGTAGGATCAGACAGCTGCGCAAATGCAAAGCGGTTGCCACGCGCTGATTTACGCTCCTGCCGCCCTGCCACAATTCCCGCAAGCCGCGCGTTCATGGCCCCGCGGTCCGCAACTTTGGCCGTCAGCGCATCCAGCGTCAGGAACGGCACGCCGCGATCACTGCCCCATTTACGGTTAAGCGGTCCCATATAATCATCCAGCGGATGACCGGACAGATAGAAACCTACGGCCTTGAACTCCTCGGTCAACCGTTCGGCGGCCAGCCAGTCATCACAACTCATCAAACGCGGTTCAGGCAGGTCATCCCCCGCTTCCCCAAAGAGCGATACCTGATTTGACGCCTTCTGCTCATGGATCGCAGCGGAATAGGCGACCAATCCGTCCAGTGCGCCAAAGACACGGCGGCGATTTGGATCAAGCACGTCAAACGCCCCCGAGCGCGCCAGCATTTCAAGCGGCCGCTTGCCCACTCGCTTGAGGTCCACCCGCCGCGCCAGATCAAACAGCGTTGCAAAGGGCTTCTCCCCTCGACCTTCCGTGATCAGCTTCATCGCCTCGACGCCGACGTTCTTGAGTGCGCCCAGCGCATACACCAGCGCCCCGTCCACGACCTTGAACGTCGCATCCGAGCGGTTCACACAAGGCGGCACCCACGGCAGCTCCAGCCGCTTGCGCACTTCCTCGAAATAGACGGCCAGCTTGTCGGTCAGGTGAATATCGCAATTCATCACACCGGCCATAAACTCAACCGGATGGTTCGCCTTGAGCCATGCCGTCTGATAGCTGACCACCGCATAAGCCGCCGCGTGAGATTTGTTAAATCCGTAGTTGGCAAACTTCTCCAGAAGGTCAAAAACCTCCTTTGCCTTTTTCTTGTCAACGCCATTGGCCATGGCGCCCTTCTCGAACTTGGGCCGCTCTTTGGCCATCTCCTCGGCGATTTTCTTACCCATCGCACGGCGCAACAGGTCCGCCCCGCCAAGGGAATATCCCCCCATGACCTGCGCGATCTGCATCACCTGTTCTTGATAAACGATGATGCCCTGCGTTTCCTCTAGGATATGGTCAATCGACGGATGCACGGATTCGCGCTCTTTAAGCCCGTTCTTGACCTCGCAATAGGTCGGAATATTCTCCATCGGGCCGGGACGGTAAAGCGCCACCAGGGCCACAATATCCTCGATGCAGTTCGGCTTCATGCGTTTTAGCGCATCCATCATGCCACTGGATTCCACCTGAAACACAGCGACAGTCTTGGCCGCGGCATACAGCTTGTACGACGCCTCATCATCAAGCGGGATGGTCGATATATCATCGATCAAGCCCTCAGGCGGCTCAAACAACTCCGTCCCATCCGCGGCCAGATGCAGATGCCGCCCCGACGCTTTGATCTGATCCACCGCGTTCTGAATCACGGTCAGTGTTTTCAGACCCAAAAAGTCGAACTTGACCAGCCCCGCCTGCTCCACCCATTTCATATTGAACTGCGTGGCCGGCATGTCGGATCGCGGATCCTGATACAGCGGCACCAACTCATCCAGAGGACGGTCGCCAATAACAATACCCGCCGCGTGCGTGGACGCGTTGCGCAGCAACCCCTCAACCTGCTGGCCATACTCCAACAGGCGGGCGACAACTTCTTCGTTCCGCGCCTCTTCGCGCAGCCGAGGCTCATCCGCCAACGCCTTTTCAATGCTAACCGGCTTCACACCCTCAACAGGGATCATCTTGCTCAGACGGTCCACCTGCCCATAAGGCATCTGCAAAACACGCCCGATATCGCGCACCGCCGCCTTACTCAGCAGTCCACCAAAAGTGATGATCTGCCCCACCCTGTCGCGCCCGTATTTTTCCTGAACGTAGCGGATGACTTCCTCGCGCCGGTCCATGCAAAAGTCGATGTCAAAGTCGGGCATGGAAACCCGCTCTGGGTTCAAAAACCGCTCGAACAGCAGAGAATAGCGCAACGGGTCAAGGTCCGTAATCAGCAGCGCATAGGCCACCAAGCTGCCCGCACCAGAGCCACGCCCCGGTCCCACAGGAATCCCCTGATCCTTCGACCATTTGATAAAGTCGGCAACAATCAGAAAGTAGCCCGGGAACCCCATCCCCTCGATGATCCCCAGCTCGAATTCTAGCCGCGCCTCATATTCTGCCACCTCCGCTGCATGCGGAATAATGGCAAGACGCGCCTTCAATCCCGCCTCCGCCTGACGCCGCAACTCCGCGACCTCGTCATCCGCAAACTTTGGCAGGATCGGATCACGGCGATAGGCCTGAAACGCGCAACGCTTGGCAATCTCGACCGTGTTCTGGGTCGCCTCCGGAAGGTCCGCAAATAGCGTAACCATCTCGGCTTGCGTCTTGAAATAATGCTGCGGCGTCAGGCGGCGGCGGCCTTCCTGCTGGTCCACATACGCACCATCCGCAATACAGATCAGCGCATCATGCGCCTCGTACATCGCAGCATCTGGGAAATAGACGTCATTGGTGGCCACCAGCGGGATATCCATCGCATAGGCCATCTCGACAAAGCCCCGCTCGGACAGCCGCTCCGCCTCCAGCGCGCCGTCCTCTCCGGGATGTCGCTGCAACTCAACGTACAAGCGGTCCCCAAAAGCGTCTTTTAAAACCCCCATCAGCGCCTCAGCCGCAGGCCGCTGACCGTTTTGCAACAATAGGCCGACAGGCCCCATCGGCCCCCCCGTCAAACAAATTACACCCTCGGAATGCGCCGCCAGCTCCGCCAAGGTGACCTGAGGCAGCGCGCCCCCCTTGTCCAGATAGAGGCACGAATTGAGCTTCATCAAATGCTCATACCCCCGCTCGCTCTGCGCCAGCAAAACCACGGGCGCTGGTGGTCGCACCTTCTCACCCGGGGCCGCGCTCACATATTCCAGATCGACCTGACAGCCGATGATCGGCTGAACCCCTGCCCCCGACGCCGCAATCGAAAACTCCAACGCCGCGAACATGTTGTTGGTATCGGTGAGTGCTATCGCAGGCATACCTGCTTTGACGCACATATCAGGCAGCTTTTTCAGCCGCAGCGCCCCCTCCAACAAAGAGTATTCGGAGTGCGTGCGCAGGTGAATGAATCGGGGGGAATTGCTCATGGCCACAGCCTATTGCGTATCAGCAAAAGGCTCTACCGGAAAAACAACTTATTCTGCGGCGTCTCGCACACTCCGCCCAACATAGGCGCCACTGGCCGCGCTCCAAACCTCCGATATTTGGGATTACCGAATCCCAGCGGCTTTTCTGGCAGGCCCAATCACAAACGTAACCCCATCGAGCAGGTCACTGGCCGTCTCAGATCGAAGGGCATTAAGCCTAATCCACTCCACGACAAACGTATTTCAGAAGGGCGGAAATCGCCAATGATTCAACTTCAGATTACTTCAGGCCTACGTCGCCCCGCCAGAAACTGACACCTATGAGCTAAACGCCCGAAACCAAAGCATATTTCTCCATCCCTCTCACAAAACTACCTTCACACCGCACCAAACCTCTTGCCAATTCCCAGTCCCGCACCGTAGCCTGACATCGCACTGCCTTCTACGCCGCATCGAAGTCAGCACGCTCAGGCAATTTGTACCGCGGCGGGGTCATCCCCATGCAGATCACGTTTATGATCAACGGCACCTCCGTCACTCTGACGGATCCAACTCCTACGACTACTCTCCTCGACTGGCTGCGCGAAGAGCGCCACCTCACCGGCACGAAAGAAGGCTGCAACGAGGGTGATTGCGGCGCATGCACTGTGATGGTCACTGACGCACAAGGCTCCGCACCGCTCAACGCCTGTATCCTCTTTCTCCCGCAACTGAACGGGAAACACGTAACCACCGTCGAAGGCCTCACAGCAGAAGATGGCACCATGCATCCGGTCCAATCAGAAATGATCACCCACCACGGCAGCCAATGCGGCTTTTGCACCCCTGGATTTGTCATGAGCATGGCCACGGCACACATCAACGGCGACACCGACCACGATACCAGCCTCGCTGGCAACCTATGCCGCTGCACAGGCTACGCACCCATTATACGCGCCGCAAAAGCCGCCGAACAGCACCCGATTCCCGCCCACCTATCTTTCTTGGCCAAAAATACTCCGGGGAATCCTCCCGACAGGGAGGATGGGGCAGCGCCCCGATCTTCTGATGAACTTGCAGAACTCTACGCCCGATCCCCTGATGCCACCCTCATCGCCGGTGCCACGGACGTCGGTCTCTGGGTCACCAAACAACTGCGCGATATCGGCACGCCAATATTTCTCAACCAATGCGCCGACCTCCACGGCATAACCCAAACCGCAGAGGGCTGGCGCATAGGCGCGATGACCACCATAGCAGAGCTTGAGCGCTCCCTCGCCCCCCATTTTTCCAGCCTCGGCACCATGCTGCGCCGCTACGGCTCAACCCAAGTGCGCGCCGCCGCCACTTTGGGTGGCAACATCGCAAACGGCTCGCCCATCGGCGATGGAAGCCCTGCAATGATCGCGCTCGGCGCCACCCTACATCTGCGTATGGAGAACACCCGTCGCCAACTCCCGCTTGAAGATTTTTTCACCGCCTACGGCAAACAAGACCGCCAACGTGGCGAGTTCATCGAGGCTATCACCGTCCCTGCCCAAGCCGACACACTCCATTGTTACAAAATTTCCAAACGCTTTGACCAAGATATCTCAGCCGTTTGCGCCTGCCTCAATCTACCCGTCACCAACGGCAAGTTCGGGCAAACCCGCCTCGCTTTTGGCGGCATGGCAGGGACCCCTGCGCGCGCACCAAACGCCGAAGCCGCTTTGAATGATGAGCTTCTAACCCTAACCACAATCGAGGCCGCTATGGCCGCCCTCGCGGCAGATTTCGCGCCAATGTCAGACATGCGGGCCTCCGCTGATTACCGCATGAAAACTGCGCAAAACATGCTCCTGCGCGCCTATCACTCTCTCACTGGCACCCAAACCGATCTGCACGAGGTGCATTCATGAGCGTCGCAAAACCCCTACCCCATGATGCCGCCCATCTGCATGTCACTGGTACTGCGCGGTACGTTGACGACATCCCAACGCCCGCCGGAACGCTTCACCTCGCCTTTGGGATCAGCGAGCAGGCGCGCGGAAAAATCACAGCAATGACGCTGGCCGACGCACGAAATGCTTCCGGTGTCATCGCCATTCTGACCGCCACTGATCTGCCCTTCGCCAATGACGTCTCTCCGTCCAATCACGATGAGCCGCTCCTCGCGACAAAAGAGGTTCACTACATCGGCCAGCCGCTCTTTCTCGTCATCGCTACCAGCCATCTCGCCGCCAGAAAAGCGGCCCGCATGGCGCAGGTCGAGATCACACCAGAGCCTCCTATCCTCACCATCGATGAGGCCCTCGCCGCGAACAGCCGTTTTGAAGAAGGCCCCCGCATCTACGCAAAAGGTGACCCCGATACCAAACTGCCACACGCCAAGAACCGCATCGCCGGTTCGTTTGAGATCGGCGGCCAAGAGCACTTCTATCTCGAAGGCCAAGCAGCCCTTGCCCTGCCTGGTGAAGACGGCGACATGCTGGTCCACAGCTCGACCCAGCACCCGACCGAGATCCAGCACAAAGTTGCCGAAGCGATCGGCATGCCCATGCATGCGGTGCGGGTAGAGACGCGGCGTATGGGCGGTGGCTTTGGTGGAAAAGAAAGCCAAGGCAATGCTTTAGCCGTCGCATGCGCCATTGCCGCGCGGCAGACGGGCCAGCCCTGCAAGATGCGCTATGACCGCGACGACGACATGATAATCACCGGCAAGCGCCATGATTTCCGCATCACTTATGACGCAGGCTTCGACGACACAGGCCGCATCACTGCGCTGGATTTTACGCATTTCGCCCGCTGCGGCTGGGCGATGGATCTCTCGCTCCCGGTGGCCGACCGCGCCATGCTACACGCTGACAACGCCTACCATCTGACCGACATCCGCATCACCTCCCACCGCCT
>RCND010001307.1_pt1 | contig 14024 bp, 12 predicted proteins | sample 2041351 | NCBI WGS metagenome assembly RCND01 (sample SAMN09708230, study PRJNA481090) | Marine sediment metagenome, whole genome shotgun sequencing project. | biome: marine sediment; feature: ocean; material: sediment; isolation source: Sewage treatment plant 12B marine sediment (STP12B) ...
AATTATTTAAAGATACACTTGAAAAAAGCGGTTTTAGTATAGATAATATTATTCAAAGTGAATTGAATAAAGATTTAGAAATGCGAATTTGGCATGATGAAGAAATTGCTAAGATTGATAACGAATTATCGGTAACTAAATTAGCTTAATATAGTTTGATAAATCTCAAAAACAGTCATAATATAATATAACATTGTTTCGTTTTACAAGACTGTTTTTGAGATGAACCTATTTGCTCTAAACTGAAATATTTACCATCATTGTAATCTTCAAATATTTTAGTTGTTAAGTTCTTCTCACACATTTTTGAAATTTTCAAAAATAGGAGAAACAAATGAAGCTTAAACTTCCCTCCTCTGCTTATAATTGGATTTCGCTTAGCGGATTGGTAATTGCAGTCATAAGTCTTTTTATGATCATATTTCTTTTTGCTATTTCTTACTTTTTAGACCGTGGGGGATCTTATTTGGGACTGGTTATTTATATTCTATTGCCTTCATTTCTTATTGTTGGCCTTCTGCTTATTCCAATTGGTATGCTAATAAATTTTAATAAAGAAAAAGGAGTTCAAAAATTATTACCAAATATAGATTTAAACCAAATAGCTCACAGAAATGCATTCATGATATTTATCACTGGGACAATAATATTTTTGTTTATTTCAGCAATAGGTAGCTATGAAGCATTTCACTATTCAGAATCAACTGAATTCTGTGGTACTCTTTGCCATTCTGTTATGCAGCCGGAGTATGTTGCTTATCAAAATTCTCCTCATGCAAGAGTTCGTTGTGTTGAATGTCATGTTGGTGAAGGAGCAGATTGGTATGTTAAATCAAAAATGTCAGGCTTATATCAAGTTTATGCAGTTCTAGCTAATGTCTATCCTAAACCTATTGAGACTCCTATAAGCAATCTACGTCCGGCAAGGGAAACTTGTGAAGAGTGCCACTGGCCTGAAAAATTCTATGCCAGTAAATTAAGACTTGAAAAGCATTATTTACCTGATGAAAATAATACCGAATGGAATATTTCTCTATTAATGAAAATTGGTGCTTCACATAGTACAAAAGGATTAGAAGAAGGTATACATTGGCATATTAATCCTGATGTAAAAATTGATTTTGTTTCATTAGATGATAAAGAACAAGAAATTCCATGGGTAAAGTATACCAATCTTAAAAGTGGTGAAGAAAAGGTTTATAGAAATGAATACATGAACTTTTCTGATGATATGCTGGACACTCTCAATATAAGAACTATGGATTGCATAGATTGTCATAACAGACCTTCCCATATATATAATCCGCCGGCGTTTTTTGTAAACAACGCAATTAGTGCAGGTGATATTCCAAAAGAATTACCCGAGATTAAAAATTTAAGCATGGAGATTTGTGCGGAAGAATTTGAAACTACAGATTCTGCCATGTATTACATAGAAAGGTCTATCACCGAGTTTTATCAAGATTACTATCCTGAGCTTTTTTCTAATAATATTCAACTCGTTAAAAAAGCAATTACCGGTCTCCAAATGGAATTTAAGAAAAATATTTTCCCGGAAATGAAAGTTAGATGGGATGCCTACCCTAATAACATTGGACATCTTGAATTTAATGGCTGTTTTAGATGCCACACAGACGAACATATGAGCAAGGACGGTAGTTTAATTTCAAAGGATTGTAATATTTGTCACTCAATCACATCTCAGGGGACTATTAGTAATTTGGAAGTTGTTAGTTTTAACGAATCTTTAGAATTTCAACATCCAGAAGATATAGGTGAAGAATGGAAAGATGGTGTTTGTATTGATTGTCATACGGGTTTAAATCCATAAGATATAACCTTATTTGATTTAACCAAAAAAATACCGCCTCAGAAATGGGCGGTATTTTTATACAAGTAAATAATATTTTATTTCGCTCTGGCTTGTTTTAATGCTTTAGCAACAGCTAATCCTATTGCATTACTAGCAAAGGTTGCATCAGTTACAATGTCAACATCTAAAGATTGTTTCTCTTTAATTTGAGCAGGAACTTGTGACTTAGCTTTATTTACGGCTTTACCATATTTTTTGTGATCAACACTTTGTTCATAACCAAGAACTTTGATATCATCAACTTTACTTTCAGAAACTGTAACTTCAACTTCAATTAGTCCATTATGCTTTTTATCTGATCTGCCATATGCTGTTGCTTTATAAGTACCTGGTTTGTATTTTTTTGTTGAGGCTTTTTCTAAAGCTTTAGCAACAGCCAATCCTATTGCATTAGAGGCCATTGTTGCCTTAGAGATTGCATCAACATCTAAAGATTGCTTTTCTAAAATTGATGCTGGAACTTTAGTTTTAGCTTCTTTAACAAGAGCCCCATATTTCTTATGATCAACACTTTGTTCGTATTTAGTTACTTCTATCTTTTCAATTTTGTCTGCTGAAACTGTAACTTTCACTTCAATTTCACCGTTATGTTTCTTATCAATTCTACCAAAGGCACTACCTGTATATTCACCGGCATTATATTGAGCAAATAAACTCGTTACTCCCGAGAAAATTAGTACTAATGTTAAAATTGTAATGAACGAGATTTTTTTCATTTTTTATTCCTTTTTTTTGATGATTAAAACTTAATAATAATTTAAAGAATATTCAATTATTGTTAATATTCATGTTTTAGTATAAATATTAAATAGTATGAATTATGTTTGATCTATTTTACTTCAGAGCCTAAAATAAACTACTAATTTTTCGCATTAAATATATTATTTATTTAACAATAATAATTAAGTTCAGTTCCTAAATTGTTAAGATTTAATTAGTGTTTCAGCTGTTTCATGAGGAAACAAAGTGTGCCAATATGTCAAATTTTATTAAAAATTAATTTTTGAGGATAATTAAATCTTTTTTTCTTATATTACGAACGTTGTGTTCCTTTGCTTTGTTTTATTTAAGGTAATTTTCAACGTATTTACGTTGGCACTTAAATAGTGATATAGTGTAATTAAATTATTATAAATTGATATACCAATACCTATTATTGATCTTTTACAACTTTATCAGTTCATATACTGATATTTTGGGAGGTAATATAATGAAGCAACTTCTACTCAAAGTATTTTTGCCTTTTGTTATTCTAACATTTTTAAATACCAATATTAATGCAGATGACCCACCTCAATTTAGTTGCATTGGTGCTGAAGCATGCGCAAAATGTCATAAATCAGAAAAGCAGGGTAAACAGTTTACTATCTGGCAAGAAAGCACTCATTCATATGCTTACAAAACTCTACAATCCGAAGAATCCGCTGCTATTGTGAAAGAAATGGGAATTGATAAACCTGCAACCGAACTTAATGAATGCCTGTTTTGTCATGCAAGCGGATGGGATGTTGACCAAGTTTCATTAGAAAAGGGATTTAAAATTGAAGATGGAGTTCAATGTGAAACTTGCCACGGTCCCGGTTCTGAATACAAGTCTTTTAAAATTATGAAAAACCGTGAATTAGCTATTCAAAACGGATTAGTAAAAGTTTTTGAAAATACAGAAGAGTTTTGCCAATCTTGTCATAATCCGGATAGCCCAACTTTTTCCGGTTTCGATTTTGAGACTATGTGGGCAAAAATTGAACATAATGTACCAGTAAAGAAAAAAGAGAAATAAATGAATCTGAAAAATATCTTATTGTTTACTTTTTTATTTACAGCATCGACAAATTTATTTGCTCAAAATATTAATGGACGAGTTACATCATCTGTTTATGCTTTTGAGCGAGCGTCATCTTTAACAGATTCTGATATGTTCTTGAGAGGATATGAAACCTTGGTCTTAAATATCAATAAAGACAATTACTCTTTAAGAACAAGAATGAATTTTGAAACTAACTTTGGAGATGAGCTTGCTAGCGATCCAAGATTTAGGCTATATAATCTTTATTTTGAAGCTAGAAAAGTTTTTGATGTTGCCACTATTAAGCTTGGAAGACAGCCAATATTTAATCAAGTTGCCGGCGGATTATTTGACGGTGCAAATCTTAAACTAAAAATTAGTGATTTTACCGTTCAAGGTTATTTTGGCGGTAATGTTCCAGCATATCAAGATGTTGAAATTACAGACGATTGGAACAACAATCGAATTTTTGGCGGTAAAATAAAGTACAACGGAATTAATGATTTTGCATTCGGACTAAGTTACGTTGATAAAAATTTCACTCCGATTAAATACGAAGCTCAGAGATTAGATATTAACCTTAATCCTATTACCGTCTTAATTCAGCAAAAATCCAATCAGTTCCGATATGGAACTGCAACTGTTTCTTATTTTGGAATGATGGACGCAAATGCCAGAGCTGATTACGACTTTAACTACAACAAGCTCTCCAAAGCTGAATTTAATGGAAGATATGCAGCCATCGAAGACCTTGGTATAAATTTATATTACAATTACCGAGCACCTCAAATCAGATATAACTCAATTTTTTCTGTCTTTGATTTTGGCAATACTCATGAAATTGAAGGTGGTTTAGATTACAAAATTGATAATGACTTTACTGTTTTGGGAAAGTTTGGTAATGTTGAATACGAAGACGAGAATTCTCAAAGAATGACTGTTGGAGTAAATTCAAGTTACGGGAGTGCTAGTTTTAGAAAAACATTTGGTTACGCAGGTGAATTAACTTCAGCATCTGTTTATACTTCCAGAACTTTTTTAGATGGATTAGTAACTCCATCAATTGGGCTTGCTTATACAAACTATAAATTATCTGAAGATGCAGAATCCAATGACATTATTTCAGCTTTGGGCGGAGTTAATGTAAGACCATGGAGAACTTTATCATTCGATCTTCAAGGACAATTTTCGGATAACAAAATATACAAGAACGATCTTAGATTATTCTTCAAAATAAACTATTGGTTCAATACAAACTTAGATCTATTATGAAAGCAAAACACATTTATGCATTACTAGGATTTCTCTCAATTTTTTACTTTGGTTTCACAACTACTGAAACCGATGACACACTAAAAAATAGAAATCAATCAATAATTAAATTTTCACATAGTACTCATGATGGGATGGCAGAATGCGGTGATTGCCACTCCGCTGTCTCAGAAAGCATGGATATGTCCGGTTCTCTTCTACCTGTTAAAGATGACTGTGCCGGCTGCCATGATGTTGAGGACGAAGACAATTGTGAAATGTGCCACTATGAAGATGTTTACGAAGCATTGATACCAAATACTTCTGCCATTCTCTTCAATCACAAACTTCACATTGGTGATCAAAACATGGATTGCGAGAAATGCCACTCTGGAATTTGGGAAGTGAATTACAGCTTTGAAAGTTCAGGTGTTAATCTGGGAATGGAAGCATGTTTTGCATGTCACAACAACACAACTGTTGCCTCAAATGCATGTGAACAGTGTCATATATCAACAGTTAATCTATTACCTCAAGATCATATGGCTGTTGGATTCTTCAAAAATCATAAATTTGCAGATGAAGATAACTGTCAGATGTGTCATGAACAAGAGACATTCTGTGAAGATTGTCACGTTGCAACAATTGGTATTGATGAAACAAATTTAAGCAATGACTTTTATACACCTTACTCCCCTCATAATTACGTTGATGGAGTAAAACAGCAAATAATTACAAGGGTGCATGACCTAAATTACAGATTTACACATGGTATTGATGCAAAAGGTAAAGAACAAAATTGTCAAAGCTGTCATCAGACAGAAACTTTCTGTGCCGAATGTCATGCCTCAGAGGATGGTGATTTTGCAATGGGCGGAATAATGCCGCTCTCTCACACTAAATCAAACTTTGTTTTAGGTAGAACTCCTGGTTTTGGTGGTGATCATGCTATTTTAGCAAAACGAGATATTGAAAGATGCGCATCATGTCACGATGTTCAAGGAGCCGATCCAAATTGTATATTATGTCACTCTGATCCTGATGGGATTAAAGGAAATGATCCACGAACTCATGCTAGTGGATTCTTGAATGACTCAAATGGTGATTGGCATACTGACGGTGCATCAGTTTGCTACGACTGTCATTCAAATACAAATACTGCAGGTATTGGTTTCTGTGGTTATTGTCATGGAGCAAAATAAATTTTTTATTCAAATTATTGGTATAAAAATGAGAAGTAAATATTTAGTATTTTTTTTAATTCTGATATCTTCACTTTTTATTTGTAATTGTAGTGAAGTTAAAGATGATATTACTCAACCTCCTGAACTTGAAGGTGTTCATCCTGATGGTTTTGGAAAACTTGGTTCTGATAAGTTCCACAGTTTTAAAATTCAAAATGAAAAATGGGATATGACTCCTTGTCAAAAATGCCATGCTTCAGATTATTCAGGCGGGACAGCAGAAGTTTCTTGTTTAGGATGTCACTCGGGAAGTGCAGGTCCAGAAGCATGTAATACTTGCCACGGTGTTTTTGCAGATGAAAACAGAATTGCTCCCCCGACCGATCTTGATAATAATTATGAAACTAGTGCAAAAGGTGTAGGAGCTCATACAGCCCATGTCTATGAAAATGAATTTAGTCTTGGTGTTTCATGCTATGAATGTCACCCTGGAAATGTAGGTTCAGGCAACTACGTTGCGGCTCATATTGACGGACTGCCTGCAGAATTGGCATTTGGAACTTTTGCATCTTCCGGTTTATCTGCCCCAACGTACAATTCAGATTTAAGTTGTGCAAATACTTATTGCCATGGTAATTTTGAATATGGATTAATTCAAGGAAACAATTACTCCCCTATTTGGAATATTGTTGATGGAACTCAAGCTGCTTGCGGTACTTGCCACGGTAAAGATGGAACACCAACACCAAAAGGACACTTTGGCAACTTTGGACCTGAAGATTGTAAAACATGCCATAGTACAACATTTAATGAAGATGGCTCACTAAACATATTTAATCATATAAACGGTGAACCAAACTTTAACTAAAAATTAATTATTTTTTCTTTTAAAAAAGGCATTCATTTTGGATGTCTTTTTTTATGCAAAAGCGAAATATTTTTTCTGAAAAAATGTCCTAAGATTTAATTAGTTTTATTGTCCTAATTAAATAATATTTTAATACTGAAAGACATTAGAAAATGTAAATAAATATAATAACTTTTAAGATTTTATGGTCGATACAATACATTCATTAAACTTTCTTTTGCCAATCCTTTATGTGGTAACTTTTGGAATTTATCTTTATGATTTTATTAAGGATGATAGTAAGGTTAGTAATGCAAAAAGAGTATTCTTGTTTTTAACCTTATTTCTACATGTTCTTTATTTAATTTTCAGAACAATAGAGTTCAACCATCCTCCAATTACAAATAAATTTGAAATCTTTACGGTTTTGGCTTTCTCATTGGGCTTTGCATATTTTATTCTTGAGCTATTAACGGATATAAGAGGAACCGGTGCATTTATTATCCTATTTTCATTAATTTTTCAAGTGATTTCATCAATTTTTATACAAGATTTAATTGAAGTAAAAGAAGTTTTAAGGAATAGATTACTCGGCATTCATGTAATGAGTGCTTTGTTGGGGTATTCGGGATTTACTATAGCTGCTGTTCATGGAGTATTATTTTTTCTTCTATATAAAGAAATTAAACTAAATAGATACGGACTAATATTCAAACGTTTACCAAGTTTAGAAATTTTAGAAAAATTAAATTTCTACTCGGTTGTTATTGGATTTATACTGCTGACAATCTCAATTTTAATCGGATTTATTTGGTTGCCGGTAGCCTTCCCCAACATTAGTTATGTCGATCCTAAACTAATATCTGTAAGCATTGTGTGGCTCGTTTTTGGTATTGGAATTGCGGCCAAAGTATTTGCAAAACTATATGGTAAAAAAGTGATAATTTTTTCCCTTGTTGGTTTTTCTATTGCTTTAATTTCATTACTTGTTTCAAATATATTTGCTAAGAGCTTTCACTCGTTTTATTAATTTTTTTTGAATCATTTATTTTTATGAATCTAATTGGAATTTCGATAAATCATAGAACTTCCCCAATTGAAATTAGGGAATCCGTTCACTTAAGTTTTGATGAACAGAAACAATTCATCACTATACTTAAATCTGAGATACTCAAAGAAGGTTTTGTAATTTCAACATGTAATAGAACTGAAATTTTTGGTATTCCTAAAAATGATTCGATTACTAATGAAATTTTATTTAAAGAATTAGTAAGATATAAAAATGTGGAAGGATTAAAATCGGAACATCTAGAAAATTTCGATTCATATAATTCACTAAACCATTTTGGAAGAGTTGCTTCGGGTATTGATTCGTTAATTCTTGGTGACAGTCAAATTTTAAGTCAATGCAAAGAAAGTTTCCGCTTATCGGTTGATGAAAATTTCTCTAATACAATTACACGAAAGATTTTTGATCTAACAGCAAGAATTGGTAAACGATCAATCAAAGAAACGCTTATTTCTCAAGGAGCAGTAACTGTCAGCTATGCAGCTATTCAAGTAATTGAAAAAATATTTGCAAACTTAGAAAAAAAGAAAGCATTAATAATAGGTGCCGGTGAAACAAGTGAATTAGCAGCTATCCACTTAAACAGCCGAAATATTGGTACCATAACAATTACTAATAGAACTTCTGAAAAAGCAGGAAAGTTGGCAAAAAAGGTTTCCGGCTCAACCCTAGATTTTAATGAATTTACAGATAATTTATATAAATTCGATATAATAATTACTGCAACAAGTTCTACTGAACATTTGATTTCATTCAATGATGTAAAAACTGCAATATCAAAACGTAAGGGAACTCCAATATTTATAATGGATATTGCAATACCAAGAGATGTGGACCCAAAAGTAAAAAAGATAGATAACGTTTTCTACAATGATATTGACTCACTAAATATTATTATTGATCAGAATTTACAGAAAAGAAAACACGAAATACCAAAAGTTGAAAAAATCATTGAGGAAGAAATAGATGGATTCTATGCTTGGTATAATACATTGGGAATTGTTCCAACAATTAAAGCATTAAGATCTTTTGTAGAAACAATTGAGCAAGATGAATTAAACAAAATAAAAAATAAAGTTTCCGCTGAAGATTATATAAAACTTGAGGAAATGAGCAAACGATTAATTGGTCGCATCCTTCACAATCCGACAATTAAACTGAGAGAATTTGTTGAAAAAGGAGACAATACAGACAAAGCAAATGAGTTGACAAGTTTTATGAAATATTTATTTGATTTAGATGATAATTCCAATAATGGCAAAACTAATTAAGGTAAATTTTGAAAAAAGAAAAAATAATCATTGGTTCAAGAGGAAGCGCTCTAGCTTTGTGGCAAGCTAATTTTGTAAAAAGAGAGTTGGAGAAAAAAAACAAAAACCTTTCTGTTGAAATAATAATCATTAAAACAAAAGGCGATAAAATATTAAACGTAGCCCTTTCAAAAATCGGTGATAAGGGATTATTTACAAAAGAACTTGAAGTAAAATTACTTAATGAAGAAATTGATATTGCTGTTCACAGTTTAAAAGATTTACAAACAAAACTACCAAAAGGTTTAAAGTTAGCATGTGTAACAAAAAGGCATCCGGTTGAAGATGTACTTATTGCAAGAAGAAAAGGGATGACAATTGAAAAGCTGCCCGAAGGAGCAACTGTTGCAACCGGCTCATTAAGGAGAAGAGCACAGTTAAAACATCTTCGTCCGGATATTAATGTAGTTGAGCTGAGAGGAAATGTTCCCACAAGAATTGAGAAATTTTTAAAGTCAAATTGGGATGCAATAATTCTTGCAAGGGCTGGTGTTGAAAGATTAAAATTAAACAAACATATTTCATCAGTTATTGATAAGAAAAGTATACTTCCAGCGGTTGGCCAAGGTGCTTTAGGAATTGAAATAAAAAGCACAAACAAATTTGCGGAAAAAATAATAAAATCAATCCACGATGAAAACACATTTGCTGCAGCAACTGCAGAACGTGCATTACTAAAAAAATTAGAGGGCGGATGCCAGATACCAATCGGTGCTTTTGCTGAAGTTAGAAAAAATGGACTTTATTTAACAGGACTAGTTGCATCCCTTGAGGGCGATGTTACCCTAAGCAAAACAATGAGAGGAAGTAAAAATAATCCGGAAGCTCTCGGTAAAAAGCTCGCTTCTGATTTAATTAAAGCCGGGGCTAAAAAAATCCTTAAAGATATTTACGAAAGCAGATAATTGAAGAAAGTTCTACTAAATAAAAATATCGTTTTAACCAGAGCAAAAAATCAATCCTTAGAAACTATTGACCAGTTAAAGTATTTGGGTGCTAATGTTATTAGTTTTCCTACAATTAGAATTGCTACCATTAAAAATAATGTGAAGTTAGATAAAACAATTAAAAGTATTAATAACTTTAACACTATTATTTTTACTTCTGAAAATGCTGTTAAATCTTTACTTGAAAAAATTGTAGAATTAAAAGTTAGTTTTGATCCCAAAGCTTTTTTTATAATATCCATAGGTGATAAAACTTCTCAATTTTGCATGGAAAATGGATTTAGGATAGACTTCCAATCAACTTTTGCTAGTTCAGATTCATTGCTTAAAGAATTGGGCTATATAGATTTATTAGGAAGGAAAATTTTAATTCCATCTTCAACTTTGTCTAAAAAAAATCAGTTTTCATCTTTGAAAGATCACGGAGCAGAAATAACATCAATACCCGTTTATGAAAACACCCCAAATAATTCTGATACCTTAAAGGATGAATTAAGACAACTAAAGGAGATAAATATTGATTTATATATTTTTACAAGTCCTTCTACCTTTAAGGGATTTTTAGAAATTATTAAAATTGAAGATCCTAAACAATATTTTAAAAATAAGAATATTGCAGTAATTGGACCTGTAACAAAAAAGGCTCTCAGCAAAGCTGGTATTGAGCCAAACATAGTTCCACAAAATTTTACTATGAATTATTTAATTGAGGAAATAAAAAAATATTATAGTAAAGAAAAAGTGATTGAGTGATTTAACTTGTTCCCCCAGAATGGTTTTATCGGGGATCCATTAAAGTAAAATTCTGGACTCCCGCTTGAAGCATGCGGGAATGACAAAACAATTCTACAAATATAAAATGAAATAAAGGAAGTAATTTTGAATAAATTAAAAAACGATCTCTTTTTAAGAGCGTGCAAAAAAGAAAAAACTGAAAGAACTCCAATTTGGGTTATGCGTCAAGCAGGGAGATATTTACCTGAGTATCGGGCAGTTAGAAAAAAAGCTGACTTTTTAACAATGTGTAAAACTCCTGAGTTAGCTGCTGAAGTTACGCTTCAACCAATTGATTTAATTGGTGTAGATGCAGCAATAATTTTCTCTGATATTTTAGTTATTCCTGAAGCTATGGGAATGCACTTGGAAATGCACGAGGGACGAGGGCCTGTTTTCCCTTACCCAATCAGAACACAATCTGATTTTAATGCATTAAAGGAGATCGATCCTACTACTGATCTAAAATATGTTTTAGAGGCAGTATCTTTAACTAAAACAGAATTGAATGGTAGAGTTCCTTTAATTGGTTTCAGCGGTTCACCTTGGACTTTATTGACCTACATGGTTGAAGGCGGAGGATCAAAGAACTTTTCTAATGTTAAAAAGATGATTTATAACAATCCGGAATTAGCACATAATATTTTGGAAAAGTTATCGTCAGCTATTTCAAATTATCTGTCTGCCAAAATTGAGGCAGGCGCCAATGCAATTCAGATTTTTGACACTTGGGGCGGCATACTTACTCAAGATGATTTCCAAGAATTTTCACTACAGTATGTCCAAAAAATAATCAGTAATATTAAAAGAGAAAATGAACCGGTAATTTTCTTTCCTAAAGGAGTCCATTCAAATTTAGAAAAAGTTGCCAATTGCGGTGCTGATGTTCTTGGTCTTGATTGGACAATGGATTTAGGTGAAGTTAGAAAATTAGTGGGAGATAAAGTTGCGCTTCAAGGTAATTTGGATCCAACCACATTATATGGTTCTGAGGATGTTATAAAAGAAAGAGCATTGAAAACAATGCAGTCTTACGGTAATGGTAGCGGTCATATTTTTAATTTAGGTCATGGTATTTTACCGGATGTTGAACCAGAAAAGTTGAAAACATTGGTAAACTTTGTAAAAGAAAACAGTTCTCAATTTCATTCTTAAATTAGAAATTAGATTTTAGAAGGTAGAATATTTAAAGATCAGAAATGAAAAATGATTTAAAAGAAAGAACAAAAAGATTTAGCTTGTCAATTATTAGTTTAGTTGAGAAATTACCGGTTTCTATTCCGGGAAAAACAATCGCTTATCAACTAATTAAATGCGGTACATCTGTCGGTGCAAATTATAGAGATGTATGTCGTGCAAGAAGTGATAAAGAATTTATTTCTAAAATGAATATTGTTTTTAAAGAAGCTGATGAATCTTGTTTTTGGTTAGAAATTATTCTTGCTGAAAATTGGATTAATAAAAACTTAGTAGAAAACAATCTTAAAGAAGCTAACGAATTAACAGCGATTTTTGTTAGTTCATTAAAGACGATGAATCAAAAAATAAATTCCGAATTCTGATTTTTGCAATCTAAATTCTAACTTCAGAATTCTAAATTATAAGGAAAAAATGTTTAACATAGATTTAGATTTAGTAAGAAAATACGATAAACCTGGACCAAGATACACAAGTTATCCAACTGCACCGCAGTTTCATGAAGGATTCACAGCCGATAATTATTTAGATGAAATTATCAGAACAAATAATTTAGAAAATCCGGCTGATTTATCACTTTATTTTCATATCCCATTTTGTGATACACTTTGCTATTTCTGCGGATGCAATATGATTGTATCCCGGAACAGAGATAGAATAAAAGAATATGTGAATGCGCTTAAAAATGAAATTGATTTGTTACGCACCTACTTCAAACCTGATCGCAAAGTAGCTCAAATACATTGGGGCGGCGGAACTCCAACTCATCTTATACCTGATGAAATCCAAGATTTAATTTCCTACATAAATCAATGTTTTGAGTTTGTTGATTCTCCGGAAAACGGCTGTGAGATCGATCCACGTGAACTGACTTTTGATCATTTAGCAGCTTTAAGAAAAGGCGGATTCAATAGGATCAGCATGGGTGTTCAAGATTTTAATGAAAAAGTTCAAAAAGCTGTAAATAGAATTCAGCCGGAAGATTTAACCCGTAAAGTTGTTGATTGGGTAAGGGAATTAAAATTTGACAGTATAAACTTAGATTTAATTTATGGTCTCCCCTTTCAAACAGTTTCTGACTTTGAAAAGTCTGTTGATGTAATGATTGATATTTCTCCCGATAGAATTGCATTGTTTAATTATGCTCATGTTCCTTGGATGAAAAAGCATATGGCCTTGATTAAGGAAGAAGATTTACCCGTCCCCGAAGAGAAATTAGAGATTCTTAAAATGTCGGTTGAAAAATTAACTGCAGCTGGATATGAATTTATTGGGATGGATCACTTTGCTAAACCGGATGACGATCTGGCAAAAGCTTTTCATGAGAAAAATCTTTATAGAAATTTTCAAGGTTATAGCACAAATGCCGGCACCGATCTTTATGCTATGGGCATAACAAGTATTAGTCAGTTTGGAAATGTATACGCTCAGAATTATAAAACTGAAAAAGAATACTATACTGCACTCGATAACGGAATAATACCCGTTATGAAAGGTTATGAAATGACTGAAGATGATATTATAAGAAAAGAAGTAATTATGAAAATTATGTGCGATTTTGAGTTAGACTTTTCAACAATTGAAAAAAAGTTTAATATAAATTTTGAAAAATATTTCAGTCACGGTTTAAATGATTTTGATGAATTAATTTCAGATGGATTAGTAGAAATAAAAGACCGTAAAATTATAGTTGCAGAAATGGGCAGATTATTAATTAGAAATGTTGCAATGAAATTTGATGGGTTTTTAGAGCGTAAAGAAGATAGTGGTAAATATTCTAGAACAG
>RCND010001601.1_pt1 | contig 14021 bp, 13 predicted proteins | sample 2041351 | NCBI WGS metagenome assembly RCND01 (sample SAMN09708230, study PRJNA481090) | Marine sediment metagenome, whole genome shotgun sequencing project. | biome: marine sediment; feature: ocean; material: sediment; isolation source: Sewage treatment plant 12B marine sediment (STP12B) ...
GACTGGTTACTCGCTCAAAAACGAAATCAAGAGGCATTAGAACAATATGAGGCAACATTGATAAAAGCACCCATGAGAAGAACTGCCTTAGTTGGCGTTTCTGCCTGTGAGGCATTGACAAGTGGTCAAACCTGAAAAATATTCAAATCTGAAAAAGTAACAAATTAGTTTAATAAGCGTCGTATATATATAATCAACAACTTATGAAATTCTCTAAATTAGCTATTTTGACGCTCCTTTTGGTTGCATTTTCTTTTATTGCCTGTGACAACGATAATTGTATTCAAGGCGAAGGAAGGATTGAAACAAGAACTATTGAACTCTCTTCCTTTGACAAAGTAAACTTAATAGGTATTGATCATCTGACAATCACACAAGGTGAGACTCAAGAAGTAAAAGTTACTGGTTATCCAAATATTATTGATCAGCTCAATACTAGTATTTCAAATCAAGAATGGGATATTAGACTTAAGGATGGTTGCTACAAAAATGCTGATATGGATATACAAATAACCATCCCAAATTTAAAGGCCGCAAATTTAACCGGATCCGGCAGTATCAAAATTGAGGATTTTACGAATCAGGAAAACCAGCAGTTTCTAGTTAGTGGCTCCGGAGATATGGAAATTGATGGTAATAGCGGGACAAATGAACTTTTATTCAGTATTACCGGAAGCGGCAACATAGGTGTCACAAAAGATTTTATCGATCTGGAATCTGTAAAACTTAACATTTCAGGATCAGGTAATTTTGATGCATTTCCGCTAAAATCGCTTAACTATGAAGTGATTATTTCGGGGAGTGGTAGTGCAAATGTCTATCCAGAAAATAATCTTAATGGCAACATATCAGGTTCAGGAAACATTAATTACAAGGGGTCTCCAGACATCAATGTGACCATCACAGGTTCGGGTAGGGTCATCAACAGCAACTAGCATTTAGTCAGATTTTATTCTCTTTTTTTAGATTTATTTTTTCTATATATTTACCGCAAACTCGATTTGCTGCCTCTGTTTTTATGCTTCCAAGAACACTTTTAAATGGAATTGATCAATGCAGTTAATTAAGAACTATATATATGGATAGAAGAAAAGCTCTTGTAAATCTCGGTATTTTAACCGGGGGAATGGTACTCCTGCCCTCCTGTGAATTTTCCAAAGAAAAAATTAGTTTCGCCTTAAACAACCTACAGGTAACCGAATCACAAGAATCATTACTTAAAGATATTGTCAGCTTTTTGATTCCGGAAGGAGATCTGCCTGGCGCAGGTTCTCTCAATGTTCAGGGTCATGGTGGATGACTGTATGGCCAGCGATAAACAAGCTACTTATTTACAAGGATTGAATGACTTTGAAGGCCAAATCAAAAAAGTTGCAGGGAAGACATTTAAGTCCCAAAACAATAAAGAACGAATACAAGCTTTTAAAAGCCTTACTGAAGAAACATCAGAGAATGAGCCTGTAAAAGCCTTCATCAATACAACCAAGCAATTTACCATGCTGGGCTATATGAGATCAGAATATATCATGACGAAGGTGATGCCCTACAGCCTTGTTCCCGGAACCTATGGGCCTTGCGAAATAGTTGACAACTCTAAAAGAATAAACCTAAATGGCTAATTTCAATATTGACACCAAAGAAGAGAATACTTATGATGTGATCGTTATAGGTTCAGGTATGAGTGGGGGTTGGGCGGCCAAAGAATTCGCTGAAAAAGGGCTCAAAACCCTGGTGATTGAACGGGGCAGAGAAGTAAAACACAATGTGAATTACCCCACAACAAATATGAATCCATGGGAATTTGAACACCGTGGAAGAATTACTGAAAAAGTAAAAGAAGAAAACCCTATCGCCAGCAGATGCTATGTGTTTCAGGAAGACGCGGAACATTTCGTTTCAAAAGACAAGGAACACCCTTATATTCAAGACAAACCATTTGACTGGATCAAGGGGTATCAAACAGGAGGTAAGTCACTTTTATGGGCCAGACAAACCCAAAGGCTGAGTCAGTATGATCTTGAAGGCCCTGTGCGGGATGGATTTGCTGTTGAATGGCCAATAAATTATAAGGAATTGGCTCCCTGGTACAGTCATGTGGAAAAGTTTGTGGGTATCGCTGGTAATCGCGACGGCATTGACGTTTTGCCAGACGGTGAGTTTTTGCCCGGTATGGGGCTTAATTGCATCGAAGAACATTTTAAGTCTGTCGTTGAAAAAAATTATGCTAACAGACATGTCATCAGTGGCAGATGCGCTCATATCACTGAAAATAGGGAAATTTTTGCCCAACAAGGTAGAGGCCAGTGTCAATATAGAAATCTCTGCCAACGTGGTTGTCCTTTTGGTGGCTATTTTAGCAGTAATTCAAGTACCCTCCCCTGGGCCATGAAAACTGGCAACATGAGCATGATCAATGATTCAGTTGTACATTCTATACTTTATGATGAACAAAAAGAAAAGGCTACTGGTGTAGTGGTTATTGACTCCAACACAAAGGAAACCAAAGAATATTTTGCCTCCATTATTTTTGTCAATGCCGGTACTTTAAATACCAATTTGATCCTGCTCAATTCAAAATCGACTCGTTTTCCTAATGGGCTTGGCAATGAAAATGGCCTCTTGGGCAAGTTTATAGCCTTTCATAATTACAGGGCTACAATTTATGCCGAATTTGATGGATACAAAGATAAGCATACAACAGGAAGAGAACCTACAAGTGCTTATGTTCCAAGATTCAGAAATGTCAAGAAGCAGGAAACAGATTTTTTAAGAGGATATGCCTCCGGATTCAGTGCTTGGCGGCAGACTATTCAAAATGCGAATGGTTTTGGTGAAGATTTGAAGGAGGGTCTTTTGAACCCGGAATACGGAGTCTGGCAAATGTGGTCGCATATGATGGGGGAAACTATCCCAAAAGAAGAAAACCAGGTTACCTTGGATTCGCAAAAAGTTGATGACTGGGGTGTACCCCTGCTGAAAATTAGTGTTGATTACGACGATAATGACGAAAAGATGATCAAGGATTACCATGAGCAATTCTCAGAAATGTTTGAAAAATCCGGGTTCACAAATATCAGAACCTTTGATTCTAAGCAAGCTCCGGGCCTTGACATTCATGAAATGGGAGGGGTAAGAATGGGAAAAGATCCGAAGACCTCTTTACTAAACAAATGGAATCAACTCCATTCTTGCAAAAACGTATATGTCACAGATGGTTCATGTATGACTTCAACTGCTACGCAAAACCCGTCACTAACCTATATGGCATTAACAGCCAGGGCTTGTGATCATGCTATCAAAGAATCAAAAAAGGGATAGTTTATTAGTAAACTATTTGAAAAGGAATGACCAGCGACAGATAAAACAGGAGTTAAGTGAGCCTATTCATTTTATTCCCATGAATTCTTAGTATTTTTATTAAAATTACTTTTATGAAAAAAGCGCTATTTTTTTTACTTACATTTTTTACGATAATTACCCACAGCCAAAAAAGTGAACTGAAACTTACCGCAGACGTATGGCCTCTATTTACCAATGTAGAAGGTGAAAAATCGATCCTGACTGAACTGGTTCAGGAAGCTCTTTCCCGAATGGAAGTGACATCGACTATTGAAATAAAGAAATTTATGGATTTTGTTGACGACATCAACACCGGAAAATCCGATGGCAGTCCTGCCTTTTGGATCAATGATGAAAGAAAAGAAAAATATCTATTCTCGAAACCATATTTATACAATCAACTCGTTTTGGTGGGAAGAAAAGGAAGCGATGTTAGTGCTGCTTCATTTAATGATTTGAGTGGTAAAAAAATAGGGGTGATCAACAATTATGCTTACGGTGATTTTGATAATAACAAAGACATTATCATTGTTTCAGACATCAGTAATCAAAAAAATCTTGAAAACCTCTTATCTGACAAAATTGATTATATGCTTGTAGATGCCTTATTGATTCAATACATGCTAAAATACCAATTAAATGATGTGACCCAACACCTTGCCATTGGCCAGAATCCTTTGCTTGTTAAATCATTGCATCTAGCCTTAGGTAAACATGTGGAAAATGCAGAAGAAATCCTGTCTCAATTCGATGAGAAAATAGAAGAAATGATGGCTGATGAAAGCTTCAACAGGATTTTAGAATTGAATTGGGTCAAAGCAGATGTAGATGGTGATGGAAAAATAGAATTAGTTCTGGGAAGCAGCATGGCGGGATCTTCGGCGCCTCAGAATATCTATGGCCTCATGATGGATAACAGTTATATAGAGAAAAAGGACCCTCAACGCTATTATGTTGATGGAAAACTCTATGAAGATTGGGATAATATTCCTAAAAGCTACAAATTAGATCTTGTAGAAGATACTACTCCAAGTTTAGAAGACACCTATATCAGATTGGATTTTTAGTTGAATTCCAATACATAATCAACCTGTCATTTTTTGGAAATTCTGATGCCATGTTCCTAGCAGGACTTATGGCTGATGAAAAAAAATAAGTAAACAAGAATTGAATCAATGGGTCAAAAAGGCTTATTGGCGCTATTTAAGTGAATTTACGGTTCCCTGGGTGGCAGCCGAAAGTCCCCTTAGCCTTGGAGTATATTGTAAAAGTGGAAGACAAAAACAAAATAGGCAAAAAACGAAAATGGCTAGATGTTAATCCTATCTTTGGTATCCTAAAAAATACTTATGGGCTATAATGTTGTGATCACTGGAACTACGGGAATGGTTGGAAAGGGCGTATTGCTGGAATGCATGGATCATCCTTCAATTAATAACATCATGATTGTAAACAGAAACCCACTGAATATTACCCATCCGAAAGTAAGAGAAGTCTTGGTAAAAGATTTTTTTGACTTATCAGGTATTTCAGATGAACTGAAAGGCTTTGATGCCTGCTTCTTTTGTCTTGGAATTACTTCTGTAGGGCAGTCTGAAGAAGATTATTCAAGAATTACCTATGACCTTACCTTAAACTTTGCCGAGGCTTTTATTGATCAAAATGATAAAAGTATCTTTTGTTATGTCAGCGGGACCGGAACTGACAGTTCGGAAAAAGGGCGAACCATGTGGGCTCGAGTGAAAGGAAAAACTGAAAATCGATTGCTCGAAATGCCCTTTAAAAAGGCATATATGTTCAGACCCGGTTATATCCAGCCGCTTAGGGGCATCAAATCGAAAACCCAATGGTATGCCGCACTATATCTGGTATTTAAACCCATCTATCTTATTCTAAAGCATTTTCCCTCAACGGCAACCAACACCACAAACATGGGACTTGCCATGATCAATTCACTTAAAGGAACCTATCCCAAAACAATTTTAGAAAACAAAAACATCAATGAACTTTCCCAGTACTAAAAATATAAAGTCATTCCCATATTTATGGCAAACTACCCTATTGATGCTTGTCACTATCATGATCACTTGTTCCAATCCTAAAAAGGGGGACAACAAGATTTCTGACAGGAGCAAAGTACTTAATCCAGAACTATCGCAAAAACCTAATATCCTTTGGATCGTAGCCGAAGACATGAGTTCTTATCTTCCTTCTTTTGGTGATTCAACGATAGTAAGTCCTCATCTAAGTAAATTAGCTGCCGAAGGAGTTTGTTATGATAACTTTTACGCACCTCATCCGGTATGCGCACCTGCACGAGCAGCTATCATTACGGGTATGTATGCCAATAGTATTGGAGCCAGCCATATGAGAACAGGGCCCTGGTTTGGGGGGAGGCCTTCCAAAAAAATGCTGGTAGATTATCAAAAAGCCATGCCTCCTGATATTGCTCCCTATGAGGCAATTCCTTCTGCTAAAGTTAAAATGTTTACCGAATACCTGAGACAAGCAGGCTATTACTGCAGCAACAATAGCAAAGAAGATTATCAGTTTATCAAAACCCCGACAGCCTGGGATGACAGCAGTAACAAAGCCCATTGGAGGAATAGGTCTCCGGGTCAACCCTTCTTCGCTGTATTCAATATAGGAGTAACCCATGAAGCTCAGATTTGGAAGAAGCAAATGGATTCTTTATGGGTCGATAAAGATCTCAACGTTCCTGTGCCGCCCTATTTACCGGATACGGATATTGCCAAAAAAGATATCCGTAGAATGTATTCGAACATCAAGGAAATGGATGCCAAAGTTGGAGAAATACTGCAAGAACTCAAGAATGACGGATTGCTTGATAATACGATTATTTTCTGGTATACAGATCACGGAGGGCCCCTTCCCAGACAAAAAAGGATGTTATATGATTCAGGCTTGAAAGTACCCATGATCATTCGATTTCCTGCTGCACAATTTGCAGGTGAACGGGATAAAAGATTAATCAGTTTTATTGATCTAGCTCCTACCCTTTTGTCTTTGGCTTCAATACCTCCTCCCTCTTATATACAAGGAAAGGCATTTCTCGGTAAATATATTAGAGTTAACGAACCTAAGTATGTTTTTGGAGCGGCCGATCGTTTTGATGAAACCACTGACAAAATAAGAAGTGTAAGAGATGAACGATTCAAATACATCAAATATTATCAACCGGAAAAACCCATGTTTCTTGAAGTGTCCTATAGGAATCAGATGCCGATCATGCAGGAACTTTTGAGACTCAGAGAAGAAGATAGTTTAACAGATGACCAGTCATTATGGTTTAGAGATCATAAACCTAAGGAGGAGTTATTTGATGTTTGGAATGATCCATATGAACTCAATGATCTCTCGAAAAACCCTGAATATCTTGAAAAACTATTGGCAATGAGAGCTGCTTGTCAGGATTGGACTGCTGAGATAAATGATACAGGACTGCTTGATGAACATGTGTTATTGAGTCAAATGCTGCCAGACTTTAAGCAGCCGATAACCGATCAGGTTCAGATCAATAATTCTGGAGGTATGATAAGTTTCGTTTGCAGTACAGAAGGTGCCTCTATTGGATACAAGATCCTCGAATCAAATGAAGATCCTGATAAACTTACCTGGCTGGCTTATGAACTTCCATTTGATTTAAATAAGAATCAAACCCTTATGGTGATCTCCCATAGGCTGGGCTATCAACCAAGTGAAGTACAAAAATTGACTTATCATGAAATTCATTAGATCAACATTATTCTTTATTTGAAACATCAACCACTTCCTCTGGAATTATTTTATTGTTACGTGTCAGCTGCCGAAGTATTCTTTGACCTGGAATTTCAATAAATCGATAGGTCAAATAGGCATTCACAATCAACACCGATAATAAAATGAATAACATCGTTAGCTTAATAGTCATATTAGGAATGCCTTCGGGATAATTTATGCCTACATAAAGGTTCCAAAGCATCAACCAAAATAACTGCAATAAGTAAACAGAATAGGAAATATCCCCTAAAAATTTTAAAGGTTTGATATTAAGCAACTGGCATGGCCTTCCTTTGTTCAAGGAAGCCGATAGAATTACAGCACCAAAAAAAGGCAAAATCAAGACATCATGAATATCTAAATGCAGAAATAAATAAGCTCCTACAACTGAAATATAAAAAGTCCAGTCACTATTCCAAAAAGAATTCGAGTTTTTCACTTTTTTATATACCTGATAGATACCCATGCCAATGGTAAATTCAAACAGACATCTTAAAGTCCCAAAATCCAAGGTATAATCCAGGTTCCCTTTACCTCCGTATTCCACCAAAATAATAAGGCCCGCAAAGCTCACGATCCAAAATAAATAAGTCAACTTAGAATATCCCCTGTTGATAAAAGGAATAATAAAAATAGCAAGAATATAGGTCCACCATTCAGCCGCTATTGACCAGGATGGTAGGTTCCAGGAATAATCAGTTAAGATACCACTGGATTGACCGAAAAATAAATAAACGAAAAAATCATAAATAGGAAAGAATTTTTTAGATCCTTCATAATATTCCTCGCTTAAGGCCGACAAAACCCAAAATTGAGCGAATAAAAACAGCAGCACAAATAAATGTAAGGGATATAAACGACTAAATCTTGCCCATAAATATTTACGAACTGCTCCATCTTTCTTTTGACTTAATTTGTCGCCGTACACATGGCAAATCACAAATCCACTCAAAAGGAAAAAAAAATCAACCAAGAGATAACCATTTCCTACCAGCATAGTGGTGCCCTTATCCATTAAACCTGTTTCACTTGCCCCAAATCCCAAGAATGCATCAAAATGAAAAACCACAACCCAGATGGCCGCAATACCCCTTAATGGGGTGAGGGTACTTATAAATTTTGTTTTATTATCCATCGGATTCTATACTTTTAGTGCAATTATTGTATGAAGAAACTCATCTTATTTCTTTTACCAAAATGATGTTGTCCGTAGCGTATTCAAAAATGTCCCAAAGGGTCATATTTCTTATCAAACCGAATAGAAGATAAAAGGCTCACTAATTTTTTCATTTTACCTATCTTAAACTTCTTTTCGATAAAATGTCACATCAAAAAAACAAATTAATCATCATGTATATTTCTAAAGACTTAAATTATGATCACATTTAAATCAAATCGTTTACGTGACAAATTATTCTCAATAAATCTGACGGAAATTGAGTACATTGAATCAACTTTAGCAATAAGAATCAAATCATGGCCCGATATCTGAAAAAATCCAAAAGTGAAATAGGTCTTTCCCCTTCTGAACTTATTTTTAGAGGAAATAAAAAGATAGATCAGGTTCAACTTAGAATCATCGATTTTGATCAATCAACTATCGAAGAAAAATCGATTCATAGTGTAAAGGAAATTTTACCCTATACCAAAACGAATACTGTTACCTGGTTGAACGTTGACGGCCTTCATGATCTTGAATTACTGAAAGAGATTGGAGAGGAATTTGATTTAAATAAACTTATTCTTGCTGATGTGTTGGAAACGAATGCACGTCCTAAGATTCATGAATATGAAAATTGCATATTTATCTCAATTAAAATGCTGCAATTTGCCAATGATGATAATAAAATCAAAGTTGAAAACCTGAGCCTTATTTTTAATGATAATGTCTTGATATCTTTTCAGGAACTTAGAGGTGATGTTTTTGAACCGGTTCGAGACAGAATAAGAAATTATAAAAGAACCTTGAGAAGTTCACGCACAGATTATCTGGCTTATGCATTGATAGACACTGTCATTGATAATTATCTATATGTTTTAAGTACGCTTGGTGAAAAAATAGAATCTTATGAAGATTTATTACTTGAAGAGCCTGACAAAAAGATTTTAGAAGGAATCAATTTATATAAAAAGGAACTCAATTATATCAGTAAAGGGATCAAACCGGCAAAAGATATGATTCTGGCCCTGTCAAAACTTGAAAGTGATTTTATTCATGAAAAAAATGAAATCCATTTTAAAGAGCTGATCCATAATATCAATCAGGCGAGTGACACAGTAGATAGTTATCGTGAGTTATTATCAGATCAGTTGAATATTTACCATATGATGATCAGCAGTAAACTGAATGATATCATGAAATTCCTAACCATATTTTCAGTAATCTTTATCCCTCTGACTTTTATAGCAGGTATTTATGGAACCAATTTCGATATCTTACCTGAGTTACATTTTGAATATGGATACTATATTATGCTTGGATGCATGACGGTAGTTGCTATCACAATGTTGTTCTATTTTAGAAGAAAAAAATGGCTATAAATCTAATTTCTGGTAGTGCCTCGTTTGATCAAAGTTGTCTCAATAACCGTAGTGGAAAAATCCAAGTCCTTGTTTTTTAGACGGTTGATCAGTTTCTGTGTTGCTACTTTGCCTATGTCCTTCCCGTGTTGACTCATGGTAGTTAAAGGAGGGTTACTATTCATCGACAAGATGCCATTTGTAAATCCAATGATAGAGATTTCTTCAGGAATCTTAAAGCCTAATCTTGTGGCTATATTTATCGCTGATATTCCGGTAAGTTCATTGGCTGCGATGATCGCATCAATTTTATCAGCTTTCAATATACGCGTGAGATCATCTGAAAAATCCTTATACTCTTCTATATGCAACACTTTTTCTTTAAGGTTTTCTCTTTCTTCCAAGGCGAACGCATAACCGCGATACCTGTTCTTCCCTAATGTCGTTTCACTGATGGGTGATATAAAGAGAATATTTCTGGCACCGGAATTCAGCAGTAATTTGGTGGCGTTATAGGTAGAATCAAAATCATTGATCATCACTTTATCACATTTAATTCTGTCATTCACCCTGTCAAATAAGGTAACGGGAATACCATTTGAAATCAATTTATTCACATGATCAAAATATTGTTCCACCTGAGATTCCTTTGATAATGACAATATAATTCCATCAACATTTCCTTGAGAAAGCATATCCAGAATATCCTTTTCCTTAGAAAGAGATTCATCAGAAAAACAAGTTAAAATATTGTATCCCTGAGCACTTGCTTCCTTTTCAATACCTCGTAAAACCCTTATATAAAAAGGGGCTCGCATATCGGGTATCACCACTCCTAAAATTTTGGTTCTTCTGGTTTTTAATCCTTGCGCCAATAAATTAGGAGAGTAGTTATATTTATTGGCAGCCGTCTTTACTTTCTTCTTTGTGGCTTCGCTAATTTCATAGCTATCATTTAAAGCCTTGGAAACGGTTGAAACAGACACCTTTAAAATAACGGCTAACTCCTTAAGGGTTATCTTTTTATTTATCATTCTCTTAATACTGATTTTGAAAAATGTCAGCGTTGAAAGTTAGCAAAAAAAACAAGATCGTTAGAGATTAATATGATGATGACTCCAGCAGTTCAAATTCACCTTAAGGAATTAAAACACCATCTTCCAAAATTAAATCATATGTATAACCCGCACCAAAATCTTTGTTCAGTGTAACTAGCGCCTTCATGGTGATCACAGTCCCTTCGGCTACATAGGTGTCGGAGGTAATGACCAAATCATAATCATCCTTACTACCATCCTTTATATGAATCCAGTTTCTATTCATAATTCCAGGGTTTATTTTTACACATTCTCCACTTATTTGAATCGTTTTCCCTTCATATTTTTTATAATTAGCCACCAATTCGGCAATCTTCACTGAGCCTTTTTCCTGAATACTCCTATCAGCGTTTTCTGTAGTTTTAACTACAGGCTTTTTGTCAATAACAGCTTCTAAATTAGTTTCAATATTATCAATCGATTTTTGCCCATGTACATGATTTACCGAAACCAGATTTGTTACTAAATATATTTCTTCAAATACCTTGTTATTTTCTTTACTTTCAAAATTTGTCTTCAACAAAGCTCTTTTGTAATAATAGATACCTCCCACCTCTATATCTTGTTTTCTAACAGCGATCCAAAATATCTCCATTCCCTCGGTAACGTTAAGATAGAGATACCTAGAAGCTGTGAGAATTTCATTAACCTTTACAGTGTGTAACTCATCACTTAAAGATTCACCAGTATTCAAACTTGAAGGACTCTGAGGGTCTTTTGAAAATTCTTCAGACTTCTTTTCCATCTTTATATACTCAGGAGATGATCCTTTCGAGTCCGGGCCTTTATTACATGAATAAGCAACAAACACAATCATTGTAATCAAAAGCTGTAATTTATTTTTATTGATCATAATTTATTTTTTAAAATCGTTTTATTAGTTTCGTATAAATTCGATAATTATCTTCCTTATTACCAGTAGCCAATTCACCATAGGCACTCCAAAATAATTTTCTGTTGATGCGTAGTGAAAGATTCAAACCTAAATAGTGTTGATCATAAGTCGACGTAAAACTATTAAAATAATCAAAGTTGGCAAGTCTATAGGAAAAATCAGCATCAAGTTTGTTTTCTATTAAATATCGTGAATAACGAAAAGATAATATATTACTTTTCAAATAATTCGAGGAATTCATATTATAACTCAAGTAAACCCTTCCGTCAATAACGGGTATCTTTGAATACGATGCATAGGCGTTAAAATTATCTGATTTATTCTCATTATCATTCTGGAATCTTTTACTGTAGCCAAAACCTGTCATAAGATATTTAATGGGTCTAATATTGATCCTTAATCTCAGTCCTTGCCGGGCCATATCTTCATCGAGTAATCTTTCAATATCAGATTGAAAAGTTTCATAGTATAAAATTCTCTTTCGCGAATCATATGAAACCATTGCATTCACTTTTCTGTTAAATCTGTACCTGGCGGATATATACAAATTGGTCAGCCTGGGATCATTGCTCACGGTGTCATTCACTTTATTGTATATATCAATCTCAGTAGATGCAAAAAGATTCAATTTAGACCCTATCGTGCTTGAATGTTGAAAATAGACATATCTTCTGTCAATTTCTCCCGAATTTCTCTGTTCGATAAATCCTAAAGTAGATTCGGAGCGAAAATTTTTCATGTCGGTTAGTCTGCCATAGAAAGCACCGTATTGAAACAAATCAGGGTTAAAGGAAAAATCGAATATATCAGGTCTGAATCCGGCGATTGCCCCTACATAGTTCTTGCCAAAATACTTCTCGATCTGTAAACCATCGATTGCCCCTAAAGATGACATTTTCGGATTTATTTTTCTACCGAGAACCACTGAAAATGTTGTGTCAATATCGTATTTCACAGCTAGATCGTATACATTAAAAAATGTCGTTTCTCTGGAATAATTAGTATCGTCAGTTATAAAATTTTGCCTGTAATTCAAATAGGAATAAAAAGAGAATCTGGAATCCTTAATATTCTCTGCGGATAAAGAAAAAGTAGATTGAATTCCATACCTGTCATCCCTTACATTAGATAAATTCCCATAACCGGCAACAGATATTCTGCCTCTAATTTCTGTTTGTTTTTGTAAATCTTTCTCGGTTTTATTTTTGACATCCGTAGAATCTATTGTTGTTTTGGTTATTTCTGCCACTTCTTTATTCTCATTGTGATGTTTCGCATATCCAAAATAAACATCATCACCCTTATTCACTTTACAATCATTCACTATGGAACAGACTACGGAGCTTGAAGACTTACTTTTTACGACTAAACATGGTTTTATTTGATTCATAAACCGAAGTGAATCTCCAATTTGAATATCCTCAGTGTCTATAAATTTAACATAGATATTTCTTGAAGTCACAAAGGAGACCTTGCCTATAATCAATTGATTGTCATCCTGTCCGTAGATATTTGAACCAGAAATGGCAATGAATAATATCAGCATATAAATCTTTTTCACTTTATTTATTTATTCCCATCGGGATGGCATTCCAAACATGCATTACTATCATAAATATAACCTGAAACCTCGCTGTGATCATTATTTGTTTCAGACTGAGAGTGACAGGTGAAACAAGTAAATACGGCATAACTAGCAGGATTATTATGGCATTCTACACAACTGTTCCATGTCTCTCCCTGCCTATGTTTACCACTATATATGGGGAAATACTGCCCATCATGGTCAAAAGTAGCAGGTATCCAACCCGGGTTTGTTGTGTGACAAGCAACGCAATCAGTGGGAAATTGTGCGGCTTGATGATTTGGATCATTGGTTTGATCGTAATCATTCTGATGACAACTCACACAGTCTGCAGATATATCTGAATAATTTCCGGTGGTATGACATTGCTTACAATCCTGAATGTCATGTCCCAGCGTCAGTGGGAAAAAGTCGTGATCGATTGTGGCGGGTGTCCAACCCGGATTTGTGGTATGACAGGAGACACAATCTGTTGAGATACCCGAACTCTGGTGATTCGGATCAGTCGTACTTGTGTAATCGTCTTGGTGACAACTCACACAGTCAGCTGATATATCTGAATAATTACCAGTGGTATGGCATTGCTTACAATCCTGAATGTCATGTCCCAGCGTCAGTGGGAAGAAATCATGATTGATCGTGGCGGGTGTCCAACCCGGATTTGTCGTATGACAGGAGGCGCAATCTGTTGAGATTCCTGAACTCTGGTGATTCGGATCAGTCGTGCTTGTGTAATCGTCTTGGTGACAACTCACACAGTCAGCTGATATATCTGAATAATTACCAGTGGTATGGCATTGCTTAC
>RCND010001308.1_pt1 | contig 14020 bp, 11 predicted proteins | sample 2041351 | NCBI WGS metagenome assembly RCND01 (sample SAMN09708230, study PRJNA481090) | Marine sediment metagenome, whole genome shotgun sequencing project. | biome: marine sediment; feature: ocean; material: sediment; isolation source: Sewage treatment plant 12B marine sediment (STP12B) ...
GAGGCTGTATGCAGCAACGAGGCTCAGCAGCGAAATTCCCATAAAAGTCAGGCCGACGAGGCGTGCACGTCGGCGTATCAGCCCAGTAAGGTCTGGTAAACCAATTCCTTCATTTTCCACGTTTGAAATAGTCCTTGCTCGTGCTTAAGGGACGATTATTACATCGCCGCTTTGCAGGATAATGTTTTGTTGCAGATTCCTGCCCTTTTCCACATCCCCGTAGCGAAATTCGATTGAAGTGAGTTTTCCCGCCGAGCGCCGCAGGATTCTTATGTCATTCAATGCAGCGAATGGCGTGGTTCCGCCCGCGAGTGCAAGGGCCTGCATCACGTCTATCGTCGGATTCATTACAAAGTGCCCGGGTCTGTGAACCTGGCCAATCACATAAATACGATTGCCGCGAATGTCCTTGATAGAAACCGTGACTACCGGGTCAGGAATGTACTGCGAGAGCTTTTCGGCCACTTTTTCCTGCAACTGGCGAACATCTCCCCCGGCTGCGGGCAGGACCCCGACAAGCGGAAACGAGATCATCCCGTCGGGTTGTATTGCAACGTCCCGTTCCAGGTATTCTTCTCCCCAGACGGACACTTCGAGTACGTCACCCGGTTGCATGAGATAGGTATCAGAAGTAGTGGCTGAGGTACTTGCAGAATCCTGGGCCGTGGCAGGCGACATGACAGCAAGAATGCTGCAAAAAAATGCCAGTACTCGCAGTCGATACAATGGGTTGGCTGTTGCTAACATATTTAGAATCTTTCTCCGAAATTACTCGCTTTATCGAGTCACAACAACTTCATGTTGTACCCGTCGACGGTCGATTTTTACCCGCTTTGAACGCAGGTCTCAATTGTGTCATAACGTTATGAATCTATACAGTATCCAAGTTGCCGCGTACAGTACGCGTCCCCGAATCGGCCATCGAGGCCCGGATCAATATGACGCTACAATCTGAGGACATAGTAGGATATCAAGTCTGCGTGGAGTCAGTGGACGATGTCGTGAACCGCGTCACATCCTGGCTTGAGGATGGCCCGCGAAATTGCCGCTATTTCGCCTGTCTCAATCCGCACTCGGTGGAAATCGCCGCCTCCGACGTGACCTTCCATGATTCTCTTGTCAGTGCAGACTTCCTGACCCCTGACGGAATTGGCGTGGTTTATGCGTCTCGTGTGCTGGGGGGGCAAATCAGAAAGCGTCTGACGGGTATGGATGTGTTCCTCGGGGTTGCGGCGGCCATGGACCGCGCCAAACAAGGCAGCTTCTTTTTTCTGGGTTCAACAGAGGCAACCTTGCACAAAATCCGGGAGGAGATGGCCAGTAGATTCCCGCATGTTGTGGTAGCGGGTTCCTATTCGCCACCCTTCAAACCGGAGTTTTCAGCGGAAGACAATCGGCGGATGATAGAGGCGATCAATGAATCCAATGCGGATGTCTTGTGGGTTGGGCTGACCGCACCGAAGCAGGAGAAGTGGATTTTCGAGAATCGCGAGCATCTCAATGTTGGTTTCGCCGCCCCTGTGGGCGCTGTCTTCGACATGTTTGTCGGAAATATCAACCGTGTCGGCCCGTTCTGGCAGAATTTGGGCTTTGAGTGGTTGCCCCGCCTGGTGCAGGAGCCGAAAAGACTGTGGCGCAGGAGTCTTGTATCCGCACCGAGGTTTTTGATACGCGCGCTTTCTTACCGCTATGGAAAATGAGTGTCGATGATGCGATCACAAACTATTTGATTTCCGATCCTTCCCGCAACAACTTATCAAAGTACTCAATAGTCGGCACGAGCCCGTCTCGCAAAGATGTTGTCGGTTCCCACCCCAGCATTTCCTTGGCGCGAGATATGTCCGGCTGGCGCTGCCGCGGATCGTCGGAAGGTAATGCCTCCGATTTGAGCCCGGAGCTAGAACCGGTCAGTTCAATGACCAGTTCAGCAAGCTCGCGGATGGTGAATTCACCCGGGTTGCCAAGATTCAGAGGCCCGGTCACCTCATCGTCAGTGCCCATAAATCGGATAAATGCATCAATCAGGTCGTCCCGGTAGCAAAATGCTCTCGATTGCTCGCCATCCCCGAAGATGGTGATTGGTTCACCTTTGAGTGCTTGCACGACGAAGTTCGATACGACACGGCCATCGTTTGGATGCATCCGGGGTCCGTAGGTATTGAATATGCGGGCGACCTTGATGCTCAGGTTGTGTTGCCGGCGATAGTCAAAAAACAGAGTCTCGGCGCAGCGTTTGCCTTCATCGTAGCAGGATCGTAAACCGATTGGATTGACGTGCCCCCAATAGCTTTCTGTTTGCGGGTGTATCTGCGGGTCCCCGTACACCTCGCTGGTCGATGCCTGAAAAATCCGGGCCTTTACGCGCTTGGCCAGGCCAAGCATATTGATAGCGCCATGCACGCTTGTCTTCGTCGTCTGTACCGGATCGAATTGGTAGTGGATAGGGGAGGCGGGGCAGGCAAGGTTGTAGATTTCGTCCACTTCTACAAAGAGCGGAAAAGTGACATCGTGTCGCAACAGCTCGAACCTGGGATGGTCAAGCAATTCGCGGACATTATCCTTAGAACCGGTAAAAAAGTTGTCAACGCAGAGGACGTCATGTCCCAGTTCAATTAATTGCTCGCAAAGATAGGAGCCTAAAAAACCGGAGCCACCCGTCACCAGGATGCGTTTTCGACCAAGTCTTGGTGCCATTAAATCTCTCTACGGAAATGAAGTAAAATGTTCTTGTTTGTGCGCTAGAATTATACGCATTACAGCACCGTTAGACACCTCAGTAGTGTGTCGCTCATAGCATTTTTGATTATTCTCGCTAGAATCCGGCCAGTCACGGTAAGGCGGGCCAACGCAGGTTTGAAGATATGGAAAAGACAGTTCTTGTTACGGGCGGTGCAGGATATATAGGCAGTCATACCTGCAAGGCGCTGGCGATAGCCGGGTATCGGCCGGTTGTTTTCGACAACCTGGAGTTCGGCCATGAATGGGCGGTGAAATGGGGGCCTCTGGAGCAGGGGGACACCAACGATACCGACTGCGTGTTGCGCGTCATCGACAAATATGAGCCGGATGCGGTCATTCATTTCGCGGCGTTTGCGTATGTCGGCGAGTCCGTATCGAATCCGCAGAAGTATTATCGAAATAATGTCGTGGGTACATTGGGCCTGTTGGATGCGATGCTCAGGTCAAAGATCGACAAGTTCATTTTCTCCAGCACCTGCGCGACGTACGGTGTACCGGATCGGCCGACCATTCCGGAAGACCATCCGCAGAACCCGATCAATCCTTATGGCAGGTCGAAGTTGATGGTTGAGCAGATTCTGCAGGACCTCGATAAGGCGAACGGATTGAGATCAATTGTCTTGCGGTACTTTAATGCGGCGGGCGCGGATCCTGAATGCGAAATCGGTGAAGATCATGATCCCGAGACACATCTAATTCCATTGGTCCTGGATGCGGCTTTGGGACGGCGTCCGCATATCGCGATTCTGGGCAGTGACTACGACACACCTGACGGCACCTGTGTGCGCGATTACATTCATGTTAGCGATCTTGCCGCTGCGCATGTCAGTGCGCTCGGCAAGTTGATGGATGGAGGAAATTCCGACGCCCTGAATCTCGGTACGGGCTCAGGCTACTCTGTCAGGGAGGTCATCGATGTCGCAAAGTCGGTCACAGGGCGAGAGATAAGCGTCCTCAAAGAAGATCGACGTCCCGGCGACCCGCCGTTTCTGGTTGCGGAACCGGGGCGTGCTCGAAGAGTTCTCGGCTGGAAGCCGGAACTGTCCGGTATGGAGCAGATCATCGACACCGCCTGGCGCTGGCATCAGAAGCACTTCGTTTGAGCAAATGTCCCGAGTGTCTCACTCTGAACGGAGATTTCTGTCACGTATTTGGTGCATCACATCGGCTTACAATGGCGTCCAAGTCGCGCAGGGCTATAATTAGATCCTGCATATATCTTTGAAAATCATTGAAAAATCGCAGGGTATTATGAAAGACGCAAGTGACGTAATCAGGATGGATCTTGATTACATTAGCGAACAACTCCAGCAGGAATTCCTCTCGATGGCGGGCAGCAATCTGCTCATCACAGGTGGCGCCGGGTTTCTCGGCTATTATCTGGTGCAATCTGTTTTGCACTGGAATAACAACAATCCTGACAGAGACCCCATCATGGTCACCGTCTACGACAATTTCATGCGCGGGACGCCGGATTGGATCACAGGCCTGGAGGATGACCCCAACTTCGAGAGTCGTGTTCACGATATGACCAATCCTCTGCCGGCTGACATCCAGGATTTTCAGTACATTATCCATGCAGCCACTATCGCCTCGCCGCACTACTATCGCCTGCATCCGATCGAAACAATGGATGGGAATATCAATGGGCTAAGGTTCCTGCTGGACTACTGCAGAAATCAGATCGATGCGGGGAAGCCGTTTCACGGATTCATGTATTACTCAACCAGCGAAATCTACGGCGATCCGACGCCGGAAAACATACCGACGCCGGAGGAATACAATGGCAACGTATCCTGCACCGGCCCGCGTGCCTGCTACGACGAGTCCAAGAGATTCGGTGAAACCCTGTGCGTCAATTACTCCAAGCAATATGATCTTCCCGTCCGGATTACACGCCCGTTCAACAACTTCGGGCCCGGCCTGAAGATCACTGACAAACGAGTTATACCCGACTTCGCCAGGGATATTCTGAACGGGCAGGATATCGTGATGTTGTCGGACGGTGCGCCGACGCGGACCTTCTGCTATGTCGCAGACGCGATTGTCGGCCACTACAAAGTTCTGGTGAATGGCAGAAACGGTGAGTCCTACAACATAGGCATTGACCATCCGGAAATCTCGATTGCTGAGCTTGCGCAACGTATTGTCGCGGAGGCGAAGTCCTTGTTTGACTATCAGGGTGAAGTCGTTCACAAGGTCAGCGAAGACAAGGAATATCTCGTGGATAACCCGAATCGCCGCTGCCCGGTGATTGATAAAGCGCGTCGGGATCTTAATTATTCACCACAGATTTCCCTGGAAGATGGTTTGCGACGATCCCTGCTCTGGTACCGGAACAACCAGGTAGCAGAGGATAGTTAGGATGAAAATATCTATCGTTGGTACCGGGTATGTCGGGCTTGTTGGAGCGGTCTGCCTTGCGGAGCAGGGTCACGACGTTGTGTGTGTCGATATCGATGCAGACAAGGTAGAAATGATTAACGACGGGCGGTCGCCGATACATGAGGCCGGCCTTGAAGATTTGCTCAAACGCAATATCGGAACGTCATTAACGGCTACGACGGATCTCGATATGGCCGTCCGTTCGACTGAGCTTTCTCTGATTGCCGTCGGCACGCCTTTCGACGGTGAGCGAATTGATCTGAAGTACATCAGGGAAGTCTCGCGACAGATCGGCGAAGTGCTGAAGTCCAAGGACGCTTATCACGTGGTGGTCGTAAAGAGCACCGTCGTCCCGGGCACCACCGATAACGTGGTAACGCCGATTCTGGAGGAGGCATCCGAGAAGAAGGCCGGTGTTGATTTCGGTGTAGGAATGAATCCTGAATTTCTGCGCGAGGGCGTCGCGGTCGATGATTTCATGAACCCGGACCGTATTGTTCTTGGTGGCATCGACGCGCGAACACAGGATGCCTTGGGTCGTGTTTATGCTGCCTTTAGTGACACAGACGTCATCAAGACAGGAAACAGCACTGCTGAGCTCATCAAATACACAGCCAATTCCTTGCTCGCAACAATGATTTCATTCTCGAACGAAGTAGCGAATCTTTGCACCGCCATCGGCGGTGTGGACATCGTTGATGTCATGCAAGGTGTTCATTCCGACAAACGATTGATGCCGATCGACGATAACGGCAAGCGTATCAAGCCGGGCTTTGTGAGCTATCTGGAGTCCGGTTGTGGATTTGGGGGTAGTTGTTTTCCCAAAGACGTCAAGGCGCTGATCTCACACGGCGAGTCGCTCGGTGAGAACATGGACTTGCTGAATGCAGTGATAGAGATTAATGAGCTCCAGCCATACAAGGTCATCGATCTGTTGAGAAAGCACTTCGAATCACTCAGCGGGCTGAAAGTATCGGTTCTGGGGCTTGCCTTTAAGCCCGGTACAGACGATATGCGTGAGTCGCCGGCAATAAAAATTGTCAATGAGTTGATTGATGCGGGAAGCAGTGTAAGAGCATTCGACCCTGTCGCAAGAAGTGAGGCAGAGAAGTTGTTCGATGCAGATAGTATTGTATACGGCGATGCTATCGATGACGTCATCGCCGATGCCGATGTGCTGCTGATTCTGACGCGGTGGGAGTTATTTAATGACTTGCCCGAAATGCTTGGCGCACTGGATACGCAGCCATTAGTGATAGATGCTCGTCGAATGTTGGATAGAAATGCCATTCAACGTTACGACGGAATCGGCTATCCGAATTGACATACTGATCCTGGAGTAAATAATGAGTCAGCCAAATTGCCTGTTCTGCGGCACGGAATTACGACACACCTTCGCAGATCTGGGTATGTCACCACTTGCAAATTCTTTTCTGACTGTGGAGCAGACTCAGCAGCAAGAGTCTTTCTATCCCTTGCATGCCAGGATTTGCCATGAGTGCTTCCTGGTGCAACTCGAGGTATTCGAGACACCGGAAAATATATTCAGCGACTACGCCTATTTTTCCTCCTATTCTCAAACATGGCTTGACCATGCCGCAGAATATGTGGATGAGGTAACCGAGCGTTTCAAGCTTGATAAGGACAGTCTCGTCGTCGAGGTGGCCAGCAATGATGGCTACCTGCTGCAAAACTTCATTCCGAAAGGCATTCCCATTCAGGGAATCGAACCGGCCAAAAACGTTGCGGAGGTCGCGCGTGAAAAGGGCGTGCCGACTATCACCGAGTTCTTCGGTGAGTCGCTTGCGCACGAACTCGCCGCAGAAGGAAAATACGCAGACTTGATCAATGGAACTAATGTATTAGCCCAGGTCCCGGATATTAACGACTTTGCGGAGGGGTTTCGCATTCTTCTTAAGCAAGAGGGTGTATTAACGCTTGAGTTCCCGCATCTCCTCAGGCTTGTTGAAGAAAATCAGTTCGACACGATCTACCATGAGCACTTCTTTTACTTTTCATTGCTTGCTATCGAGAGAATTTTCGGCAGTCATGGGCTTCGGGTATTTGACGTGCAACAGCTTCCGACATTTGGAGGATCGTTGCGGATTTTCTTCTGTCATGAGTCATCGGAGAGAAGTACCGAAGCATCCGTTGCCGAAGTCCGCAAGCTGGAGTCTGATTACGGCTATGACAAGATGGAGACCTACGAGGAGTTTTCAGAAGCGGTCAACAAGACGAAGAGAAATATCCTTGAGTTCCTCGTGCAAGCTAAGAACGAAGGTAAATCACTGGTCGCCTACGGGGCCCCAGCGAAAGGAAATACCTTGTTGAATTTCTGCGGAATTGGTAATGACTTCTTCGATTATGCTGTTGATAAGAGTCCGCACAAGCAAGACCATTTTCTGCCGGGCGTTCACATCCCTGTGGAAGATCCAGAAAAAATCAGGGAAACGAAGCCGGACTACGTTGTCATACTTGTGTGGAACATTAAGGACGAAATCATCAAGCAATATCCGGACATCGGAGATTGGGGTGGAAAATTCGTCGTCCTGATACCGGGTATCGAGGTTATTTGACGCAGTCAATAATAGGGATCATGAAGGAACTCATTGAAGCGTTATTTCCAATTTGCCGAAGCATTTCGGGAGATGGTGTGCGCCAATCACTGGCGTGTCTTCAGGAAGTCATCCCGCTGGACATTGTGGAAGTTCCTACCGGAACACAGGTGCTGGATTGGCAGGTTCCAAGGGAATGGAATGTCCGCGATGCCTACATAAAGGACGCAACCGGCGCGCGCATTGTCGATTTCAAAGAGAATAACCTGCATTTGCTGAGTTACAGTTCTCCGGTGAATCGAACGATGTCATTGGAGGAGTTGAGGCCTCATCTCTTCAGCCTCCCGGAGCAACCGGACCTGATCCCCTACAGAACCTCTTACTACAATGAAAACTGGGGTTTTTGTCTGCCACACAATCAACTGCTTGGCCTTGCCGACGGTGATTATGAAGTGGTGATCGACAGTTCGCTCGAGGATGGTAGCTTGTCCTACGGTGAATGTTTCCTGCCTGGAACTTCCAGCCAGGAGGTTCTGATTTCAACGCATATCTGCCATCCGTCACTGTGCAATGACAACTTGTCCGGAATAGCGGTAGCGGCATACCTGGCGAAGAGTCTGCAAGGCCGGAATCACAAATACTCCTATCGGTTCCTGTTCTTGCCGGTGACGATAGGTGCGATTACCTGGCTTGCCCGCAATGAAGAGACGGTGGGCAATATTCGGTACGGACTGGTTGCGTCCAATCTGGCGGATCAGGGCGGATTTACCTACAAAAAAAGCCGCTCTGGCTGTGCCGGAATCGACCGGATAGTGGAGTACGTGTTGCGGACATCGAATGTTCGCCATGAGATTCGAGAATTCGTACCTTACGGGTATGACGAAAGACAATATGGATCGCCCGGATTCGACCTGCCAGTCGGCAGTCTGTCTCGTACACCTTACGGCGAATACGATGAATATCACACGTCGGCGGACAATTTGTCGTTTATCTCTCACAACAATTTGCAGCAATCGCTGGATATTTTCGAGAAAATTGTCGCAACACTTGAAAGCAATCGCTACTTTCGGAACCTACTACCGAAAGGCGAGCCACAACTTGGTCGGCGCGGCCTTTACAAGAAGGTCGGTGGTGAGACTGATCAGAAAGAGTCGCAGATGGCGCTCCTGTGGGTTCTCAACTTGTCAGATGGCCGGAACAGTTTGCTGGACATAGTTGAAATCAGCGGCTTGAATACCGCAGCCATAACGCAGGCGGCTGAAATACTGGTGTCCCACGGCTTGCTTGAGGAAATACCAGTTGCCGAAAGTTAGCGCTTGTTCTTTTGCATAACGCTGCAAAATCAAGTCAGGTACAGGGTAGTTTCTGGGCAACGACGCTCATCGTGGCAAGCATCATCAGCTGTGTTAGGTTTCCCGTTATAAGAGGAGAACCGAGATGAAAGTGAAGAGATTCACTCATGAGCCGGCGTATCAAGAGATAATTGACCTGCAAGACCACGGTGCTAGTGCTTTCGTGGTCATAGATAGTTATTTGGGCGGGGGTGGTACCGGTGGCATTCGCATGGGTGAGTCCGTGACTCTCGAAGAAGTAGCCAGTCTCGCGCGTGAGATGTCTCTCAAGTTCGCGTGGTTGAACATCGCGAAGGGTGGCGCCAAATCGGGAATAGCTTACACCGGTAAACTGTCTGCGGAACGGAAAAACCGATTGCTTGTTGAATTTGGAAAGTCTATTTCCGGCTTGCTGGAAAGTCGTGCCTATACTCCTGGAATGGACCTGGGCATCGGTCCTCAGGAGATGGCGGTGATCCTCTCGTACGAGGGATTGCGGACCCCTGTGCCGACCGGTACTGATGATATCGATTCAAACTACTTTACAGCCTTGACCGTATTCGTTGCACTGAAGGCCTTGTTGGATGAGAGAGGGGAGAGGCTTTCGGCGACCCGGGTTTTGGTAGAAGGTGTTGGAAAAGTCAGCACCCATTTGATGCGGTTGATCGTTGCGACGGGTGCCAGCATCGTGGGGGTTTCGACGATCGAGGGATCGTTATATGACGCGGATGGAATCAACATCGAGGAACTGTTGAGGTTGAAAGAAGTGCATGGCGATCATTGCATAAGCCAGTATGCTGGTCACCCACCGGATCCGTCCGAAGATCTGTTCTTGCAGCCAGCAGATGTGCTGATACCGGGTGCCAGAGCAAATAGCATCAATAAGCAGAATGTCGACTCGATAGTTGCGCGGTTTGTAGTGCCTATCGCAAATATTTCAGCAAGTCCGGAAATTGAGACAAAAATGCACAACCGTGGAATAAGCTATGTTCCTGGTTTCGTGTCAAATTCCGGCGGTATTTTTTGCTGGTATCTTGCGCGACTGTCTGGCGAGTCTCGCGAGAGCATCATTCGGAAAGGACTCGCCAGCAAGATTCGCAATCTTATTCTGGCTGCGGATAGCGCTCAATTACCGATAGCTGAGTTGGCCAGATCACAGGCGAACAGAAATGCGGGCCGAATGGCGAGTGAGAATAGCTCAAGCTTGAATCGTGCCGTGGTGCTAGCGAGAAAGATGGCTCCCCGCCGATTGGCATACGTCGTTCTAGGTAAATTGCTGGGTGACAATTGGGCCAGCAAGGATTCCATTTTTTGCAGATGGTATTTCGATGCCCGGTATTTTCATTGAGTTTTTAGGGAAGGATCCTACTGTGAGTGATAATTCATGTCCGGGTTGACCGTAATCCATCGCCAAGGCGGCGCCTTACCGGATCGAGATTCCGTCTTGGGAGCCATTAACCTACTCAGTAACTGTCGGACCGAGTTCGGGCAGTCGGCATCGACTATGCTGGCGACGAGTTTTCCAGATAGTGCGCCGTCAGGTGACAAGAGATTCTACGAAGATGGCGAGATTATCGGGATGTTTGCCGGCGATATAGTCAATACAGACTTATTAAACTGGGCTGACATCGCACGTACGTTACACGACGACAGTACGCTGATTGCATTGCTGAAGAGGCTAAAAGGGTCTTACGTGCTGGCCGTTTATGACCTGAGAGATCAAGTCTTGCGAGTTGCAACGGACTCCTTCGCGTTCCAGCCATTGTATGTCCAAACGGGTGACGATTCGGTTACGTTTTCTACCTCCATCGGCACTTTCGTTCGCCTTGCCAATGGCAAATGCAATCACTCTGCCGACTGGGTTTACCAGTATCTGTTTTTTAATTACCCGGCTGGGAATGTTTCGCCTGTGGAGAATGTGCATCGAGTGCCGGCAGGCACGCTGGGTAAATATTCCGTCGCGTCAGGTGCCTTGACTTGGACTCAGTATGTAAACCCCGTCTCCCGTGGCAGCAAGACGATCACTGGTCAGGACGCTATCGATCAGGCGGCCGACGTATTTGGCTCGCTGGTCCCTGACTGGTTCGACCTTAATGGACGAGTAGCATTTGGACTCAGCGGCGGTTTGGACTGCAGGACGGTCCTGGCGTCGCTGCCGGATTCCGTGTTGTCCAAAATTGAGACATTCACGTTCGGCATTCCTGGCTCAACTGAAGTGGTCGAAGCGCGGCAAATCGCCGACGCACTTGGACTGCATCACAATGAGCTTCCACTGGACGAAGAATTTATCCAGAATTTGCCCTCGTTCATGCATGACGTAGTATTTTTGTCGGATGGTTTGCAAGTCGTCAATAGAAGCCATCTCGTTGGTGCGTACAAGACGTTGGGCAGTGGCGAGCGAGCTTGCTCCACGATTGTTACTGGCGTGTCGGGTGATCATTTGTTCAGAGATCATATTAGCGCTTGGGGCAACGTTCCCTACCTGATCTCTGCTGATATGGCGTCGATGTTTCGTGGTGGACGCAAACGATTAGACAGCGCAAGCTACAAAGCGATGTTCGGCAACCAATACGCAGATTTCGAACAACACATTGAGCATGCTTTGAGCTTGCTGGAGCAGGACTACGGTGAACTGACGGATCCGGAGGCATACTTCAGGTATCTCATGTACGTCGCCGGGCCGAAGTACTTTGGCGGCCAAGCCGCGATCGCGAATTCGTTTAGTACTTTCAGAACACCTTACTGGGACCGGGAGCTTGTTCAGTTTTCGATGGACATTGATTTGGGAACGGTTGGTTTTTCCGGCGAGCTCTCGAGCAAGGACAAATACCGTGAGGCTGCGCTGCAGGCATCCGTCGTGGCTCGAAACCCATCATTCAGGAATATTCCCTACCTGAATTTGCCGGTAGACGTATTTGCCGGTGGTAGCCCGTTGCGATTTCAAGCGCACCGGCTGAGCCGGAAGCTCAAAGCAGTCGTCTCTGGCAGGACACATATGAAAGAAGAGGACTGGCCTCTCTGGTACCGCACGGCGCTCTCAGAGGAGGTTAACCAGCTGCTTGGAAAGGACAGCTTCATCAGGGAATATGTGTCTGCCGAGTTCGTCAAGCAGCAAATTGAAGAAACCAATATCCACTGGCTTGGAAAAATGGTAACAGCGGAAATTGTATTGCGCCTGATAGACAATGGGTGGCAGCGAGACTGAGCTTGCTATCAGTAACCTTTGTCAAGGTCAACGATATTCAGCAGCTCATCTCCAGCGGAAAAACGCCTGATATTCTCGCAGATCAGGTCACCCACACGTTGTTGGTAGTCATCGGTGAGTGCAGCAATATGGGGTGTGATGAGCAGGTTGCTGGTTTTCCAAAGTGGACTCCAGCGACGTAGAGGTTCCTTGTCGAAACAGTCGATTGATGCACCTGCCAGCTTTCCGTTCTCAAGCGCTGTGGCAATAGCCAATTCATCTGCAACGCCACTTCGAGCTGTATTTATCAAATAGGCGTTTGGCTTCATTTTAGCAATCAAACTTGCGCTAACGATCCCCTGCGTCGCCTTGGTTAAAGGGACGCAAATCACGAATACGTCAAACTCACCAATTACTTGGTGCAGGTCGCGTTGCGGCAGCGTATCGTCGACGCAAGACAACTGTTTTGCTTCCGCATTATCGGAAACTATGCCAACCGTTTTCATTTCAAACGCGCGGGCTCGTTGTGCAACTGCACGGCCGATAGAACCGACGCCGAATATTCCTATTGTCTTATTCCTCAATGTCGGGCCCGAAACCTGTTGCCAGCGACGTTTAGACTGGTTTCTTGTTATTACATTGAACTTGCGCGTTAATGTAAGTAGTGACCAAAAAACATAGTCAGCGACAGAGTCGCCATACAGTCCCTTGGTATTCGTGACAATCACATCCGTTGAAATCCGTGGATTATTGCCCAACTCTTCGACACCGACCGAAATAAACTGGATCCAGCGTAACTCTGGCAATTCGGCGAACAATTCCGGCGGAAACCGCCACCCAATCAACACTTTCACATTGGCTCGTCGTGCGGCGCTCACATCCAGTTGCTGTTTGGCCACAATTTCGACGTCGCTGCAATTCTGGGTGATTAGAGAGGTCCAATAGTCAGAACCTGAACCATGAACATAAATGACTGTTGGTCGCCGGGATTTCACAATCTAGCTCAACAACGTCATTTCATCGATGCAGAGCGTGGGTATTTTCGTCTTCGCCCAAATCTTCTGTGATTGTGCCCAGCTGCTTTCCCAGTACATATCGGGTTTCAGGCGTAGCAGCTCTTCGATCTTGTGCTTCGCAAACTCGCCGTTTCGATCACTCTTATCCGGAATGTTCCACATGTGAAGCTCCTTGTACTTTACGTTGTGTTCCCTCAGCCAATTTTCTGTTGCTTCGCGGTATTTCTCGAGGCGGTTGGTAACAATAGAATCAATCTCAAATGAAGGGACGAGATACGGTCTGGCCGAGTTGATCCACTTGCCGTATCGCAGTTCATCCTGATCGACTCCCGGCGGGCAATCTGAACATAGAACACCGTCCATATCGACGGCGAGCACGCCGTGCCCCCAATACGATGCAATTTTTCGGTGCAGAATGTTCCACTCATAAGCGCAAGGATGTGCAACGACTTTGTGATAAAGATCCACAGTTGGCAAAGTCTTCTTGTGCACAATCAGGGAAGCCTTTGTCACTATTATGTCGTGTCCCGCAGACCGGATTGAGTCCATCGCTGCCGACATCGAGCGCCCCGTATCTACCGCATCATCAACCAATAGCACGTGTTTGATTTCGTCCCACGCCAGCCTGTCTTTGATGTGATTGCTGTGCCAAAACTTCCCTTCCCGAAACAATTCCGGTGTTGTTAGGCCCTTGCCAAGCTTAAGAGCAATGATAGATGCTATCAACATACCGCTTCTTGGGATGCCAACGATGAGATCGTACTGTGCGGGGAATGTCTTAATCCATTCCTGCGTCCAGATCGTGGTCTG
>RCND010001310.1_pt1 | contig 14014 bp, 11 predicted proteins | sample 2041351 | NCBI WGS metagenome assembly RCND01 (sample SAMN09708230, study PRJNA481090) | Marine sediment metagenome, whole genome shotgun sequencing project. | biome: marine sediment; feature: ocean; material: sediment; isolation source: Sewage treatment plant 12B marine sediment (STP12B) ...
TAAGCGGTTTTATCGGTGAGCCGGTACCGCCCGGTCAAAGCAATCGATCCTGGAACCGTTCGCCGGAGTCGACCCAATCACCGGGCGAAAGAGAATGACTCGGATGCGACAACAGGGCTTCACACTCATCGAGATCATGGTGGCGGTTGCGATATTTGCCGTAATGTCAGTCATGGCATGGGGCGCACTGAGCAGATCCTTAACCGATGCTGAAATGCTGACTGCCCGCATGGATCGTCTGCAGGCTATTCAGCGGTCCGTGCGTTTTATTGTTACCGACCTTTCACAAGCTGCGCCACGTTCAGTTCGAAATGAATTAGGCGATACACAGATGGCAGCAATACTAAGCAGTCTGACAGGCGACTTCGCGTTGGAATTGACGCACGGCGGCTGGACCAACCCGGCTGGATTGCCGCGCGGTAGTCAGCAGCGCAGCGCATATCGCCTCGAAGAAGACGAACTGGTGCGTTACCACTGGAACGTTCTCGACCGAACCTATTCCAACGAACCGGTCGCGACAGTGTTACTTGATGATGTGGAAAGTCTGTTCTTCCGATTTTATGACGATAGCGGCGCAACCTCTGAAGTTTGGCCGCCGCGAAATGCGGTTGGGTCGAGCTCTGCACGGATGCGACCGCGAGCCGTCGAGATGGTTCTTTCCCTGGCAGATGTAGGCGAGATTACGAGACTGGTAGAGGTCGCACCGTGACTTCCTATCAGCACAGTCGTGGTGTTGCTCTGATAACAGCATTGCTGATCATGGCACTCATTGCCTCTCTTACTTATACGCTCAAGTGGAACAACGCACTGGATCTGCGACGAACGGTTGTCATGCTCAATAGAGATCAGGCGGTGCAAGTGGCGATAGGCGCAGAAAGTTGGATTCAAACAATCCTGCGACAGGATTACGCCGACTCTGAGACCGACCATCTCGGTGAGATCTGGGCCAGTGAGTTGCCCGGACTTCCCATCGACGGCGGCGAATTATTTGGCGCTATCGAGGATTTGCAAGGTCGCTTTAACGTCAACAATCTTATTGGCGCCGACGGCGATGTCGACCCGCTGGTTTTGGAGCAATTTCAAAGATTGCTGCTCGCTTTAGGACTGGACCCGCGTTTTGCCGGTATTACGGGTGACTGGATAGATGCTAATCAGGATGCACAATTTCCAGATGGTGCTGAAGATTCGATATATACAGGCATGACACCACCGTATCGTGCGGCCAATCAGCTATTGAGTAGCGCCAGCGAACTCGCCGCCATAGAAGGCATGGACAAGACGACCCTGGATGCTCTGCTGCCGCATATCGTGGCACTACCGGGGCGTACACTCATCAATGCAAACACGGCAACGGTTCCCGTTTTGCAGTCCCTGGATAACAGGATAACCATCGCGGATGCCGAAATACTGGTTGCTGAGCGCGCCGAATCGGGATTCAGCTCGATGGGAAGTTCCTTTGCCGGATTGATGGATCCGGATGACATAACTCGCCTACTGAGTGAAACGAGCGAGTTTTTTCAATTGAAGGTCATCGTGCGTGTTGATACGGTGCGCATCTCTTACTACAGCATATTGGAACGCGGGGGTCAGGGTGCTGTCACACCGATCTTGCGGTCCTTGGGAACACTTTAAGAATGGCAGACTTTCTGGTAATTCGGCTTGGCGCTAATCCGCAGCAATCAGCGGACTGGATCGTCGTGGACGGTAGCGGCGCGCGTCGGAGTCCGCCGGTCACTGGCCCTATCGCCGAAGCGGCTAAAGATGTCGGCGATCTTTCCGTTATTGTGCTGGTTCCGGCCTCCTCTGTTCTAACGACGGCTGTCAGTATCCCTATTAAGGCTGGGGCGCGTCTGCGAGCGGCATTGCCCTTTGCACTCGAGGAACAACTCGCTGACGACGTGGAAAATTTGCATTTCGCCGCAGGGCGGCGTGGCGAGAATGGGTTGTTGACCGCTTCTGTCGTCGCGCATTCACAAATGCAGGAATGGGTATCTGTTCTTGCAGATGCGGGAATTGCCGCTACACAGATGATTCCAGAGAATCACGGCTTGGCGAAGATCCCAGGAACCATGAGTTTGTTGGTTGCTGAAGATCAGATCATGTTCAATGATGGCGCCGAAAGCGAGTTCGTCATGCAAGGCGTAAAGCCGAGTGATGCGCTGGCCGTAGCAGGTGCGCTTGACGAAGCAGAGCCCGATTCGGATTCGCAAGGGCGCGGACACTTGTTGGTTTACTGCGAACCTGCGGAAGAAACTCGATTCGAGCACGACTGGAACGTGCTCCGGCACGAGCTCGCAAGTGTCGATATTAATTTGCTACCCGATGGCGTGCTGCCGCGGCTGGCAGTAACGGTTGCTGCGAAGCGTGGCGTAAATCTTTTGCAAGGCCCGTACGCCGTTAAAGTTGAATACGGATCAATGATCAGACCGTGGCGCTACGCGGCGGCGTTGCTGGTGGGCTTTTTTGTTGTTGGCTTTATGGCGAAAGGCTTCGATTACTATCATCTGTCGGCTGAGCAAGAGGCGCTGCGCGAACAGTTCACGCAGGAATATCGGCTAATGCGGCCTGGTGACACTAGTGAGATTACCGACCCGGTTCGATATGTTGACGCGATCAAACGCAGCTCCGGTGCAATTGTTTCGACCGATGTCTTCTTGCCAACGATGCATCAGCTCAGCGTTGCCTTGCAGCAAAACCAAAGTGCTGAGATTGAAGCGATCAGTTATCGGGCCGGTGTTATCGACGTGCGCCTACTCGCGCCGGATGTCGCAACGCTCGATAATATTCAGAAAATAGTCAGTACATCGGGTCGATTTAGTGCATCTATTCAGAGTACAGACCAGGTCGGTGACAAAGTCAGTAGCCGAATTCAGATTCGGGAGTCCGGTGTATGAAGGACTGGTTTACAGATTTGGAACAGAGAGAGCAGATTTTCGTCGCAGGCGGCGCGATTGTTGTTCTGATTGCTATTTTTTACACGTTCGTCTGGGAGCCGCTGGATACCGGTCAGAAAACCTTGTCTGCGGACGTCGTTACCTGGCAACGATCTTTGGCGGAGCTAAAACCGCTCAAGGGGTTGCAAAGCAACGCGTCGGGCAATGCGTCCGTTGTCAGTACTGGCGCTCAGCAAACACCGGTAGTCATTGTCGATCTAACGTTGCGCGCGCGCGGGTTAGACCGAGCTCTTAAACGCAGTCAGCCAACGACGAGCAATGGCATTCGAGTGGAATTTGATAACGTCGCTTTTGACGAGCTCGTGCTATGGCTGGGCGACCTCAGCAGCCAACACGCTATGCAGGTAACCTCAGGCAGTATGTCGACCTCTTCGCAATCCGCACCTGGAAGAATTAACGCAACGTTTACGCTAGAGCGTCCCTGAGTGGCTAGCCGCTCACGCCTGATTAAGGTCGGTCTGCTTGTATTTGTTATTGGGCTGGTCTTGTTGTTCCCGGCACGAGTTGCGTATCGCTGGTTCGCGCCGGCGGAATTTGTTGCCAGCGGCATTAGCGGATCCGTCTGGAATGGCCGCGCGACAGAAGCAACCGCATATGGCACGTATTTTCACGACTTAAGTTGGCGGATTCGTTTGCTCGAACTCGTAACGGCAAAACTCGGTTACTCCATCGAGTCGAAGCTCGCATCCGGTTTTGTTGAAGCAAATATCGCCGTAGGGATTGGTGGCACCTTGCGTGCTACCGATTTAAAAGCGACGCTGCCACTATCATCGATGCAGTCAATTTCGTCTCTTGCAGGAATTCGCGGCTCGGTGTCGGCTGATTTTACTGAACTCAAGATTGTGTCTGGAATGCCAGTTATTGCTGACGGCATTCTCGAAATATCGGGCCTTTCGCTACCCCTCGTGAGCCCTGATCCGCTAGGTGGATTTAGAGCCGAATTCTTCTCACAGGATTCTGGTATTACCGCGAGTATTGAAGATACAAATGCAGTAATTGACCTTGCGGGTAGTCTGCAGCTCTCTCCGGAGGGCAGCTACCAGCTACTGGCACAGTTGACCGCGAATAGCGATACCCCTGCACCGATTCGCCAGCAATTGCAGTTCCTGGGGCCCGCTAATGATCGCAACCAACATGAGCTACGACTCGAAGGTCAGCTGTAACAGCAGCTCCGTCATAGAGTGACCGGCACAAATTCCTGTAGCAACGGAAAGTAGAGTGCACATCGAACGTCCGCATTAGAGTAAGCGCGATAGAGCTGTTGGTATTTTTCTAACTGCGGCGTATAGCGAGTCACTTCCGCATCGATAAAAGACTGAAGATTGCCACCCTCGTGCGTACTTGTCTTGTAGTCCACGATCCAGTGGACGCCGTCATCGTCGATCCGAATACGATCCAGAATGATCGAAGTTACCTCTCCATCGTAGACACCACTAAGTGCAAGTTCCGCTTCACCCGGCCCATCAATTAACCAGCGCCCTTTTTCATCAGCAATGGTCGCATTCAAAGCTCTTAATACACGGGCACCGATGGCTACGGCTGCTTCGCCTCTGATACCCATGCGTTGCAGCCATCGTTGCGTGGCATTGCCGATGTCAGGCATAGAGTCCGGCTGCAAACTAACTCGATCATCAGCAGCAAGTTGCAACCAACGATGCACCAATGTGCCCGCAGTGCGTGCCTCGCTACCGACCCAGTAGAATTCAACTTCCGACCCTGAACTATCCGGCTCTGGCGGCAGTTCGATACCGGCTAGAGGATCGAAACGGGGCGTTTCCCAGGGCGACTCGAAACGACGCAATTGTGGCAGTAGCCACGGCGCGCTATCGCGTTGTGGAGTTTGGTATTGGTCAGCGTCAAACAGGCGATGGTAATCCGCATCGATGGCATGCCAGAGGAGGCGCAACAGGCTGCCCGAGCGCGGGGCTTTGACCTCAGATCCATCACTGCTTAGCTCGACGTGCCCCATGAGATGGAGGGACTTCCTGGCGCGTGTGCAGGCGACATACAATAAACGCCCCAACTCGTGTTGAAATTTGGTCGCCTCTGCCTTTTCGATAAACCGATGCAGAGGGTCATTATCAACCTCGGAGCGCGGTCCAATCGGGCTTAGAATTTTTTCATCAACCCCGTGTTCGCCTGGAATATCAAACCAGCTCAGAACCGACTTTTCATGTTGACCCGGTGCTCGGCCGAGACCAAACAGCAGGACGTGATCGAACTGCAGTCCTTTCGCTCGATGCATCGTCATTATTTGCAGTCGAGCATTGCTGTCGGTAGAGACATGCTCGAGATCCAGAGCGCTCTCGAGTTCAGCGACATCGGTCAACGTGCCCGCTTCTTCCAGTTGCTCAAGCACGTCGAGATAACGATAAACATTCTCAACGGTTGTTGCGTCTTGCAGGATCGCGGCCCCGCCGAGCGTCAGCCAAATTCGTTCAATGCGGTCACGTAGTGACTCGATTCTGTTGGCGCGCATTTCAGTTCGCAGTAATTCGCGAATTCGAACGGAGGCGTCTCGACCAAACTCGCTCAAATTCCCCAGTCGCTCACTGTCGTTGAGTAGCTCCCAGATCGTGCTGCTGGACGAGGCGCCGGTAACAAGTGTGTGCAGGTCGGTCCAATCGAGCCCTGTCCAGGGCGATCGCAGTAGTGCCAACCATGCGAGCCGATCGCCGCGGTGAACCATTGCACGCGTGAGCGCGAGTACGTCGATGATCTCAGGTAAGTCAGTCAGGCGATCAATTTCAACCGCCCGATACGGGATCTCTGCCTGCCGAAGATTGGCTAACAGCATGCTGAGATGTGTACGTCCACGGACCAGCACTGCCATGTCGTCATCGGGGTGTGCTGCAAGCGTTGTGCGTATCGCGTCACAGCCCTGCTCTGCTTCAAGATCGGTATCACTGCCGAATACCGGATGCACGGCATATTCTCCCTGCCCGGCAAGCTTGGGCACAGACACTGCCTCTGCATAGGAAACTGCACTTTGTGCGGGGTCATCGCGTTTGGCGAGCACATCCGGAAATACCGCATTGAACCAGTCGACAAGTTTCTGCCCCGAACGGAAATTGCGACGTAAGGTCAACGTGTTCAGCGAAACGCTGCCAATACCAATATTTTTTGCCATTAAAAACTGACCGACCTCGGCATTTCGGAATCGGTAGATCGACTGCATTGGATCACCCACACAAAACATGGTGCGACCGTCGCCCTGTTGCCATCCGCCGGTGAGTGCCTCAAGCATTCGATACTGAGCACTCGCAGTGTCCTGCATTTCGTCCACGAGCAAGTGTCGCAACTGATAGTCAAGAAGCAGTGCTACATCACCAGGATCGTCGGCTGTGCCAAGCGCATCAGCAGCGCTGAGAGCAACCTCGATGTAGTCGGTAATTCCTCGCTCGCCAAAGAGGCGCTGCAACTCCGTAACTGCCAGTGGGAGTAAGCGAAAGAGTGCCAGCAGAACCGACCATTGCTCGTCACTGTAGCTAGTGGGCGGCAAATCTCGTGCGCCCTGTAAAAGAAGTCGAAATTGTGTTTCGTCCTGCAGCTCCGCGAGCAACTCCAGAAACGCTTTCTTCTGCCCGCTGTCGCCGGTTGGAAAGCCTTGCGCTTTGGTTACGGTCTTGCGCCATTGGCCCAGTTTAGTGAGCAACAGCTCGGCAATGCTCTGCCATTGCCCCATATCCTCGGCGAACTCTGACGACAGTTGGGACGATCCGTGTAGGCCGTAAATTGGGCTGTCCGACCGGTCCGCGGCCGCCAGTTGCTCAGCGGCATACACCCCGTATTCAGTGATCATGCCGGCCGCTGCGGTCGGCATGCTTGCATGAATTCGCGCCAGACTATTCAGAACCGTAACTTTCAGGCTGGACTCAAAACGGGCGCGTAGCTTAGTGGCTTCCTCCGCGTCCAGAAGACCACTACCGATGAACGGCAGCCATTGGTCACGCGTGGCCAGCATTCGTGCAACGTAACTCGCGTACAAGCCTGTGTTGTTATCAACGTGCAGCAAGACTTTCTCTGTGGCATCCCGCAATGCGCCATCTTCAGCGAGCTGGTCCAGTGTCAGGAACGCAGCTTTACGATATAACGCGCTCATTTCTGCATCAGCAATGATGGCATTGTGCGCTGCCCCACTCCCTGATGACATTGGCTGCATTCGTGAAATAGACGCATTTAGGGAATCGAGTGTTTGAATTCGCATGCGGCCGGAATTCGCGATCAACTCCCATTGCAACGCTTGATCTTTTTCGAGCACTGCGGCCGCCGCTGCGGCCGTTACCATTTGGTGTGGCTCCTGAGCGGTATCGCCGCGCGCTGATGATTTCAGCGCTTCCAGAACTCGAAAGTGCATCTCCGCAGCGGCCTTGCGAGTGAATGTAATCGCCAGTACTTCTTCCGGGTTGTCGACGATCGCGAGAAGCTTCAGGTAGCGTTGAATCAGCAACTCGGTTTTTCCAGAGCCCGCCGGTGCCTGGACAATAAAAGAACGTCCTACGTCCAGCGCCGCGATGCGCGCGTCTTCATCGTCGCTCAGAAACTGTTGATCAGCGTTCATGGAGAAGTTCTCTATAACGACTAAGGAGGCTCAGCGGTCTTGCCTGCTGCGCGTTTTGCAGCGCACTTATACGCACATCCCCGGACGCGATTTCCTGGGCGGCATTCTCGACCTGGTTCTTCCAGTTCGCCAGTGAGCTGTCCCAGTCCAGTTTTGGCGATAAGTCACGGCTTGCTGCATCCAGTGCTATATCGCGGCTATCAATATTGAACAGACCGATGCCACTCACGTTCTCGCCCAGGGCACACGCATAAACTACAAGCTGCATGTCCTTTGGATTCTGGTCACGGTCGAGCAAGCGCTTTGGCACACCGGTCTTGTAGTCAAGAATGACGCTTCCTTGGTTCGCATCCTGATCGATTCTATCGACGCGTAAGCGCATCACTAATCCAGCAAGCGTGAGGTCGAAATCCTGTTCAACACCGCTAATGCAAAAGTCGTCGCGCTCGCAGTCCACGGCGATGACGCCACGCAATAGCTGTTCGACGCGAACTTTCTCCAGGCGCAGCAATTGTTGCAGCATTACATCTGCATGCTGCTCATGACGGCGAAATGATGCTTGCACTGCTCCTTTGGTGCGTTCTTCGATTTGCGATTCATCCCATTGTCGGATCTGATCCCTGCCAGGGCAGTCCGCATACAGTCGTTGCAGCGCGTGGTGTATAAGACTGCCGCGCAAGCTCGGCGGCAAGCCCGCCTGCATCGGCCAGAGGCCGCGTACGCCGAGGCGCCCTGTTACGAAAGCGGAGAATGGTTCTGTGAATTGGCGTTGAATGGTGGCGGCTCCGCCGGCCATTTTTTCCCCGGGTTGAATCGACGGAACGGGGTCGGCAACGTCATCTCGAATCGATGCAGTGCCGACATGCAGCGCTGCATTCCAGCCCGGGTCTGAACACTCAATATCTGACGAGATCGCAAATGCAGCGAGCAACTCACTCGCTGATTGTTGCGCGTCACCCTGTGTTTCCGGGTAGCTAAAAACGATTCGCGATGAACTTGCAGCAAGACGCCTGACAACGCGATTGGCGTACTCCAGAGTATCTGCCGGGGTTGAATCCGGCATACGTCGGTCGCGCTGCAGGTCTCTTGCTACAAGCGTCAATGAGCGGCTCGCCGGTGGCCAGTTTCCGCTGCTCATGCCAGTGACCCATAGATGGTCAAATTCGAGGCCAGCCGCTTCCAGGGGGCCCATGACGTTGACCGAGGCATTACCGCCTTCTGGTTGAAAAATGGTCTCTGCAGCGATTGTGCCGATTCGCGCCAAGGCTTCCGCCGCGCTCATTGAATCAGAGACAAGTGCTAAACGAGCAACCTCATTGAGCAGTTCGCGCCATCGATTTATAGTCTGAAATTCAGCGCTCGAAAGCGATGCAGTACCAGGCCATCCCATGTCATGCAGGACTTCGCTGAACAATGCGACCCATTTCTCTGGTGACTGTCGTTGCGGCAATTCTTTGCGCCATCTAGCCAGCTTGTGGACGATACCGAGCTCGTCATTGGCAATGTCCTGATCTGCGTGGTTGCCGAATAGCGTGAGCAACTGTTGCTGTGACCAGCTTTGCTCAGGCATATCCCTTAGTCTTAGCTCGGTCCGCGTGCGCGCATCACTAGTCGGCGCAGCAAAAACTGAGGACCTTAATAGCAAGCTGATGTCGCGCGTCGTCAAATCATGATGCAACCAACCGAGCGTCAGCAACGCGATAGAAATGGCCGGGTTCTCTGTCAGTTTCTTGCCGTAAGAGATATTAATGACGGAATTCTGTGTCGCGCCCGCGTTCTGCCAGCCTGGGATCAAGCCCTCTTTGATCAAACGCAAACTGCGGGGCGCGTCTTGTTCCAGATGCGTAACAACGATAGCCAATCGGGTATCGGGTGTTCGCGTCAATTCGCGCCGCGCCCACGCCCCTGCGGCGCGCAGTTCAGCGTCGCTGTTTTCGGGGCAACAGAGAGAGAGCTGTGTTTCTGATGTAGCGCAGCCATCATCCGTCAACGGCTCAATCTCACCGCCCGCTTCAGCGTATGCATCGAGCAAAGTCTGAAACAACGGCGACATGCGGTCAAAACCGGCGAGCGTCAGTTTTCTCGGGATGGCGACACTTTTGCTTCTGATCAATTCGATGGCTACGTTGGTCATGCCCATCTCGTCGACCCAGCCTTCCCGTTCCAGAATTGACTGATAGCTGTTGGCTGCTGCAGCAAACAGTCTCTGATCTCGATTGCGCGCATGTTTCTGACAATCCGCTACAGATACCCGCCACTCTTGTAAACGGCTCCACGCATCACGCGATTGACGAGCGAGCATCCCGATATTAAGTAACGGATCGCTAATCTCGCGGCGCAAACAACGCTCCCACAAGATTCTGCTCTGGTGCGCTGTGATAACTATCGGCAATACGTTCTGATCGCCATGCATGCTGACCAACTCGGAGGTCCAGTCCGTCCAGGATTGAATAACAGGTGTCAGCCAAACCGTGTCACCTGCCAGTACGCGTTGCGCGGAGTACTCTTTTCGCAGCACGCGTGCGAGTCGCCGACTCGCAGTAATTACCTGGGATGAATCGTGTAGTGCCGTATCCAGCCAGTCATACATGTATCAGGAAACTTGCTCAAGTAAAGCGTCGATACGATCAAATACTGTATTTATTGTCTCCGGGTTCGGCAGTGTCGTAATACGAAAATGATCCGAATAAAGTGTGTTGAAGCTACTGCCAGGCGCAACGAGAACGTGTTGTTCTTCCAGTAGCTTTTGCGCAAAAGACCGGTCATCGAGTCGGCCGGCAAAACGCTCATCCAGCCGAATGAACGCATACATCGCACCCATCGGTGATTGCATGCTCAGGTACGGACTCTCCTTTACTCTATCGATCACAGCCTGTCTTGATCGATACAGGCGACCACCTGGCTGCACGAGTTTGTCGATACTCTGGAAGCCGCCGAGCGCAGTTTGCACCGACCATTGACCGGGAACATTGCTACACAAGCGCAGAGCTGCAAGTAGTTCCATGCCGTGTATGAAGTCTGCGGCTCGATCGAGCTCCCCACTGAAGACACACCAGCCAACACGATATCCGCATGCCCTATAGACTTTGGATAGCCCTGAGTAAGTAAGACAGGTCGTATTCCGAACCAGGGTAGCCATCGGGACGAACTCCGCCTCGTCATAAACCATGCGATCGTAAATCTCATCCGCGAGCACTATGACGCCGTGCTTCTCAGCAATAGTCGCTATATCGGCCAAGGTCTCCCGGTCGTAAACTGCGCCACTCGGATTATTGGGATTGATAACCACTATGGCCTTTGTCTTTGGTCCGATCATCGCCTCGATTTCGCTAGCCGACGGAGCAAAACCGCGATCGGGTGCGCAATCGTAGTAGCGCACGACCCCGCCATTCAGCGTTACCGCCGCAGACCACAATGGATAATCCGGACTCGGCACCAGTACCTCATCGCCGCGATTCAGGAGTGCTCGCAGAGACAGATCAATCAATTCGCTAACACCGTTGCCAATGAATACCTCTTCGGCGCTGACGCCATCGATGCCCCGCTCCTGCTGTTGCATCACGACCGCTTCACGAGCTGGGAAAATGCCCTTCTGATGGCAGTATGGTTCCGCTTGTCCCAGGTTTTCGATCATTGCCAGGCGCATGGTTTCCGGCGTACGAAAGCCAAATAGTCCGGGGTTGCCGATATTGAGGGATATGATCTCGTAACCACGTTTTTCCAAGTCTTGAGCGTGGCTTGCGAGTTGACCGCGAATTTCGTATTTAACGTCGCGTAATGCTGCGCTTGCTTTGATTGGGTTTGTCATCGGTCTCGAAACAAAAGAAGGCGTAAGTATTAGTTGTCAAAAATAAAACCCGGCCAACCTTGCGGCTGGCCGGGTGGGTCCGCACGGAGATTGCGGATTGCGTGACTGGGTCAAACTCCCGGGAACCGGTTGCGACCTAGTCCAGCTCTTCTACCTCAGCGCCCGCTACTTCGTCAGGCTGTCTGGGTTGTTCGTACTCCGGTTCTATCTTGCCAAACCGGATCAATAAATCTTCTTCACTCTCAGGCGTTAGTCGCCGAATCGAACTTATGCGGACCTTGTCCAAACTGAACCCGTCATCTACGACGACTTCGCTGAAACGATCGCAAATGAGGCTGGTTTGCGAAACAAATCCGACGGTGCTGCTAGATCGTAATCCGTAGGCGGGTCTGCGCAGCTCTACGTGATATTTGCGGCTCGCGCCCTGTGTGACGATCAAATTAGCGTTGTCCAGTACGGTGTAGTTTCGGATAGAGCCCTGCGAGATGCAATCCGATCTGGTCGATTCCGACCCAACGGACCCTTCCAGTGCCCCCTCTTCGGTGCTCGCACAAGCTACTAAACAACATAAGATTATCGCTATAACACTATGTTTTATCATCAAAAAATAATCTCTTTTTGTTAATCGAATTCAATTCTCTAACTAATTTAAAAATGTTCCCAGCTAATTCAATTCGACCGGCGATTCCGACATTAAGTTCATGTGGCTTCCGCTAACCGAGAGTTCTGATTCTACCTCTCTACGGACTCAGGAAAGTTTCTCACAAGGCTCTGTGCGAGCATTTCGAACCAATTCCCGCTCATGTGTACTAATTCACGCCAAAAACCTTGTCACAGGCGACACGCAGTCTTGAATGCGGTCAATTCCTCATAGACAATAGCGAATCGCGGGTCTTCCCTGCGACTTATTTCACTGTGTACCGAGGATTTCTTAAGTGGACAAAATATTGGTTGGCCTCAAGCGGGTCGTTGATTACAACGTGCGTGTTCGTGTCAAGAGTGATGGCAGCGGTGTCGAAACCGACGGCGTCAAAATGAGCATCAACCCATTTGACGAAATTGCGCTCGAAGAGGCACTGCGCATCAAGGAGCGCGGCGAAGCAACAGAAGTTATTGTCGTCTCCATTGGCAGCAGCGATGCGCAGCAACAATTGCGAACGGGATTGGCGATGGGCGCTGACCGGGCGATTCTGGTTGAAACCGATATCGAAACCGATGCGCTCAGTCGTGCTCGGGCGCTATTGGAGATTGTTAATCGCGAGAACCCAGGCCTCGTCATTCTCGGAAAACAAGCGATCGATGGCGACAATAACCAAACGGGTCAAATGTTGGCTGCGTTGTGGAATCGTCCGCAAGCGACGTTTGCTTCGGAGCTTGAGTTGAACGGCGATACTGCACGGGTTACCCGGGAAGTCGACGTAGGCCTGGAAACGATTGAGATTGATCTGCCTGCGGTGATAACGAGCGACCTGCGTCTTAACGAGCCGCGCTACGTGAAGCTTCCTGACATCATGAAAGCGAAGAAGAAGCCGCTCGACGTAATTCCGATGACGGACCTGAATATTGCTCCAAGCCCGCAGCTGACCGCGACTTTGTACGAGCCGCCGTCAGAACGACAGAAAGGCGTCATGGTAGATGATGTCGCTGGCCTGATTACCGCACTGAAAGATAAGGGGCTACTGTAATGTCGAACATATTAGTCATTGCCGAACACGACGGGCAAACACTCAATCCGAGTACAGCAAAAACGGTCGCTTGCGCTGCAGAAATTAGTGGCGCGACAATCGATGTCGTAGTTTTCGCTGAGTCGTCAGCGGAGGTTGCGTCTCAAGCAGCTCAGTTGGACTCGGTGAGCCGGGTGTTAACCGTCGAGAACCCTGCGAATGCAGATGCGCTCGCTGCCGTAATCGCACCTCAGATAGTCGCATTGGCCGTAACTTACAGCCATGTTTTCGGGCCATCGACCACATTCGGCAAAGACCTGATGCCGCGTGTTGCTGCATTGCTGGGCGTCAATCAGATTAGCGACGTTATGGGCGTCATGAGCGCGCATTCGTTCCAGCGCCCTATTTACGCGGGTAACGTTGTTTTGACCGTAGAAGCACCCTCGGATCATCCAGTTGTCGCTACGGTACGCATAGCGTCTTATCGTTCTGTAGAGAGCAACAATTCGGCCAGTATCGAGACGGCAGCATGTGATGCGGATATCCCGACTCACACCCGTTACGTTGAACTGAAGGCAGGGACCTCGGATCGTCCGGATCTGCAGACTGCAGCGAAAGTAATCTCCGGTGGCCGCGCATTGGCCAGCTCAGAAAATTTCGAATTGATCTATGCGCTCGCCGATAAAATGGGCGCAGGTGTAGGCGCATCCAGAGCGGCTGTTGATGCCGGCTACGTGCCGAACGAAATGCAGGTAGGTCAGACCGGCAAGATCATCGCCCCGGACCTGTATGTCGCTATTGGTATTTCAGGTGCGATCCAACACCTTACCGGCATCAAGGATGCCGGTACGATTGTTGCAATCAATAAAGATTCAGAAGCACCGATATTTGAGGTTGCAGATATCGGCTTGGTCGGTGACCTGTTTAGCGTCGTGCCAGAGCTTACAAACTCGCTAGAATAGCTTCGGCTTTGCTGACTTCGAACGCGCCAGGCGCTTCGACTGCTACGTGTGTTGCGGTTCCGTCA
>RCND010001312.1_pt1 | contig 14006 bp, 13 predicted proteins | sample 2041351 | NCBI WGS metagenome assembly RCND01 (sample SAMN09708230, study PRJNA481090) | Marine sediment metagenome, whole genome shotgun sequencing project. | biome: marine sediment; feature: ocean; material: sediment; isolation source: Sewage treatment plant 12B marine sediment (STP12B) ...
CGTTTCGATGAGACACTACAGAAAGAATGGAGCCGCCATAAACGGGAAGGAAATTCAATCTCCCTGATAATGGCGGATATTGACTTCTTCAAGTCCTACAACGATACCTATGGACACCAGGAGGGAGACGAATGTCTCCGAGTCGTCGCCCAGGCATGTATGGAAGGGGTTCGCCGTCCGGGAGACCTGCCGTTTCGATATGGTGGAGAAGAATTCTCCCTGATACTTGCCGGCACCTCCCTCGACGGAGCAACCGCCGTAGCCGAGAATATCCGAAAAGCTGTTGAGAATTTGAAAATCAGCGCAGAAGGCAGCCCCTTGGGGCCGTATGTCACTATGAGTTTCGGAGTCTCCGATTCCAGTGTTGATACTCTGGTTTCCAAAGAAGAACTGGTTCGAAGCGCGGACGACGCCCTCTATCAGGCAAAGAAGAACGGAAGAAACAGGGTTGTCAGTAGTTGAGACCGATCCCGGTATAAAGACCGAAAGTGAGGGGAAAACCAGCCAATTCATTGGATCCGGGTACGAAATTCTGTGTTCCCCAGAAATCAACAGCAAACTTAAAACCAATCTGAGCCGTGATAATTTTTCCGAGTCTGACAAAAGTCTGGGCATCCAGAGCGAGGCCGAACGCCACCAGAGAGTCTCCACCTTCCAATAAACTCCCGGTATGAAAACCGGTCGAAACCAGAAAAACCATAGGAGACAGGTCGAACATGTATCCAAAACCGAGAACGGCATCAAGCACGATAGGGAAGCCTGTAATAGACCGTTCGGAGAAATCGGCAGCCGGATATATTTTTTCTTCCAATTTATAAGGAAAGAGAACCGCCAGATCGATAACACCCTGAAATCCGCTGCCTCTGGTGCTCTTCAGTCCGATACCAACCGAGGAATGTCGGATAATATCCTTACCGCCGCTGCCGAACAGGGGATATGAGGTTCGCTGAAATACCGTGTTGATCTGAAAATTACCTTCAACTGCCGACAGGCTGAGGACAGAGCCGAAGAGTAAGATAAGTACAACTTGTATTCTGCGTCTCAAACCGGACCTCCGTGGCATCAGATAACGTCGAGGCGATTTGGAGAGCTTAATTGAAGCTGACCTTCAAAATCGCCTACCGGATCGAACAAATCCTGGAGTTTCGAAGGTAGTGGTTTCCAGACCGCCTCGGTTATGGAGACGAACCCGGGCTGTGTACCTTTTTTTTCCAAATGTGCCGCCAGGTTTATTACGTCAGATATCATCTTACCGGTATCAGCCATAAAAGAAACTTTCCCGCTGTGCATCCCGATTCGAACCGCGACATTCTCGTCGATAGGATTTCGGGAATGGGCATTGATGAGGGGCATGATTCTCTGAATCTCAACTGCGAAACGGGCTGCCCGGATTCTATGGTTTTTAAACGTAAAGGCCAGGATTCCGCCGTCGCCGGCCCAGGACCATATTCTTCCTTCGTAGATCGCCAGCCTTTCTCCAAGCACCGACCAGAAGAAGGAATAAAACTTCTCCATAGTCTTTCTTCCGAATTTATTGACAAGCTCAGAACTGCCGACGATATCCATGCTGGCAACTGTTACATCATAACTCCGACCGTTTTTCAACGATCCCCAATCCGGACGCTTGCTGAGATCTTCCTTGAGGGGAACGACTTTCCGCTTCTTGGAGTCATAAATAAGTCCGGTCTCCGTCAGCTGCTGAAGAAAATATTCCAGTCCTTCAATGCGGAGTTCCTTCCCCAGGATTATCTCCTCATCCATCTCAACCAGCAGCTTAATGAATTCACTCAATTGCTTGCGTTCTATCAGTTGTTCGGTCAGAACCTGAGCCGCCATCCTGGGCGACAGAGTGAAATTACGGCGTTTTCCGCTGAGATCATGTATGTTCAGGTCGGGTATGAGCATTTGGCCCAAGGCTTCTACCTGATCCGCCACGAGGCTCCCGCCGATAGTCTCAATCAACAGGTTTTTCATAGCGGGGTCTAAATTCAACATCAAAGTCCTCCGAAGACGCCCGAAAGAGAAATCATCGCCAGTATATCAGGCGATTTGAGGGGTGGACAAGATTCTCCGCTAACCTCCTCCATAAACAAATGGTAGTTACACCAATGCTTCACCCTTACTTCATCGGCAACAAGTACAGTCAGGCCACGATTCAGCCGATAAAAAACACAGGGGGAGCATGGATGCCGACTGTCGATCAAGCTGAACACCTCATGCGAGAAGGTGCTTTCCAGAGAGCTAAGATAATCCTGTCTGAGATTATCTCCGATGACCCGGAAGATCTCAGGGCCATTTGCGATATTGGAATCGCCTACACCGAAACCGGAGAAAACAAAAAGGCCATTCGGGCCCTGGAACACTATATCCGAAACGATGAAACCAATCCCTATGCCTGGGAGGCTCTTGGCTGTGCCAGATTCCGTACCGGAGACCTGAATAATGCCAGAGCTAACCTTATTCGATCCCTTGTACTTATGCCCGAGAACCCTTCTTCACTTCGAAACCTCGGCATACTGGACGGAATGGAAGGGAATCACGAAGATGGTCTGAATCTGCTCCAGCAATCAGTCAGGCTATCTCCGCAGGATTATAGAACCCTGTACGCACTCAATTACGCTTTCCGCGATTCCGGCAAAAGGGAAGAACGCGGTAAGATTCTCGACAGACTTGTCGAGCTGGATCTTCCCGAAGATATTCGCCGGGACGTGGAGCTAACACGTATCCGCTTATCCATCGGGTGGGAATAGACCATAGCGCGTCGATCACATAAGATGGTCGTCCGCTGAGGTACCGAAAAAAATGCCAGATAAAAAAAATATATTCAGGGGAAATCCCCATCATCTTGCAATAATCACTGATGCTGTGGAAAAAAATGACGTCACGTTGTGGAACAGCTACGTACGGAAAAGCGGTTCGTCATTCAGGGCACGCCTCGCCGGTGCTGATCTGTCAGGTTTCACCCTGGGAGAAGCCAGGCTTGACGGCGCAGACCTGACTGATGCAGACCTGACCGGAACAATTCTGGTAAGAGCAAATCTCAGCAATGCCCGGCTCAGAGGATGCTCACTCTCCGGCGCCGATCTCACCGGAGCCCGACTGAATCATACCGATTTTACCAATGCCGATCTCAGCAAAGCCAGAATGACCAATGCCAGAGCCAGAGCAGCGGTACTTGTGGGGGCAAATCTCTCCGAAACGATTCTCGACGGAGCGGATCTCACCAAGGCATCACTGAAAGGCGCAGCTGTAACCGGTGCATCGAGGTCGGGGACCAGAATGAAAGTTCGGGTCAAAGTGAAATCGACTGTAGAAGAGAGTCCAGAACAAAGCGGCTACAGTCCATGGATCAAAGCATTTGACGAAGAAGCTCAACGGAAAGAACTCAGACGTGACAGGGAGGAAAAGTCGGCAATCGCTGAGAAAGAGCGGCTGGACCGAAAACTCGGCCGTCGCAAGCCCCTGTTCAACAGAGTGAAATAACACTCTTCACATTAATAGACAGATTCAAGAAAATTGAAGTGAAGTATCCGGGGCCGGTTTCCCGACCCCGGAAAGTCAAGGATTCTTTAGAAATCCTTATCCTGTACGGTCTTCCTCTTTGCAGCCTTAGCATTCTCAATCGCGGTATTACACATCTCCCGAATCTTGTCGGAGAGAACGTCGATCACGGCAGCTGAGCATTTCATGTCAGCAGTCGTCTTGATGTAGGCTTTCACTTTGGATGCCACTACCAGGGTTTCTTTTTCAGCCATTGTGGGCTCCTTACGTTGACAGTTGTTACTCTTATTATATAGCGAAAGAAGGTTCCCGTCCCCCCTATATTCCACCTATGATTGATTCACCGGGCAATTTTTATCATTTTTCCGGTAAGAAGGGAGAAAGTCCGTTGAGATTCCGAAATCTTTTCCTGCCGGCTGTAGTATTTTTTTCGTTTATTTTCGCCCCTTTGGTTTCCGGGGAGGACTTGGAAGCCCGCTTAGTAATCGTCGGACCGGGGGACCCCCTTTATACTTATTGGGGTCATATCGGGATTGCCATGGGAAATCGGGAAACAGGAGAAGACCTTTTCTACGATTTCGGGAATTTTTCGTTTTATTCGGATAATTTCTACCAGGATTTTGCGATGGGCCGGATGATGTATCTTGGATTCGTATCTCCGACTGACTATTTCATATCAAATTCTCTTAAAGAAGACCGGGATCTCAGGATTTACCCCCTGAACCTCGGTGATGAAGAGCTGAGGGAACTCGATGAGATTCTCAGGTGGTGGGTATTACCGGAGAACAGGGAATACCTGTATGACTATTTTCTGAATAACTGTTCGACAATCATCCGGGACATCCTTGACGATGTTACCGGAGGTGAGTTGAAGAGAAATACCGCGACCGAACCTGATTTAAATTACAGACACTACGCCCGGACCGGAGCCCATGAGTCGGTACTGTCGGAAATCCTGCTTCATTATCTACTCGGTTCGAATATCGATAAGCCGATTTCCGAATGGGACAAGATGTTCCTTCCCCAAACGGTAGCTGATGTCGCTTTGGGGACGATTTATACCAGCCGGGACGGTGAGCAGCGAAGACTGGCCAAGGAAGTGATAGTACTGAAAGAATCAGATCGCCTGGCCGTACCAGATGAACCGAAGGCTCTTTGGCCCTGGATGTTGGTTACAGGAATCGCAGCGGGTATTATCTGGCGCTTATCCGGTACCGTAAAACGAAAGTCACTGCGTATCACCGGAACTGTCCTCAGAGTCCTGATCGTCCTGTCGGTAGGTATACCGGGACTGGTACTCGGATTCTTGATGGCCTTCACCAACCATGCCTCGACTTACGGGAATATCAACCTATGGCCGACTTTCCCGACAATTCTCCTTGCATTGATACCCATTTTTGCCGCTCTCGGAAAGAGCAACGATCGACGAAAAAGGGAGAGACAGCTGTCATGGATATGGACTGTGAATTTAGCAGGCCTGCTGCTTGCAATGGTACTCGGGTTATCAGGCCAATATGCCCAGAATGCCGGAGCTTTCTGGGCTTTGTCGGGTCCACTGGCCTTAGCCGGATCCCTGTTCGGACTCCGGATTCAGGACCGATTGGAAAGGATCAGGAAGGCAGAATAATCCGGGATTCAGCCAGATCAGAGGATTCTGCCGCTGCTTCATCAAGGGCTTCGGAACCGGCGATTACCGACACCGACCGACTGTCCCAGTTCTTCAGCAATAATCTGGCTGCACTACGAAGGTCTTCCGCATCAGCTTTCAACTGATAATCTCTCCGCTTCTGCCGGATTTCATCGCTGATGCCGTAGAGTTTCCTTTTAAATGAAATGAAACCTTTCTCTCCGGGTGAGAGTGGGCGCAATTCCTTACCGACCGACCCTATCACAGCCATATTTACAGTTTCGTCATCCAGCTTATCGACTGCCCACTCGAGAGAGCTTCGGAATGAGGCAAGAGAGCTGAGAATCATCGGGTCCCGGTAAGTGCTGAATGTAAATGTACCTTCCAATCCGGAAACTGACGCAAATGCCCCGTATGCACCGCCTTTCATTCTGATATGTTCCCACAGATAGCCTGTTCTCAGAATATGGGCCAACAGGCCGGCATGGGCATGCTCGCCGCTACCGAGCAGCGGCGCCGGCAGACTCAAGGCGGAGAACGATACCGCAGAGGCTGTGGAGAGAGTTTCACCAACAGTTTCATGCCGGAACAGCTGAGGGTCACCGGTTGATGACGGACTCCCGGTTTCAAACGAATCGGTCATTTTCAGCACTTTATTCAAAGCTGTCTGCGAATCTCCGATATCCGAGGTGACAACCAATGACACATTGCCCTTTCGCAGAAGTGAATCCCTGATCGCAATCAATGCTTCAGATGCCTTAAGAGAACCTTCTTTCCCCGCTGAAACATCCTGGAGAAAACGAAGCTGTCCGATTCCATACCATAGATCTTCCCAGGAGGAAGCCGGTGAATGTTTCGCTGCCGCCCGTAAGGCCGCGAAGGAATGACCCGATGGCACAATTGCAGACCGATAGTCGTTTCTGAGCTCAAGAAGAAGGTCGCCGATTCTATCCAAATCCGAGAAATCCGCTGACTGCAGCAGCCTCAGAGTGAGATCCAGAGCTTCATCCCATTGGTGATTCAAGGCTTTGAGGTGGACATATAACAGCCGGCTCAAACCACCGCCTGCATCGGGATGAATCGGAGAGGCCTCCAGAGAACAACCTAGACTGCCGGTCTTCATGGCGAGATCGCGGGCGACTTCGTCATGTGCTATGCCCGGCAATCCGACATCAGTGAGAGCCCGGCCGAACAACGGCATCCAGGCTTGCAGTTCCGGTTCAAGACCCTCCATATTGAAAGCCATATCAAGGTAGGCCACGCCGTTGGAGAAAGTATCATGCCGGTACCAGGTAACATCTCCATACCGCCCTTCCTCAAGATCAAGTTTCCTTACATCAGCTGGAAGGTCTTCCCGGGATAGAAATGGTATCCGGGCAAGGTCTTCTGCACTGTCCGGGGTATCCTGGAACTCGTCGAGCTTTTCCAGCGACTCGTCCAGAGTCTTCCGGTCGGTCATGGACTCAAGAAGATTATCAAGATCCCGGCGCTCAGCGGCGTCCCGTTTTCCCTGAAGTTCAGGGTCCGGTGCCACGACAACGGTCGTGCGATGATTATTTTCCAATAAGTCGCGGCGGATGATTCCCTCGAAATATCCCCGCTTTACCTGACTGCGAAGTTCCATCATTGGTTTTTCAAAAGCCAGGCTTTCCAACGGCGGGCGATCGTGAAGCCAGCCCCGAAGTGCTCTGTTCATCAGCCTCATTCCAAAGGGCGAGCCGCCTCGGATTTCCCGAGCCCGGAACTCAACGGTCCGCAGAGCACCTTCAACAAGCTCGGAATCAAGACCGTCTACGGTCAACTTCTCCAATGTTTCGAAAACAAGATTCTCAAAATCATCCCGGTGAACCGGATCAGTTCCCCTGACCGCGGTAGAGAAAACCATCTGTTTCAGGTCGGTTTCCAGACCACTGACGGGTGAAAGATCTTCGCCGAGGCCGCTGTCCACGATGGCCTTCTGAAGAGGCGCACCGCCATGTCCAAGAAGGATAAATGAAAGCACCTGAGCCGAAAGGGTTGCAGCGGGGTTGGTGGATTCGCCCCAGAGCCAATTGAGGCTGATAGTCGACTTCTTTTTCACCGGCTCCCCGGGAGCTGACGGCCAGGCCGCTTCCATTCTTCTGGATTCGTTCCAGTGCGGCTGCAGCGGTATGGATGAGGGTATTTCCCTTCGGGAGAAGCGTGAAAGAAACTCGCCGTCGAGGACTCCGAGCACTTCACTCAGATCATGGTCTCCATAGAGGAATATCCTCGCGTTGGACGGATGATACCAGTTCTCATGAAACGCTTTGAAATCCTCATAAGTCAATTGGGGGATATATTCGGGATCGCCGCCGGAGTCCCAGCTGTAGGGTGAATCAGGGAATAGAGAACGCAGGGTCCAGTCACCGGCAACCGATTCGGCTGAGGAATAGGAACCCTTCATCTCGTTGAGAACAATACCTGCCCGAATCAGTTTTCCATCATCATCAAAATCGAGCCTGTGCCCTTCCTGTTCAAAAGCTTCCTTTTTCAGTTGGGGGAAGAACACGGCATCACCGTAAACCCGCAGTAGATTCAGAAAATCCGCTTTTACAGTGCTGGCCGCCGGATACACAGTCTTATCGGGATACGTCATGGCGTTCAGAAAAGTATGGGCACTCCCCTTGAGAAGAACCAGGAATGGATCTTTAAGAGGATAAGACTCCGATCCGCAAAGAACTGCATGTTCGAGGATATGAGGAACTCCAGTATGGTCGGAAGGCGGTGTTCGGAAGGTGAAGGAGAACAGATTCTCGCTGTCGTCGGCCTCAACCTTATATATTTCGGCACCGGTTGCGCTATGGAGGAGGTGAATACCGCGAGAACGGTATTCTTCCAGAGGATCTACCGAGAGAGTCTCGAATCCAAGATTCGTATAATTATCTTTCATGAAATTTCCTTTTCTGTCCCGTTCTTTTCGACGGGGCCTCTCCAGCTGCGGAAGGTACCGTAAAGCGTCACACTGAAATAGCCGGTTGTATCCAGCATTTTCGTGACAATTCGGGCCTTGCGTCTGTTTCTACCATAGACATAAATTTTCTCGAACATGTTTTCCGTAGGGAGGAATCCCGTACATTCCTGATACGGCACATTCCTGGCACTTGGTATGTGACCTCTCACGAAATCTTCAGGTGAACCTACGTCAATCAGAGTGTACTCAAATTGGTCCTGACCAATCAGATATGACAACTCTTTCCCTGTCCGTACCAGATGTCGGATACGGTAGAAAATGAGCAGTATAAGAATCAGCAAAACGGTTGCCGTAGCGGCACCGGTATAAAACGGATTAAAGGGCATATCGCGCCTCATAATAATGCTTTAGCGGGCATAAGAAAACCCGACCTGAAGGCCGGGTTCATCTGCCGGGTAGCGGCAACGAAATTAAATGAACCTAATAACGGTTCTGACTCTGAACTTTGCGCAGCTTTTTGAGCTGTTTCCGCACCAGGGCCTTCTTTTTTCGGTTTTTTATTGTGGAAGGCTTCTCAAAGTACTCCCGCCGCTTGTATTCCCGGATGATACCCTCTTTTTCCACCATGCGTTTGAAACGCTTGATAGCTTTTTCCAGAGGCTCATCTTCACTTATACGAATGTAGGCGATTTAGAATCACCTCCCTTTGCATATTGATTGTCCCGGCTGATTGAACCTTATGGTATAACCTTCGGGAAAAAATGCTTCTACATCTTACCCATCAGCGTACTTGTGTCAAGAAGGGGCATGTCAAGAAACTGTTCCGGGTCAACTGGTGTTGCACTGACTCTGAGTTCCCAATGCAGATGTTCTCCGGTTACAAAACCGGTTTCTCCGACAGAACCGATTTTCGCGTTCTGTTCTACCATTTCCCCGAGTCTTACATCAATGGAATCCATGTGATAGTACAACGAATAAACGCCCGGCAGATGTTCGATAATAACCGTTTTACCCGTCAGATACCGTTCTTTAGCCAATACAACACGCCCACGGCCCGCCGCCATAATTGGTGTACCGAGTTCCGACCAGAGGTCCCTGCCGAAATGAACCGATGAGGACTCAGAACCGTCCGGCGAACGATAACGCCGACGATCGCCGAAACCGGCAGTCGGGACTCCTTCAGAGAGAGGCGCGCTGAAGGCTCCTGGATGGTAAATCGCCGATTTGTCGAAAGACGTTAAAACAGCCCAGAGCTCTCTGGCTTCAGATTTCTTCCGTTCAGATTCATCGGAATACAATTCATTCATCTTGTCGCTCAAGACAATGACCTGTTCCGGAAAATACGCAACGTTAACCGTAACGGATTTTTCCAGACGCCATTCGGCCCTGCCCTGATTGGCGTTCATAACCAGCTGATAACGTCCCGGAGTAACGGTCGAGGGAATTCCAAGGAGCGCTACAGAGACCGATCGGCCGGTAGGAGTCCGCCAGATGAACCCTTCACTGCGACTGAGGGTTCGGCCCTGTGAGTCTTGAAGAGATACTGTGAGATTGTCCATAGTATCACCCGCAATGGTAATCTGAAGTACTCCGCCTGGATCGGTAAAATCCTCAGAGTACAGAACCGGATCCGTCGCTCCAAGACCGCAGATTGATGCCAGCAGAAAGTACCCGGTAAATACCAGAGCCTTTAACCGGTAAGCCGCTTTCGATTCTAAATATTGCAAGGCGAAGCCTCCAGTACAGTCAGGCGTCGGGCATCGGCCCCTCGCCAGCGATCACGATCCACACGATATACCAGATCTACTTCGGCGTCTTTCTTAATGACAGTTCCGTACCGTTCGGCTCCGTCCCACCATAGTGCGGGCCAGCGGTTCGCTCCCAGAGACACCAGAAGTTTGAGATGATTATTCTTAGGTTTACCTACCAGATCGGCTTGAAATACCCTCACTGATCGGGTGAGGAAGGTGAGTGGACGAAACCCTTCCCCATAGGGTTCCAGGCGTTCCAGCAGACTTTCCAACCCGGTGGATCCCAGCCGGACTATCTCGTCATGAGACAGTTCGGCATCTATGGTGAGAACCTCACTCTCAACCGGAGCATGGGAAGTCTCATTCAGCCATTTTCGAGTCTGTATTTTTAATTTATCTATGTTGCCGTTGGGAATGCGGAAACCGCCGGCTTGCGGATGTCCGCCGAAATCATCAAGGAGGGGCGACATGGCTTCGAGCCATTCCAGTGCGTTCATGCCGGAATCACAACGTATGGACCCTGAAGCATTTTCACCTTTGACAGAGATAACCACCGCAGCGGCTTCCATGGTTTTCTGCAGACGGGTGGCAAGAATACCGGTAATACCCCGGGGTACCTCATCATCGGCCAGAATCACCATCCGGCCTGCCAGTTCTTCCATGGATTCATAAGCCCGCGGCCTGATTTTCTCCCAGAGTTCTTCACCCAGGCTACGACGTTTTTTATTCAAGCCAATCAGCTCATCAGCCAGAGCTGCTATAGCGGCCTGATCAGATTCCAGAAACAGTTTCACACCGACATCGGCCTGTCCCATTCTGCCGGAAGCATTTATAAGCGGGCAGAGTTGCCAGGCCAACTCAGTGGTACCGATCCGCCCCTCGTGCAGTTTTTGCCTGATAAGCAGTTCCCGCAGAGCCTCACGACGTTCTTTCTGGGTGTCGCCGACATTCAGACGGCCCAGTCCCATTCGGACCATAATCCGGTTCTCGTCTTTTAGAGGCATGAGGTCGGCCAGGATTCCCAGGGCAACAAGATCCAGGCCTCTTCGCCAGGAATCGAAGGCTCCGGACACTGATCTGTAGTGCAGGGTAATCATCAGATTTCGCAGGGTGGTTAACGGACCGCCGTTCTCAGGAAAATATCTCGCCAGACGACTACTGTTCTCCAGTTCTTCGAGAGTACGTCCACGGAATGCTGGAAAGGCGGCGGCGATTTCCGGTGCCGCGTCGGCTACGTGGACTTCAGCACCGCCGAAAAAATCCGAAATCAGAGGAACCTGTATTGAAGTTTCATAGGTGAAAAGCGGATGCCCTTCGATGAACTGGAGAAACCGCGTGCGATCTGCTTCACCACCGTCGGTAGATACGGTAATACGTCCAGCTTCAAGAAGGTTTCTCATTCTTACCGCTTCGAGAATCAGGTTATCCCCTTCTTTCTTCGCCTGAATGAGGCAATACTCGGTTCCCCACAGTTCAGTACCGGCAAGAGTCAGTGCCCATTGAAATTTGGAAACTATGGCAACAGCACAAAGGCCGGTAAAGGGGTATGAGCCTGCAATCTTCGGATTGACGATAGCGTAGGCATCGGGAAGATTGTCCTCCCGGGGCATGTGGTGGTCAAAAACCAGGACATCCATTCCAAGTTCCCCGGCCAGAGCGATTTCGGCGAAGTCGGTAATCCCGCAATCCACGGATATCACCAGAGTGACATCCTCCGCCGCTTTTTCGGCAAGCACCTGAGGGTTCAGACCGTAATCCTCGTCTCCCAGCGGTACACGCCACTGGGGATCGAGTCCGATCATCCTGAGGGTTTCCACCATCAGAACAGTGGATGTGATTCCGTCGGCGTCTTTGTCGCCGCAAATCAGCACTTTCTCACCTTCTTCGGCAGCCGCAAGGACCCGATCTACGGCCTTTTCCATATCCGGGAAGATATAGGGGTTGTGCAGGAAACGTTCGTCTTCTTCGAGAAAAAAAGCAATCTGATCAGGAGCAGTCATGTCGCGGCGGGTCAGTATCGATGCGGTGAGCAGATCCAGATTGTGGGACGCCGCCAGGGCCCGTACTTTGTCGCCCTCGATCGGCGGTTTAACCCACTTCATTCCGGTGCAATCTCCTCAAGGATAAGGCTGCCCCGGGGTGCCGGCGCTGCTCCGGCGATATCGACCGAGCCATGCAGCCGGACAATCGCAGCTTCAAGTCTCGCCTCATCCTCGCCCCAGAGCCTCATCAGCACATCGCCGATTTTCACGTTATCCCCGGTTTTCTTCAGTAGCTCAATTCCCGCCATTGGCTCCACCGGATCGGCAGCAGTGTCGCGTCCGACACCCAGATCAACTCCTGCCATACCTACGGCAAAAGCATCGATTTCGTTCACATATCCGGTTTCGACGGCGGTGAGATCCCGGGAACAGGCCGCCCGGGCCCTGCCGTCCATGGCATCGAGTTCGGCAAGATTCCCGCCCTGAAACTCGACATTGGCCCGGAACTTGTCCATCGCCGAACCGTCGTTAACAACCTTCCGGCAGAGTTCCTCCGCCGCCAGAACATCTTTTTCAATTCCCGAGGCAACAATCATCCAGGCGGTCAACCTGAGAGTGACTTCCATTACATCTGCAGGACCTTCACCCCGGAGGCATGCGATGGACTCTTCCACTTCCAGGAAGTTCCCGACCATACGGCCCAGGGGTTCAGACATATCGGTTAGAACCGCAATAACACGGCGGTCGAGGCTTTCACCGGTCCTCACCAGGGATTCGGCCAGCGCCCGGGCATCATCGGGAGTCTTCATGAAGGCGCCTTTTCCGCATTTCACGTCCATTACCAGGGCATCTGAGCCCTCGGCAAATTTCTTTGAAAGTATACTGGCCGTAATAAGCGGAATGGATTCCACGGTGGCAATAACATCCCGCAGGGCATACATCTTCCGATCGGCGGGAACTACCCGCTCACTCTGACCGGTCATGGCAAAGCCCACATTACCAACCCCATCACGGAACCGGGTGGGACTCAGGGCCGTGGTATAGCCTGGAATAGAATCCAGTTTATCCAGCGTACCGCCGGTATGTCCCAGCGCCCGACCGCTCATCATTGGCACCTTCACTCCGCAGGCAGCGGCGATGGGGGCCAGAATGAGAGAAATTTTATCACCGACACCACCTGTGGAGTGTTTGTCGACAAAGGGTCCTGAAATACCGGAAAGATCGATAACTTCGCCCGAATCTATCATGGCCCGGGTAAGGAAGCCGGTCTCTTCAGGGGACATTCCGTTCAGAAAAGTGGCCATACACCAGGCAGCGGCCTGATAATCAGGCACAGTTCCATCAGCATAGCCTTTGATAAACGTTGAAATCTGCGCCTCAGTCAGGACTTCCGAGTCCCTCTTGGCTGCAATAATATCGACGGATCTTAACGAATTGCTCATGAAGCCTCCTTTAATGGCCATGACTCCAGCGGAGTGTAGCGTGCACCATCCGGATACAGGATTGACTGGTATAATACGACCTCTCGCGCCCGGAAGGTATCAACGTTATCCGTTTTCACACCTGACGGCAACAGTTTGCCCCCCGCGGGTCCCTTAACACCCTGTCTGCGAGACCGGCCCAAAGTAAGATGAGGCCGGTAAGTCCGCTGCTCCGATCCGATTAGAATTTCCAGAGCTGGGCGCAATGCGGCGTTCAAAGATTCGAGACCATCACGCCCCTCCCCCAGTTTTTCGATGAAAAACTTCGGCCGAACTGAGGATCCGAAACAGCCTGCCCCGACAAATCCGATATCGAAGGCCTCACACCCTTCAAGTGCCGGACCTACGGCATTCCTCACACTCTCTATCACCGTGTCATCCTGTTCCCCGAGAAATACGAGCGTAATATGAAAGTGTTCACAGGCCGCCCAGCGAATACCGGTCCAGGCATCCCTCAATTCGACTCTCGCCGCAAAGAGTTCCCGGGCCTTGTCCAAAGGAGGAGAAACAGCCAGAAAGGTTCTCATCTGCTACTATCATGCCCCCCTCAGCTGTCGGAAGCAAGAGTCGAATCCCAACCGGCTATTTCCGGATGCTGCGCAGCGGACGTTCCAGCAAAGTCTGAATAATGGTAAGAAGCCAGCTCTCGGCGGCCGCAACGGCGGTCGCCTCGGCGGTGTTAGAAACCTGATTCACTTGAGTGCGAGCAAGTGCCTCTCCCTTGCTTGATAT
>RCND010001314.1_pt1 | contig 14001 bp, 10 predicted proteins | sample 2041351 | NCBI WGS metagenome assembly RCND01 (sample SAMN09708230, study PRJNA481090) | Marine sediment metagenome, whole genome shotgun sequencing project. | biome: marine sediment; feature: ocean; material: sediment; isolation source: Sewage treatment plant 12B marine sediment (STP12B) ...
CATAATGTTTTTAGAGTATTCTATGATATGAAAGGTGTTAAAAAGAATAGTAGATCATATTTTAAAGATGGTTTATATTTTTGCGCTATTGATCAAATATATTTGTATAAGAATACAGAGGATTGGATATCATTTGGTGACAGATGTTTTGTAATGCCTCTAAAGAACGAAGACATTCTAACGAACGATAAAGAGCAAAAGCTTATTGGTATACTAAAGTATGGTAATAAGTCCTTAAAAGCACTTAATATTAACCCAGGAGATGTAGTTGGCTTTACGCCTAATAGCGAATGGGATTTTATCGTTGATGAACAGAGAGTTTTCTGTATGAAATCTAATGATATTGTAATCAAATATGAACACCAAGGAAACCAAATTGAGTATAATCCAAGCTGGGCACATCGCGATAGCTGAATTAGTTAAAGTAGCAAAAGAGCTTATTGTAGATTCAGACGATGATCTGACTGCTGATAAACTTAAAAATGCTGCTGCTACAAAAAAGCTAGCAATATTTGATGCTTTTGAAATACTTAAACGCATAGACGAAGAAGACAATATTTTGAATAACAAACCTAAAGAAGTTAAGGAAGAAAAAGCTTTTAAAGGATTTGCTGAAGGTAGATCTAAATAATGTACGAACAAAGTTTATACAAAATTTTACCTAACCACATAAAAACCAAGGTTTTAAACAGAAACAATAAGTTTAAAAAATGGAAATACGGTTATGACGAAGATCATGACATGGTGGTTATAAGTAAAACTGGAGAAATTGGAGAAGTGTATGAGATACAAAATCTTGTAATAGCTTTGCCGAAGGCTACTGACGTAGCTAAGATGGAAGGTAATAAATGGAACGCAGCCGAGTATCCTAAAGAATTAAAAAATATTAAAACTGTTTTTGATTGGAAGAATTACTCTGAACAATTTAAAGAAGAATGGTATGATTATATTGAAGAAGAATTTCAAAGGCGTGAAAAAGGTTATTGGTTTTTTAACAAAGACAAGCCTACTTATATTACTGGTACTCAGTACATGTACCTGCAGTGGTCCAAGATTGATGTTGGGAAGCCAGACTTTAGAGAATCGAATAGATTATTCTATTTATTCTGGGAGGCTTGTAAGGCAGATAGAAGGTGCTATGGCATGTCATATCTCAAGAACAGACGTAGCGGATTTTCGTTCATGGCATCTGGGGAGGCGGTCAACATGGCGACGATATCAAGCGACTCACGGTTTGGGATATTGTCCAAATCTGGCTCCGATGCTAAGAAGATGTTCACAGATAAGGTCGTCCCAATCAGCGTTAACTTTCCATTTTTCTTCAAACCCATACAAGACGGTATGGACAGGCCAAAAACGGAACTCGCATACAGGGTCCCGGCATCCAAACTTACCCGTAGAGGACTCGATTCGAAGGTTCAAGCCGAGACGCTTACGGGGTTGGACACGACCATCGACTGGAAGAACACGGGTGACAACGCGTACGACGGTGAGAAACTCAAACTTCTCGTCCACGACGAATCGGGTAAATGGGAAAGGCCGAACAATATCCTCAACAACTGGAGGGTTACGAAAACGACACTAAGATTAGGTTCTAGAATTATCGGTAAGTGTATGATGGGATCAACATCAAACTCTTTAGATAAAGGTGGTGAAAATTTTAAACAATTATACAATGGATCAAACGTTGAAAAGAGAAACCGCAACGGGCAGACAAGTTCAGGACTCTATTCTTTGTTCATACCTATGGAATGGAACTACGAAGGATACATTGATTCTTATGGCTTTCCTGTATTCGATACACCCGAGAAAGAAAAAGTAGTAGATTCTTTTGGTGATCCAATAAAAATGGGTGTTATAGAGTTTTGGAAGAATGAAGTAGAAGGATTAAAAGATGATCAAGACGGGTTAAATGAATTTTATAGGCAATTTCCAAGAACTGAAGAACATGCATTCAGAGACGAAGCAAAAGAATCTTTATTTAACTTAACAAAAATATATGAACAAATAGATTACAATGCAGATCTTAGAAATTCATCAGTAGTTACTACTGGTACTTTTCAATGGGAAAATGCTAAGCTGGATTCAAAAGTTATATTTGTACCAAACAAAGATGGTAGATTTAAAATATCTTGGGTTCCACCTGTTAATCTACAGAATCGTGTGATAGTAAAGAATGGTATTAAATATCCAGGTAATGAGCACTGTGGTGCTTTTGGTTGTGATAGTTATGATATATCAGGTACAGTTGACAGAAGAGGTTCTAATGGAGCTTTAGCGGGTTTAACTAAATTTAGCATGGAAGATGTTCCACCTAACCAATTTTTTTTAGAATATATAGCTAGACCTCAGACTGCTGAGATATTTTTTGAAGATGTATTAATGGCTTGTGTATTTTATGGCATGCCTATACTTTGCGAAAACAATAAACCTAGATTATTGTATCATTTTAAAAGAAGAGGTTACAGAGGTTTTTCAATGAATAGACCTGACAAGGTTTGGAATAAATTATCAGTAACAGAAAAAGAAATAGGTGGTATACCTAACTCAAGTGAAGATATAAAACAAGCTCATGCTTCAGCTATAGAAACTTATATAAACACTTACGTAGGTAGAACAGAAGAGGGTTATGGAAACATGTATTTCCAAAGAACATTAGAAGATTGGGCTAGATTTAATATAAATAATAGAACTAGTCATGATGCATCAATAAGTTCTGGATTAGCTTTAATGGCTTGCAATAAGAATAGATATACACCTGTTTTTAATCAGGTCAAAACAGTAGTTCCATTGGGATTTAAGAAATATGATAACAAAGGATACTCTTCAAAAATAATAGAATAAATGATTTATACGACTTCAAATAATACTTTTCCAAGCCAAATAGTTTCTGACGAAGAGAAACAAAGCTACGAATACGGACGTGACGTAGGAAGAGCTATAGAAAACGAATGGTTTAGGGGAGATACAGGTTCTGCATCTGCAGGTAGGTTTGCTAGTAATTGGCAATATTTTCATAACCTAAGACTGTATGCTAGAGGAGAGCAATCTGTTAGAAAATATAAAGATGAGTTATCTATAAATGGTGATTTGTCTTATCTTAATTTAGATTGGAAACCAATAGCAGTATTATCTAAGTTTGTTGATATTGTTGTTAATGGTATGACTGATAAAGGTTATAAAATAAGATCTCATGCTTCAGATCCATATGCTGTAAAGCAAAGAACTGATCATGCTACCGCTATAGCTGAAGACGCTTTTGCTTCTGAACTAATGGCTGAGACTATGCAAAAAACTGGTATCGACTTAAAAAGAACTAGTATTCCTGTAGAGGAATTGCCTAGAGATAAAGAAGAGCTTGATCTACACATGCAACTTAGATATAAACAAGCTATAGAAATAGCTGAAGAAGAGTTGATTGAAAATGTATTTGACTATAATAAATACGAGCAAACAAAAAGAAGAATAGCTTATGATCTAACCGTACTAGGTATTGGTTGTAGCAAAACAAGCTTTAACTTAGCTAATGGTATAGTAGTTGATTACGTAGATCCAGTAGATATTATATATTCTTATACAGAAGACCCTAATTTTGAAGATGTATATTACGTAGGAGAAGTTAAAAGTGTACCTTTACAAGAACTAAAAAAAGAATTTCCTAATCTAACCGATGAGGAAATGGAAAAAATACAATTATATCCAGGAGATATTAATTACACAAGGACTCCAAGAGGCCAGGACAATGATAGAAATAACGTTCAAGTATTATATTTTGAATACAAAACGTATTCAGATCAAGTATGGAAAATTAAACAAACAGAACAAGGTTTAGAAAAGTCTCTTGAAAAGCCAGACACATATAATCCACCAGAAAATGATAACTTTAGTACTGTTAGTAGATCTATAGAGGTATTATATAGTGGAGCTAAAGTATTGGGTCACGAACAAATGCTTAGATGGGAACTTGCTGAAAACATGACAAGACCTTATAGCGATCAGACTAAGGTATCTATGAACTATAGTATATCTGCTCCTAGAATGTATCAAGGTCGAATAGAATCAATAGTTAGTAAATGCTTAAGCTTTGCTGATATGATTCAAATAACACATTTAAAGATACAACAGGTATTACAAAAGTTAGTTCCAGATGGTGTGTTTGTAGATGTTGATGGATTAGCTGAAGTAGATTTAGGTAATGGTACTAATTACAACGCACAAGAAGCTTTAAACATGTACTTCCAGACTGGTAGTATAGTTGGTAGATCATTAACTCAAGACGGGGATCCTAACAGAGCAAAAGTACCTATCCAAGAATTACAAAGTTCTTCTGGTATTGGTAAAATACAAGCGCTTATACAGACGTATCAATATTATCTTCAGATGATTAGAGATGTTACTGGATTAAACGAAGCTAGAGACGGTAGCCAACCCGCAAAAGATTCATTAGTTGGATTGCAGAAATTAGCAGCAACAGCTTCTAATACAGCTACTAAGCATATACTTCAATCATTAATGTATATTACAATAAAGACAGCTGAGAATATTAGTTTAAGAGCTGCTGATATGATAGATTTTCCTTTAACTAAAAACGCTTTAATGAATTCTATTAGTAGTTTTAATGTAGATACATTGGAGCAAATAGAAAGATTAAACTTACATGAGTTTGGTATATTCTTAGACCTTGAACCAGAAGAAGAAGATAAACAAGCTTTAGAACAAAACATACAAATTGCTTTACAAACAGGTAGTATTGATTTAGAAGATGTAATAGATATAAGAGACATATCTAATATGAGGTTAGCTAATCAAATGCTTAAAATTAAACGTAAAAGAAAACAAGAAGCTGCTCAAAAACAAAATCTTGAAAATATACAAGCACAATCACAAGCTAGCGCTCAAGCAGCTGAACAAGCAGCTATGTCGGAAGTTCAGAAGCAACAAGCATTAACTGAAACAAATTTACAATTTGAACAAGGTAAGTCTCAAATGAAGATTCAACAAATGCAAATGGAAGCTGATATTAAAAAACAGCTAATGGCGGAAGAGTTTAATTACAACATGCAATTGGCTCAAATAAGAGTTGAAGCGGAAAAAACTAAAGAGAAAGAAATAGAAGATCGAAAAGACGAAAGAACAAAAATACAAGCAACTCAACAATCAGAAATGATTTCGCAAAGACAAAACGATGAATTGCCTAAAGATTTTGAATCATCAGGAAATGACGTGCTTGGTGGTTTTGGGCTAGATAACTTCTAGCAATGTCAATATCAAATTATTTAATTATATTATATCATGGAAGAAGTAGCAAAACAAGAAGGTGAATTTTCTTTAAAAGGAAAAAACAAAAAACCTAAACAACTAAATAACGATGCTCCGGCTATAACAAAGGTTACTATTAAAGAACCAGGTTTAGAAGCTAAAGAAGATGTTACTAAAGTAGTAATACCTAGCGAGGAGTTAAAACCAAAAGAAGATGCCGTTCAAAAGCAAGAAACAGAGAGCACTGTGTTACGCACAGAACAACCCGAAGTGGGATTGCAAGAAGTGGGACAAGGAGACGAAGACACCTCTGGAAATGTTATTACCGAGTTCACGCCGTTACAAGAAGTAACTGAAGAAGAAGTTCAACAAGTAGCGAAGCAAGCCCAAGAAGCTGTAAGAGACGAAAAAGTATTAGGTAGAAAATTACCTGAAAACGTTGAAAAGCTAGTTAACTTCATGGAAGATACTGGCGGTACTGTAGAAGATTACGTTAGATTAAACGCTGACTATTCTACTGTTGATGAAACTCAGCTAGTAAAAGAATATTATAAAAAAACAAAACCTTATCTAGACTCTCAAGACATGGACATTATCTTAGAAGATTATGAATATGATGAAGACATAGATGATGATAGAGATATACGCAAAAAGAAAATTGCGTTTAAAGAAGAAGTTAATAAAGCTAGAAACTTTCTAGAGGAAACTAAGAGTAAGTATTACGACGAGATCAAGTTAAGACCAGGCGTAACTCAAGACCAACAGAAAGCTACTGACTTTTTTAGCCGATACAACGAAGAGCAAGAAGTAAATAACGCTAAACAAGAAAGATTTAGAAACGCAACTAAAAACGTTTTCAACGAAGAATTCAAAGGTTTTGATTTCAATGTAGGTGAAAAGAAATTTAGATACGGTGTTAAAAATCCTTCAAGTGTTGCCGAAGAACAATCAGACATTACTAATTTCATTGGGAAGTTCCTGAATAAAGAAGGAGAAATATCTGATCACAAAGGTTATCACAAAGCTTTATACGCTGCTAGAAACGCTGACACAATAGCTCAACACTTTTACGAACAGGGTAAAGCCGATTCAGTAAAAGATGTTATAGCTAAATCTAAAAACATTACAACAGAAGCAAGGAAGACATCCACTGGTTCAGAATTTGTAAACGGTTGGAAAGTAAAAGCGGTTAATAGTGGTACAGACTCTTCAAAACTGAGAATTAAAAAGAATAAATTTAACTAAAACAAACAATTATTATGGCTTTAAGTCCACAATTCGGATCAATTGTACCTTCGCAAGGACAACAGATCTTACAAAGTAATTACCTTCAATTTAACGGCGCAGGTGCCGGAGCAAATAACTTTGCACAACAATTTTTACCTGAAATTTATGAACAAGAAGTAGAGCGTTATGGAAACAGAACGTTATCTGGATTCTTACGTATGGTTGGAGCTGAAATGCCAATGACATCTGATCAAGTAATTTGGTCTGAGCAAAATAGATTACACATTTCTTATAACAATGTATTAACAGGAGCAGCTGGAGCAAACACGCTTACTATTCCCGTTGGTGTTGGTATTACAAATGTTGTTTCATTAAACGATACTATTGTGATTCTTGATCCTGCAACTGGACAAGAAGCTAAAGCTTTAGTAACTGCTTCGAATACAGCAACTGGTGTACTTACTGTATCTGCTTATGATGGTGCAGTTATTGCAACTACTTTTGGTGCAGCTAATGCTGGATTAAAAATCTTTGTATATGGTTCTGACTATGGAAAAGGTTCTCAAATTTTAACTAATACAGGTGTTGCTGGAGTTCAAGCTGCTAACACAAGAGTATCTGTTTCTCCTAACTTTACACAATATTCTAATTCACCAATCATCTTAAGATCTCAGTATACTATTTCTGGTTCTGATATGTCACAAATTGGATGGGTAGAAGTTGCAACTGAAGATGGAACATCTGGATACTTATGGTATTTAAAAGCTGAGTCTGAAACAAGATTACGTTTTGAAGATTACTTAGAGATGAGTATGGTAGAAGGTGAGTATAATCAAAATGCTGGTACTTTAGCTGCAAACCCTGGAACACAAGGTTTATTTTCTGCTATTCAAGCTCGTGGAAATGTAGAAGTAGGATTTACTGCTGCTGCTGGATTAGATGAGTTCGATGCTATCTTAAAGAATTTAGATACACAAGGAGCAATTGAAGAGAACATGTTATTCTTACAAAGACAAACGTCTTTAGATTTTGACGATATGTTAGCTGCAATTTCTGGTGGATTTGCTGGAGGAACTGCTTTTGGATTATTTGAGAACTCAGAAGAAATGGCTTTAAACTTAGGTTTTAGTGGTTTTAGACGTGGATCTTATGATTTCTATAAGACTGATTGGAAATACTTAAACGATGCTTCTACTCGTGGTGGAATCGTAGGAGTAAATTCTATTGAAGGAGTATTAGTACCTGCTGGAACATCTACAGTATATGATCAAATTTTAGGAACTAACATTAGAAGACCTTTCTTACACGTAAGATATAGAGCGTCTGCATCTGATGATAGAAGAATGAAATCTTGGTTAACTGGTTCTGCTGGTGGAGCTCAAACTTCAACATTAGATGCTATGGAAGTAAACTTCTTATCTGAAAGATGTTTAATTACACAAGCTGCTAACAACTTTGTATTATTCAAAGGAATCTAAAGATTCAAAATTAATGTAGTAATTACCCTCGATAAAGCATCGGGGGTATTTATTACCCTTATGTGACACTAGCTAGTATATATATATAGTAAGGGGCTATTGTCATACATTTAACATTTATATTATATTATATTATGGCTACTAAAAAAGTACCAGCAAAAAAAGTAGAGGTTGCACCTCAGCAAGTAAAGGCAGCACATGTAGAACCTGCTAAACCAAGTGAACCAATTTGGGAAATTAAAGATAGAATTTATTATTTAAGAGGTAATAAGAATCCTCTTACTCTAACAATACCATGTCGTCATACTAGAAAGCATTCATTGCTTTACTTTGATAGCAAGACTGGTAAACAAAGAGAAATAAGATACGCTACTAATCAAGCATCTCCGTTAGTAGATGAACAAAAAGGAGAATGTACATTAGGTCATATTCAGTTCGCTGATGGTGATTTAAAAGTACCAAAAGAAAAACAAAACTTACAAAAATTATTATCAATATTTCATCCTTTAAAAGGTAAAATATATGAAGAATTCAGTGCAGTTGAAGAAGCTGAAGATGATTTAGACGAGTTAGATTTACAAATCGATGCTTTAGTATTTGCTAGAGAAATGGAGATCGATCAAGCTGAAGCTATAATGAGAGTAGAGATAGGAAGCTCTGTTAATTCGATGAGTTCTAAAGAGCTTAGAAGAGACTTATTATTATTTGCTAAGAACAATGCTAGACTATTCATAGAGCTGGCTAATGATGAGAACGTGCATCTAAGGAACGTAGCTATTAAAGCAGCTGAAGCTGGAATTATAGCTCTTTCTCAAGATCAAAGAACGTTTACGTGGGGATCAAATGGAAGAAAACTAATGACAGTTCCTTTTGATGAAAATCCTTATTCTGCAATGGCTGCTTACTTTAAAACCGATGAAGGTGTAGAAGTTTTTAGGTCAGTAGAGAAAAACTTAAATTAACATGTAACAATAACCCTATAAGAGGTTGCAAAAAGTAGCCTCTTATAAAATTTAAAAAGAAGAAAATGGCAGGAAACATTAATATAAACTCAGTTTATACAGCTGTTCTAGTGGTATTAGAACAAGAAAAACGAGGCGTGCTAATGCCTGTTCAATTTAACAAAATAGCAACTCAGTGTCAGCAAGAAATTTTTACTGAATACTTTGATGAGCTTAATTTAATATTAAGACAAACTCAAACTAGTTTAGCCTATGCAGATAGATTAAACATGTTAGATGAAAAAATACAATTATTTAAAAGAGTTCTTGACATACCTATTGGTACTGGAGTTGACACTGGTGGTGTTACACTTGCTTTAGATAAAGTAGTTATTCCAGCAACGGTTCAAGAGCTAGGTACTATTTCTTTTAAAAAGAATGCAACTACTGCAGGTAGAGAGCTACAAAGAATTCAACCATTCGAAGTTTTTACAACTAACGAATCACCTTTAACAGCTCCAACAGAGTTTTACCCTGTGTATCTTTACGAAGCAGGTGTGTTACAGGTTTTCCCAACAGGATTATCAACAGGTCTTCAAAATAGTGCAACAGCAAAAAACTTACAGGTAAACTTTTTAGAATTTCCTTCAGATGTTAAGTGGGGATTCAAGATAGATCCAGAATTAGGTAACTACGTATACAATCCTTTAGATTCTGTGCAATTTACTTTACCTAAATCCGATCAACCTTTATTAGTTTCAAAAATATTAGGCTACGCAGGTGTTATGACTAAAGACCAATTTGCAATGTCTATAGCTAATCAAAAAGAACAACAAATAACCGCTAACTCTAATAAATAAAAAATGGCAACTACAACACTAACAAGCGCATTTATATCTATAAATGACGTTATAAATAACTTTCTTATAGCGTATACAGGTCCAGGTAAAATGATACCTGATGCTAAAAGAACAGAAGTAATATTTCACGCAAGAAGATGCTTGCAAGAATTTGCTTACGATACGTTAAAAGCTCAATTTAGCGAGGATTTTAACTTGACTAACAGCGCTGTCGCAGGCACTGGTCAAAGCAAAAACCCTTTTTCACAACCAAAAGATAATGTTTCTCTTATAAGTATAAAAAGAAGTACCGCAGCAGGAGGAACTGTAGCTACTGTTTTAATGACAGAAGTGGCAACCGCTGCATTGGTTACAACTAATGATGAATATTTTGTTGATTACGCAGCAAAAACAGTTTTGTTTAACGCAGCGCTAGCCGCTGTTGCTAATGGATTTTTTATATCTTATGTATACTTGTCTAACGCATTGACAACAGATGAAAATGCAGCTATTCCAAAACTAGCAGAAGAAGCTTTATACGCTTGTATGATTTATTCTATCATGGCTAACAGAGATAATCCAGATCCAAATGTATTACAAAGATTATTGATATCAAAAATAGCTTTATTAGACTTATCAAAGTCAAGATTAGTTTTTACAAACTTTACCTAAAATCAAATAAAAGATGGCAATAAACGTAAACACAGTTTATAGTACCGTGTTGTTGTTATTAAATCAGGAGCAAAGGGGTTATATGACCCCTACTGAATTTAATAGTATTGCTACTCAAGTACAATTAGAGATATTTGAAAAGTATTCGCAAGATCTTAACCAACAACTTAGAGTAGAACAGACAGATGCGGACTATGCTAATAGAATAGCAAGCATAACAGAAAAGATGGCTGTATTTAAAACACTAGGCTATGGGGTTTATAATTCAGATGCAGGCGGATCTCCAGCAAGGCCTTACTTTACCGTACCTAGTAATTTATATAAAATAGGTACGGTAGCATGGAATGCCAACAATGCTGTCTTCCCCGCGGAAGTAGAAGAGCTTACAGCGAATGCTTTTTACAATATACAAAAATCAGATTTAACCACACCTACACAGACTTACCCTGTATATTTAAACGAAGGAAATAAATTATTTGTTGCGCCAAGCACGATAGCCGCGCCGGCAATGCCTTCATTAATAAATCTTGAAATTAATTATTTACGAGTTCCAGTTTCTCCTAAATGGAATTTTACAGTTGGAGGCTTAGGTCAATATCTTTTTGTAGAGCCTACAGCGGCTAATAATCCTTCAATTAATTTTGAGTTAATGCCGTCTGAGCAAACAACGGTTATATTAAAAATATTATTTTATGCTGGCTTAGTAATAGAAGATCCTACTGTAATACAAGTAGCTGCTCAACAGGTTCAATCACAAGAAGTAAATAAAAAATCTTAATAAATGGGACTTATAACAGAAACTAATGAACAGTATTACGCAGGTTCTCAAAGTTTTTTAGCGCAAACGGCTTTAGCTGGGCAACAATTTACAACTACTTTTGACACTGTTTTAGCTTTTGGAAGTTTTAATCCAGCGGATGTAAATTATGCTTTAAACAATTTTAAACTATATACGGCAGCGGCGGGCGTTGCAACCTATACAGAGTATACTGATGCTTTTACTGTAATAGGTGACATTATAACTATAACAGCAGCTTTACCTTTAAACACTAGCGTTGTAGTTCAATTAAAAAGACTAGACGGAGGTAGCTATGGTGATAGAGATGCTGTTGGGCAAGCTGTTGAAGAAAACTATAATAGCTATGCTTACATAACGTTAAATGATATTATCAATAACTTTTTAGTAGCTTATGTAGGAGATGGGAAACTAATACCAAACGTTAATAGAACTGACATAATGTTTCATGCTAAAAGATGCTTGCAAGAGTTTAGCTATGATACACTGCAAAGTACTAGATCTCAAGAATTAAACATACCACCTAGTCTTAGTATTGTTATACCTCAAGACTATGTAAACTATGTTAGAGCTTCTTGGATTGATTCTTTAGGAGTTAAAAGACAAATTTACCCTGCAAACAACTTAACTATAAATCCTTTTTCAACACCTCTGCAAGATAGCAAGGGTGTTCCAACTCAAGACAATTTTGGAGAAAACATAGAGGGAGCATCGATAACAGAAGCTAGATGGGCTAAAGCTGATGACAATTTAATAACAGGTAGACTAACACCTGAATTATTTAATAATCAGTATGATGCGTATGGATTTAATGAAATAGGTAGAGAATATGGTCAGCGCTATGGAATGGACCCTCAATACGCACAATCTAATGGTTGGTTTACTATAAATCACAGAGAAGGATTAATGTCTTTTTCTAGCGACCTAGCAGGTGCCTTAATCGTGTTAGAATATATATCTGATGGATTAGCTTACGACTTAGATACTAAGGTCCCTAAGATGGCTGAAGAGGCTATGTATGCTTATATTAGTCATGCAGTTATTGCATCTAGAATAAATCAACCAGAATATGTTGTAAATAGATTAAAAAGAGAAAAAAGCGCTAAACTTAGGAATGCCAAGATAAGATTATCTAACATTAAACTTGATCAGATAATTCAAGTAATGAGAGGTAAATCTAAATGGATAAAATAATAAACTAAATGGCTGAAGTTAAAAATACTTTTCTTAAAGGAAAAATGAATAAAGATCTTGACTCTCGTATAGTACCTAACGGTGAATATAGAGAAGCTAGAAATTTATCTATAAGTAGATCAGAAGGTTCTAAAGTAGGTGAGTTTGAAAATGTTTTAGGAAATACTTCTATATCAAGTTTAATAGGAGCATCTGCTGCAACTGAATTTATTGGTAAATTTATAGATAAAAATAACAATGTAGCATATCTTTTAGCAACAGATTTTAATAATACAGATCCTACAGTAAGAGCAACCAATGCAAACAATTGCTTTATTGTTAAAGTAAATTTAGATGTAGCTGTAATTACTAATCCTGTTATATTAGTTCAAGGCTTCTTTTTAAACTTTAACATAAGTTTTCCAGTAACTGGTATAAACTTAATTGAAGAATTATTATTTTTTACTGACAATTTAAATCAACCAAGAAGAATAAATGTAACAAAAACTCTTGGTCATTATACTAAAGAAGAACAAATATCTGTAGCTAAGTTTTCTCCTTATCAGCCTATATTGGCTATGGAAAGAGTAAGCACTACTGTAAATGGAGTTGTTACTAATTCAGCTACATTGGTTGTTGCAAGTTCTGCAGGTATAAAAGTAGGTGATATACTTACTAAAAAAAATAAAGTTACCGGAACTAAAATACCAGGTTTAGTAACTGTTATAAGCATAGTAGCGAATACTTTAATCTTGTCGAACCCTGTTACTTTAGCAACTACAACTGCAATTGATTTTACAAGACCTGGAATGACTAATAAGAAGGACTTTGAGATGGCTAATCATTCTTCTGGAACTGTTACAATAGTTGGCCCAGGAACGTTAGCCGCTACATATACTATAGGAAATGGTCTTGATACTTCAAACTCCAGTCCATTTATATATAACGGTAAAAATGGTATACCTAGAGTAGGTGATCTAGTTAGTGGTAATGGTATCACTTCAGATACTAGAGTAGCAGCAGTTAATGTAGTTAATCAATATAAAGATCCAACTAATATAACTCAACCTACCGCTTTTGCAACATTTCAGGAAATTACTGTTACTTTAAACAAGATAACTTCAATGTCAACTGGTGATACTATATCAATAAGTGACAACCCTAACTATGACGCGGCTTGGAATGGTGATGAAAAAATTTTAGAAGACAAGTTTGTAAGATTTAGTTATAGATTTAAATTTGAAGATAATGAATATTCATTAATAGCTCCTTTTAGTCAAGCAATGTTTATACCTAGACAATATGGCGAGTTTGGAGGAGGTTCATTTTCTGACAAAGAAGACATGGACAATGCTTACACTTCCACTATATTAAACTGGTTTGAAAATAATATAAACAATATATTATTAAAAATACCAATGCCTCAAGCAACTCCTGCTTTAGTAATAAGTACTCAAAAAATATCTAAAATTGATATACTTTACAAAGAGTCTGATGCTTTAGCCGTTAAAGTGTTAGAAACCATAGATGTACAGTCTTTAATTCCTGTAAACCCAAACCCAAATCCTTTTACATTAATTAGTTTTGAAGACGCTATCAATGGTACTAATGATGTA
>RCND010001315.1_pt1 | contig 13995 bp, 11 predicted proteins | sample 2041351 | NCBI WGS metagenome assembly RCND01 (sample SAMN09708230, study PRJNA481090) | Marine sediment metagenome, whole genome shotgun sequencing project. | biome: marine sediment; feature: ocean; material: sediment; isolation source: Sewage treatment plant 12B marine sediment (STP12B) ...
CCCAATTTTCTGAGGTCCTGTTTTTCCATGCCCGAAAGATCCGAAAAATTGTACCAAGATCCTAATCTAATGCTGTCGGGTTAATAGTATGAAACAATACCCAAACATAAAACCTGGAGAAGACTTTAAAGGGTATAAAAAATAGAAAAAAACGTTATACAACACTGGTAATCGTTGCGCAAGGCTTTAAATAGCATTAGATTTAACTAAAAAGCTCCGTAAAACGGAGCTTTTGTTATTTAAGAAATCAATTTATTTTTATAAATTGAAGGGTGTCAATGGCCTTGAGCGACATATAAATGCCCTGTATGCTTGCCTCCGGTTAGGTTTTAAGCCGAAATCGTTTAGTCGTGTTTTTCTTCCTTAATACTGGCGAAGATCGACGTTCTATTAAAAAAGTATTGACCAAGCCAGCACAAGACTATGGGTATTCGACCCAACGTCAGTAAGGGTCTGCCCATAAATATAGACAACTTTAGCGCTTTGGCCTTTTCCAACGGGGAAACCAAGAGAGGCTGAATTTAGAAGATTGGATCGTTCATCATCTTTTGAAAGTCTGTTTATGCGCGAAGCACCTCCCAAACCGTAACCAGCGCTGAAGGAAGCCCAAATGCCGGAATTAAAGCGTTTGATAAGATGGGCTTGTGTAGCCATAAGAGGTTTCTGGTCTTTTGTTCCATCGTTAAAAAAGTTGTCATTATTAGTGTAGATATAGGCCGAGACATCAAATTCAACTGACCAACGTGCCCAATTATGTGATACACCAATCTGCGGTCTGAAGAAAAATTGATTGAGACCAAGGTTAATCAATTTTTCATCTGAATATTGGCCTAAGGGAATGCTAACCGCCAGGGATGCCCCTAAAGTAGTATAAACAGGGTGTTCGGTCAAATATTCCCTTAACTGTTCAAGATTCAGTGCTGGAGGGCCAAGAAGGTGGTAAGACATTCGAACTATGGGATCTACTAAACCTGTTCGCTCCGTACTTACGCCTTCTCCTTGCAAAAGGCCTTCCCAACGTGCATTGCTAAAAGGAATTAATACATCGACCCTTGCGAATTTTTTACCTATTCGAAATGGATGAACATAGGAAGCCACCCCGGTATGGGCCCTTACCGACGCATCTTCTATTTCCAAAAGCGGGTCAAACAAGACCTCCCCAGAAGTGTAGCCATAAGCAATTCCAACTGCATTGCTTCCCAAAGGCAGATTAGTCCATCGCCTGGGTTCAATATCCTGTGCCATCGAAATCTTGGAAAGAAATGACACTGCGAACAGCAGAAGAAGAGCTATTACACTGTGAGATCCATAAAACATCCTCTTTAAGCAAGTAGATGGCATAATAGACAATTTTAAGCGGCAAATAAACTAAATAAGAAGCTCTAAAGAGCTATCCTTTGTTAAAATAAGCTATTTTTAATTTTTAAATGAACTAAAAATTAAAACGTTTGATTTTGCAGAAAAATTTACGGCTACCAGTTTTATCAAACGTAAATAAAAATCGATAAACCATTCTTTAGGTTTTAGGCGCAAGCTAAACTATTTCAGATGTAAAGGTGTCGAATGGGAATAGCAACAGGTAACTTACGGTAACATCATCGTTCGAAAAATTAAATCCCCTAATATGTTGTTTGATTACAATACTTTAAGGTTCAAAATATTATATTTGTCCGCATCAATTTTTATTTTTTAAAATTTGTTAATTATGAAGAATTTTTTCTATTTAAGTTTAGTTATGGCTTCTATTGTTTCCTGCACAGGTCTAGATACCAAAGCTACCAAAAATGCCGCATTGGTTAAAGACTACGTAAGTGCGGTTCAGAATTTGGATTACAATTTGATGGAGACCTATCTTTCAGAAGATTATATGGGTTACGGACCTTCTATGAATGATAGTATTGGGAGAAGTGGAGCCATAGACAGTTGGAAGAAAAATGTCGCAGAACTCTATGAGAAAATCGAATACAAAAAATCTAGAAATATAGGCGTTTCCATAGCTGATGGGGATAATAAAGGAGACTGGGTATCTAACTGGGCCGAATTGGAGATTACCTATAAAGAAAGCGGTGAGACGATAAAAATGATGTCCAATACCATATATATGATCAAGGACAATAAAATTAACAGAAGCTATACTTTTTACAATGAGGCCGATGCGCTTGAACAGTTGGGCTATGTATTTATAAATCCAAAAAATCTTTAATACAATGAAAACGTATTTAACACTCTTAGTATTAGCATTGTTTACCACGGTAACGATGGCTCAAAACGCATCTTCGATAGGTTCGAGTATTGGCGTATATATATTCCCGGGAGAAGGCCAAGATCAAGAACAACAAGATGCCGATGAAGTAGAATGCTTTAATTGGGCAAAACAGCAGACAGGTTATGACCCAATGAACCCTACTCAAGTGCAGGCGGCACAAGTAGATACTTCACCGGACGGTGCTGCCATTGGAGGTGCAGCCCGTGGTGCTGCAGCCGGTGCTGCCATTGGAGCTATTGCCGGAGATGCCGGACAAGGCGCAGGAATTGGGGCCGTTGTTGGAGGTCTTCGTGGGAGAAGAGCAAAAAAAGGGGGTGATGCACAACAACAGGCGGCAAATAATGCCGGTGCAGAAGCACAAGAACAGAAAATGGCAGATGACTATAAAAAGGCTTTTTCGGCTTGTATAGAAGCCAAAGGCTATACGGTAAAGTAATTTTTATTTAGATTTAAAAATATGCAGAACTTTCGGAATCTTGTAGTCTTTTTGTTGTTTTTTAGTATTGGATCTGCAGCGCATTCACAGGTTCTGATATCATTGCTCTTAGGCGACAAACTTAATTCAGATAAAATTGAATTCGGTTTAGATAGTGGTTTCAACTTCTCTCGAATAGGGAATTTAGACTCCAATTCTTCCTTAAGAGCCTTCAATATTGGGTTTTATTTTGATATTCTACTAAATGAGCAATGGAGTTTAAATACAGGTGTTCTGGTAAAATCAAAATTAGGGGCCGATAAATTGAGCGTGCAAGACTTGGCATTTTTAGAAATTATACCAGAGGTAGAGGAAGGCGAATATTCTCAGCAACTTAGTTATTTTTTGGTTCCTGTTTTAATGCGCTACAATTTTCCCAGCCGCATTTATGTGGAGGCAGGACCGCAGTTTGGTTTAATGTATAAATCAAGTGTTGAATATAACTCAGATATCGATGGAAAGGATATTAGGATCCAAGAATATAACAAAGAGAAAATCAACCGAATAGACGCGGGAATTTCCGGGGGCTTAGGGTATCGCCTGTCTCCACGAAAAGGGATGAGTGTAGGTTTACGATATTATTACGGCTTTGTGAATACCTATAAAGAGGTATCAGGCACCAATAATTCATCTCTTTTTCTGAAATTTACAATTCCGGTCGGTACGGGTGGAAAAAAAGATAAAAAAGAATAAGGCCTCTAACCGATTAGTAGTGGTGTACAATTCTTTGCCCATCTAAATTTTTGGTTAATACACAGCCTAGTCAAGGCCGAAAAAGTTTAAACCGTTACCTATTTAGTCTCGTAGATCAAAAGATTGGAATTTGCATTCCATTGCTTTTAATTGCACTATAACACAGGTTTTAAATAGCTATAAATTAACTTAAACTTCTTCTTACTTTTATCATATTCATGAAAAATTAAATAGATTGCAACCATGCAATTGAAACACGCTTATACGAATCACGTAAAATCATCTAAAACCAACATTATGAAATCATTTTTATCATTAGGGTTAACATTAGTCCTCATTACTTTTCTCTCCATTCCCATGCATGGGCAAAGCACTGAAAATGAAGAACTTCCAAGGGAAAAAGCGAGCCTGGTCTCTATGTCGGGTACGGTTACTGATTTGGTGAAAGAAACCAGAGAGATCACGCTGAAGGGTGCCGATGGAGAACTTGTAACCGTGGTAGCTAGCGACGAAGTAAAAAGGTTTGATGAAATTGAAATAGGCGATGTAATGACCTTTGAGTATTATACGTATATGAAGGCAGAATTCCGAGAGCCTACTGCAGAAGAAATCGCTGAGCCGTTAACGATCGTAGCAGAAGGAGGAAAAGCCCCCGAAGGAATGGACCCTGCTGCTGCAGTAGGTGCTATAGTTAAGGCAATTGTCACCATAGAAATATTAAACCGCCCAAATATGTTGGCTACTGTACGTGGCCCAAGAGGCAATTATTTAACCATTCAAATGGAAGATGAGGCCCTGATACAGCGGCTAAACATCGGTCAAAAGTTAATTCTTACCTACGCAGAAGCGATAGCCGTATCTTTGGAAAAGTAAATCAAATAGGCCGTTGATGCTTCAAAAATTTAATTTATCGCTCCTTTGTATAATGGCGCTGTTCGTCTCAACAGCAGCTATTTCCCAAATGAATTCTGCTCCAATACTAGCCGATTCTGTTCTGGTTAATGAACTCGTGGCGATTTCTGAGATTGATATTATTGAGCGGTTAGCAGAGGCTAATAAAGAACTAAAGAAAATAGAGGCGGGAAATAAACCAAAGAAAATAATTGCGATAATTGATTCGCTCCTACCGGGTTATGTTGAGTTTATTTCCCAAGGAAGATTAGTTGAGCAGGATTTTATTAAGGCAAATCCCAACCGACAGAAAATTGACAATCTGATTAATAAATGGCTAGGATATCGTGATTTCTTAGAAGGTTGGCAAGCAGATCTTAATGACGGGGAACTTAAAAAGATCATATTATTGGATCAGATATCAAAATCTGAAATAATTTGGGGAATGACCTATCAAAATGGAGTTGAGAAAAAAATTCCTATTGATATTTTAGTTGGGGTTAAATCTGTCATGGACTCCTATAGTCGTCTAAACACGGCCATTACAGAGGAGAAAAATAACTATCTAAACCTGGAAAACAAAATTAACAACCAGGTCACAGTTATAGACGACGTTGTTGATGAATTAGAACGTCTTAAAAGTTCTGAACTTTATCATCTTTTACATTTAAGACACCCACCCTTCTGGGAAAAATCTACACAAGATACGACTGGTGCAATGGAAAAGGTTGGCGTAGAATCCATATCTAAAAATTTATCCAACACCTGGGACTATCTGCAATTACAGGAAAAGCCTATCTATTACTTCCTTATCACATTGTTTTTTATCATTACAGCTATCCTTGTGATAAAAAAAAGTTTTCTGAAATACCCACTCGCAGCCCCTACTAAACATGTACTGAAAGCTAAAGAAGTAATAGTAAATCGTACGATTTGGATAATTCTATTTCTGACATTAGTTTTGTTTCGATTATTTTTTCCGAATACGCCAAAATTATTTTACGATATATTGGTGATTTCAATGCTCATTAGTGCCATCGTATTGGTAAGTCCATACATCTATAAAAAGTATAAGCATGTTCTACTTTTTTTTATTCTGATATTGATTTTGGACTTTGCCAAAACTTATATGTGGCTACCCTCTTTACACTACAGGTTCTATCTTCTTTTTGAAACCTCTTTGATATTTGCGGTGTTGATGTATTATACGTATCCTTTTGGAAAGTCAGTAAGGACAGATTTAAATAAATTTTGGTTACTAATTACGCGATTTACCCCCATTGCCTATGTTCTCGTTGCCATTGCCTTTCTCTCTAATATTTTTGGGTATACGAATCTTACGGACTTTATAATTAAACTATGTATTCAAGGTGGCGACTTAACCCTTATTTTTTATGCCATAATATTAACCCTCAACGGACTTCTACTGGGTTTTATACATTATCATTTTAATAGTAGATTGACTGAGTTTAATCATGAAATGAAACGTGCCGTAGAAGCTAAGGCAGATCGATTTCTGCGCGTATTCACCTTCTTTTTGTGGGTTTTCTATCTTCTTGAAATTCTCGATTTAAAGTTGGTCGTATCTGAGGTTATTTCAAATATTTTCTCGGAAAGCTATAAAGTGGGCAGCATTACCTTTACGTTGGGAACGATTGTTATGTTCGTTGCTATCTTGGGCGGTTCTTATCTTATTACTCGGATAATCTCATTTTTATTGGGGGGAAATGAGATAAAACTATTTTCTTTCAAATTGCCCAAAGGTATACCTGCGGCTATTTCCTTGGTCATACGTTATTCTATTTTGGCCTTTGGTATCGTATTGGCTCTTTCGTATGTGGGAATTGATTTGAGCAAATTCAATCTTTTAGCGGGAGCTTTGGGTCTTGGTATCGGATTTGGATTACAGGCCATAGTCTCCAATTTTATTTCAGGAATTATCCTGATTTTTGAAAGACCTATATTACCGGGAGATGTCGTAGAAGTGAATAACTTAATAGGAACAGTAAGCAAGATTGGAGTGCGTGCATCCCGCATAAACACTTATGAAGGCGCAGAGGTCGTAGTACCAAATAACAATTTGATTTCGGAAGACCTTATAAATTGGACGCTCTCCAATAACATCAAAAGGGTAGAGGTTTTAATCGGCGCGGCATATGGAACAGACCCTAACGAAGTTTTAAAAATTCTTGAAATTGTGGCCAATGAAAATAAACAGGTTTTAAAAGATCCGCCACCTAAGGCATTGTTCGATACCTTTGGAGACAGTTCTTTGAATTTTAGGCTCTTGTTCTGGGTGTATTTTCAAAATGGTTTACAGGCCAAAAGTGATGTTTCCATAGGTGTTTATAATAAATTTGATGAATTAGGAATAAAAATTCCATTTCCGCAGCGTGAGGTTTATTTATCACATGAAGATACTTCAAATGACGGGTCGTCTAAAGATCTCAATATTCAATAAAAGCAGGGCGGAACGATAGGTATACGCTTCATACTGCTTACAAATTCAAATCAGTAGTAGTGAAAAACATACTCTTTCTAAGTCTTTTGCTCTCTTCTTCAGTAGTTTACGGCCAGAGTACGAAAAGTGTTTCACCGGCTCAGGCAGGAGGTTATCTACCGGGTATAATGGGGGTAAGAGACTATGCCAACCCAGGTCAAGATGGGCTGTTTATAGTCGACTACAATATATTTTTAGATGCAAACACCTACTATGACAGAAATGGTGAAAAGGCAGCTATAATTGAAGGCCCTTTGGGAAATACAATTCCGCTTGATATTGACATATCGGGTTATATTAATAGCTTAATGCTTATTTACGCAACACCAAAACTAGAATTTTTAGGAAATGCGCAATACTTGTTTATTGCAACACCAAACTATACCACTGCCAACGCGGCTGTGGGTCTTGGTGAGTTAACCAACGGAAACCCCATTGAAGGAGGTGCTTCAGGATTTGGAGACCTCACCATTGCTCCGCTCATGCTATCTTGGGGCCTCGATAAATTCGACATTACCGCCGGGTATTTGTTTTATGCCCCTACAGGAAAATACAGCACAGGTGCTAATGATAATGTTGGGCTTGGCTATTGGTCACATATTATACAGGCATCTACTTACTTTTATCCCAAACCAGATAAGTCTACCGCGATTATGGTAACGCCATCTTTCGAGTTTCATAGTAAAATAAAAGATGCCGATGTTCAACCAGGGAGGCGGTTTGTACTAGAATATGGTATTAGCCAGTATGTATCCGAAAAATTTGAAATTACAATACAGGGCGGTCATGTGTGGCAGGTTGGAGCCGATTCTGGAAATGATGTGTATTGGGATACTTCGGTAAAAGATCAGATGAGTGTTTTTGGTGCAGGTTTAGGGTATTGGCTACTACCAAGTACGTTATACGTCAATGCAAAATATAGTACCACCTATGCGATTAAGCAACACTTTAAAACCAATATTTTTCAACTTCAATTAATGCTGATACCAAATATTTTAAAAAAATAAAAGCACCAAGTCTTCTTTAAAAACCACTTTTTTATGGTTTATTTCTTATCGTTCCAATTATTTTGGTGACCTATTTAATTGTCAAGGTTATCGGCATATTAAGAAAATTAGTCACCCCCCCATTGCCGACAAAATTTTAATCTCTTGTTTGGGGGGAGAAACTAAGGCTAGATTATTGGCCCTAATTCTCTTGATCCTATTGTATTTTTTGGCAGGGATATTGGCAAAAACAAAAATGGCCAACCAATTAAAGGAATGGATAGAAGGAAATATTCTCTCCAACATTCCAGGTTATCGTTTTTTAAAAGGAATGGGTGAGAGCGCTGTTGGATTAACGTCTCAAGAATTAAAAGAAGTGGTCTTAGTGGATGTAGAAGAGGTTTGGCAAATTGGCTTTGATGCAAAGAATAGACAAAGATCTGAACGTCGTGTTCTTACCAGGTGCTCCAAACCCTATGTCTGGTGATGTTGCCATAGTAAAGTGGGGTCGGTTAAAAATATTGGATATAATGGAAATAGATGCCATGCTGCTCTATAAAAAATTTAGGGTCAATGCGAAAAAAATTCTAGCCGATAAAATGAATGTATCTACATTCGATACTCAATAACCTACCCGTATTACTAGCCATTTCTAGATCGTAACGACCGATTGGCTCGAGAATTTCAGAAAAAAAAATAAAAAACTAAATCGAGCAGTTTTTGGGCTAAAAACGGGAGGAGATCAATATGCCGATCTAATTTTTTCCAAAAACGGCCAAAACTTGTCTTTTAGAGCTTACCTGTAGTTTATTAAAGATGTTGATGTTATGTCGCTTTAGGGTTGAGAGTGATATTCCGAGTTGGTTTGCCATCTCCTGATCGGTTAGTCGCTGTACATAAAGCGCAATGATTTGATTTTCGCGATTGGTGATTTTCACTTTTTTCGAAAGCGATAAAGATTCTAGATTGTTTGTATGCTTATTAATCAACTCCGCTAACTCCGGGCTATATATCATATACGTTTCGTACAAGCTTTTAAACTGCGTAAGCGGCAGCATTTTTAATACCTCTACAATTGCCAGATGGGATGCATTGTAATTACCCAAAGAAAGGTTACGGCAACATTCAATCAATTTGCTTTCCGCCAAATAACGCTTATTATTTGCGTTCGATAGATTCACTTTCAAATCTCCTAACAGCTTTTCTGGAAAAGTTGATGGATTTCCGAGCATTATCCGAAGCTTACCTATAATGGTCGAATACGCTTCACTTAGGATTCTACTAGGATCAACATCAATACCCTGTGCCCAAATTTGCGCTTCATTTTTGTCATTAGACAGAAACGAAAACTCAGCTCGCAATGCGGCTAGATAAGGGACTAAAAACCCATTTCCATAAATAATGTATTGCTCAATTTCCTCATTGAGAAAGGTAATTGCTTGACTCCTTTTTCCAATAGCAAATAACACTCTAGCATACAAAGTGGAAAAGCTCATCCCAATGATTCCGATAGTATTTTGTTTAAACTCTAAGCCTCTTTTAAGGACTTTTTCTGCAGATTTATATTCAGCTCTGTTAAAATAATACTCGCCAATAAAACTAGTTGCATTTACAATACCTTCAATGTTTTCTTTTTCTTCGGAAAGTGCTAACAGAGCACGCGAATAGTCAAACTGTTTTTGCTGTTTTGCTTCAAGGCGCGATATATATGACAACCCCAGTAAAACTTGAGATTTTATGATGCTTATATTTGTTACGGCCAAGGTGCTAATACCATGAGCATAGGCTTCGTTACTTCTTTTCAACGCCTGCAATCCACCTATTTTAAATATGTGCATATAGCCTTCCGCAAAACGATTTTTAGTTTTATTAGTCTCAACATACTTTGATTCGTTCAAAGCGTCTTGGTGTCTATTAAAAGAATAGCTTGTATATGCCTTGAGTGCCCAGTACTCACCAATTAAAAACTGAGGGACGTTTTTAGCATTTATTGGACTAATCCTTTCAATCATACTGAAGGTGTCTCCTCTCAAAATATCAAGCCACGCTAGATTTATGTGATGCTCTTCCTTTGAAAGTAGTCCTGTGTTTTGGATAGATCTATATAGTGCTTGTAGCGCGTAAAGGTCAGAATTGTTGAAACAAGCCAATCGGTAATGTTGAAAAGATTGATAGGTTAAATCTTGCAAATCAAACTTCTTCGCGGTTTCATATGCCAAAGCATAAGACCCTATATCAAAATAAAACTTGGCCGTTTTTTCTTGTAGTGCTTTTAAAGCAGGTAATACTTCTTGAGGGGTGTTTTCTAAAATAATTTCCTGGCAAAAATGGTGTAATCGAAAGTGTTGCGCTTCGTCTTCTATTTGTACAAGAATGATAATTGAACGCGACAGTTCATCAATGATTTTATCATCGCCTAGAATGGCGTTGCACAATTTCGCATTAAACATGTCTAAGGATGCTAAAAAGTAAACGAATTTGGGTTTTACAAAGCTAGCAGCCGCATTCCTTATCATTTCTACTGTAGATTGATATTGCAAAGCTTCAGGCCTTTTAAGCGATATATTAATTCCAGCTATCCACCCTTCTTGGTACTCTTGGTCGTTATAGACAGAAGAATGAACGAGTTTCTCTTTAAATTCTAGATATTCCTGAGGTGAGAATCGTAATTCGTTCGGTTCAATACTTGTTAGAAGGGGTATGTTTTTCCATTCGCCTTCTGCTGGTAGGCGCGTTCTAGAGCCAATCAATATTCGTGTGTTCTTACCACATCGTTCAATCATCCTCCAAACAAAGTCTATAACCTCTTTGTCATTGATTAGATGAAAGTCATCTAATACAATTGTGATTTGTTCATTCGAATTTTCTAAATCAACCAAGAATTGCTCCTTAATTTGATCTAATTCTTGCAACCGTTCCGCATTTAAAATTTCCATTGTTGGCTTTAACTCAACTCCTCCGTTGTTTAAGGCAAATGCTAAATACGATAAAAAAGGAATGAGATCATTTTCGCTAGTACTAATAGAAAACCATACAGGGCTACGGTCTTGCGTATCTAAAAGCTCAACCATTAGGGTGGTTTTACCGTATCCGGACGGTGCCTGTATACATACATGTCCTTCGCATAGAGCTTTATTCACTTTTTCGACAAGACGATTCCGTGATAAATGGTCTTTTGACAATGCCGGAGGTGTCACTTTAGCTTCGGATAACTGAACGTATTTCATTTTGGATTAGGCGGTATAGATTGTGATGACAAAATACACCTTTTTTACACCTTAATGTATCCTACTTTATTAATTAAATGAACTAGATTTGGTTTTACTTTAAAAAATCTTTTTTGGGTTGGTCGACCAACCCGCATTGCGAAGCAAGATAAGTTGTGGAAATGTCCCTATAAATCTATAGATAGAGAAGCGAATTGGTTATTCTTTCCTAAATATTTATAACCCATTTAAATCGAATAATTAGATTCAAAACCAAAAAACAATTAAAATCCAAAACAAATGAAAAACGTCAAAGTCCTATGCGCTGTTTTATTGTTTTCTATGAGCAATATCCTTATTGCCCAAGAAAAAACAGAAGAAGTTACTACTGTTTTAATCACCAATGTTAACGTATGGGATGGTATTGCCGACAAATCAATTGCTGCAGATGTCTTAATAGAGGGCGATAAATTCAAAGAGATTAAAGCAGGAATTAAGGCCCCTAAAGGAGCTACCGTAATTGATGGCAAGGGAGGTACTTTAATTCCGGGTTTAATAGATATGCACCAGCACCTCATGCTCTGGGGCGGTACCACTGAAGGTACTTTTGATTACGATGCCTATGCTCAAGGAGCAAGAGCAAAAGTGATGATGGATCGATTGATTGGTCAGGGTTATACTACGTTAAGAGACATTGGTGGGAATTCTCTTTCTATTGCCCAATTGGTAAAGGAAGGCAAGTTAGATGGGCCAAGAATTTATTCGAGTGGACCTGTTATTTCACAAACGGGCGGACATGGAGATTGGGGTCCTGCCAATGAAATGCCAGGCCATGGAAATTATCAGACTATGACTGCAAATACGCACGTGGTAGATGGGGTTCCAGAAGTTATTAAAGCTGCAAGATGGAATTTTAGAAATGGTGCGAACTTTATCAAAGTGATGGCCGGTGGCGGTGTAGCTTCTACCTTTGATCCTTTGAACATGACTCAAATGAATCTTGATGAATTAAAGGCAATTGTTGAAGTAGCTGAAGCTTATGAGTCTTATGTAGCTGTGCATGCCTATCATGATCGTTCGTATAATATGGCACTAGATGCCGGTGTTAAGTCTTTTGAACATGGATTTTTAATTACCGAACCAACAGTAAAAAGAATGTCTGAAACTGATGGTGTATTTTGGTCATGGCAGCCCTTTGGAAGCTATACCTTATTTGCAGGAGGTTTCCCTGAATGGTTTACAGCAGATATGAGAGAAAAAGGAGCGGCAGTAAATAAAGGCGCAGTAATAGTTCCACCGCTGATGCGAAAATATGGAGTGCCGGTTATTTTAGGTTCAGATATGTTCGGTGAGGAAGTGAAATTTGCCAGAACAAATATCGTTTCTGCCAAAGAAGTACCTAACACTGGGTATACTGACTTGGAAATCATGAAAATGGCCACAAGTAACGGCGGTAAAATACTAACCAGGAGTGGGCCAGGAAGAGACCCATATAAAGCGGCTAAATTAGGCGTTGTTGAAGTTGGAGCTTGGGCAGATTTAAATATTTGGACAGAAGATCCCACTAAAGATGTTAATATCTTAAAATCAGATGACAATCTAAAGGTTGTAATTAAAGGTGGGAAAGTTTATAAAAATAGTTTGGAAGATTAAGTTAGGAAGCTGTCATAAAGAGATGGTATAATAAACGTTACTAATTATAACTTCTGTTGATTTTTTTTTGGAACTCAACAAAAAAAAGCGTAAAAAGTAATTGCCAAAAACATAACAAAACCGTGCGTCTAAAAACAGATTCTGCACTATGAATTTCTGACATTATGAAACACTACATCCCGTTTATCATGTGCATATTTGCATTGAACGCATGTATGGATCAGCAAGAGGCACCAATTTTTGATCATAATATATCTGAAACTGTACAACCTTGGACGCATACCAAGTTTGACAATGCAGAAGATAAATTCACCTTCGCACTATTTAGTGACCTCACTGGGGGTGAACGTGATCGAATCTATGAAGTGGCGGTCGCTCAGCTTAACTTATTACGGCCCGAACTGATTGTCAATGTCGGTGACCTGATAGAAGGTGGGGCAGATGATCCTGTCGAATGGAACAGACAGTGGGTTTCTTTTGATGAACGTGCGGATCGAGCTCGTGCGCCGGTTTTCTATACGGGAGGAAATCATGACCTTACGGGTAAAATGGCCCGCCAAGTATGGGAAGAACGTCTAGGACAACGCTACTATCATTTTGTCTATAAGAATGTTTTGTTTATGGTATTGGATACCGAGGATTATACCTTGGAACGTGCGGCAGAAATTGAACAGATGAGAAATGAAGCCGTACTAATATACAAGAATGATGGTGAGGAAGCCTTTTCCAAAACAGAATATGCGAACCTTTCGGAGCGCGAATCAGGTAAGATTAGTAAAGAACAGTCCGACTATTTCTTGAATGCCATCGCAGCGAATCCAAATGTTCGTCAGACCTTTCTAATGATGCATAAACCCGCCTGGGAGGCTGAAGACGAAGCATATTTCTCTGCTATTGAACAAGCACTGGCCAAGCAATCATACTCCGTTTTTTATGGCCATACACATGTTTATAATCACCTGGAGCGTCTTGGACGGGATTACATCAATCTGGCCACTACGGGTGGAAGTCAATTTCCGGAAAAAGGCCGTTCTATGGACCATATTACCCTTGTAACTGTAGATAATAAGGGCATTGACATTGCCAATGTATTAATTGCTGGAATTTTAGACAAAACAGGTAAGGTGCCTTTGAAAGGTGATACGCTTTGTTTTGAAAAAGACCTATGCAATTAAAATCAGAGTTTTATGTTAAGACAGCTCCTTTCATTTTGTGTTTTACTTTTTGCTTTTAATGTAAACGCACAAAACGACAGTATTAATAACTATAACAATTCAGAAGGCTTTGGTGGTCCAAAAACAGTGGGTGCCCAACTCGAGGTAGAT
>RCND010001317.1_pt1 | contig 13983 bp, 9 predicted proteins | sample 2041351 | NCBI WGS metagenome assembly RCND01 (sample SAMN09708230, study PRJNA481090) | Marine sediment metagenome, whole genome shotgun sequencing project. | biome: marine sediment; feature: ocean; material: sediment; isolation source: Sewage treatment plant 12B marine sediment (STP12B) ...
TTCCACCACATCGTTCCTGATGCCCCTTGTATTTACAATCTCCGAATCTTCACCTACCCAATATCCTCCATAAATACACCTGCCCAGGTGCTCGGAGAAATGGCCGTAAATGTGACGACTGATGGTCTCTTCTCCAAGATCTGCATTTATCACTAGCTTTCCCTTAAGCTCCTGCATGGATGTTAATCCTGCAGTGAGAATCAGAAGTCCCAATGTAAACATCGATTTCATAATTGAGTTTTTTGCGTTTAATTAAAATAGTTCTTCAATCTCTTCAAGGGACTTTCCCCTGGTTTCGGGCAGTCTGGACCGGATATAGAAAAAGCCCATCAAACAAATGGCTGCATAGATCCAGAAAGCACCGTAAATATGGACCCAAGATTTAATAATTGGGAAAAGAAATACCAACAGGGTGCTTGCTATCCAGAGGGTGGCACTCGCCAGGGCCATGGCAGCGCCCCGGATCCGGTTTGGAAAGATCTCCGATAGAATGACCCAGGTCACCGGGGCCAGCGTAAGGCCATAAATTCCTATGGACAAGAGGATCACAATCAGCACCACGCTGCCACTAAGTTCCAGATAGTAACACCCCCCTAGTAAGAGATGGGCGACGGCCAGGCCGGCAGCCCCGGTCAGCATAAGTTTTTTACGTCCCCACTTATCTACAGTCCGCAGGGCGATCAGTGTAAATGCCAGGTTCACGACCCCTGTAGCCACAATATTTAAAAGAGATGCACTGATCCCAAATCCAGCTGATGTAAAGACCTCTTCCGCATAATTGAAAACAATATTGATCCCACACCATTGCTGGAAAAATGCCAGCACCAGTCCCAGCAAAATCAAAGGTCTGACTCGTTTATCAAAGAGGGCTTTGTAATCAATCTTCCGGCTTGTTTTTGCCAGACTGTTCCTGATCTCTTCAAGAACAAGGTTCCCATAATTGCCACTACCAATTTTATTAAGAGTCCTCAGGGCCGGTTCTGCCTGACCGCTCCTGACCAACCACCTGGGCGATTCAGGGATGAAAAACCCCATCATAAAAAAAATTCCTGCCGGAATTGTTTCGGCCCAGAACATCCATCGCCAGGCCATTTGTCCATTCCACGAGTTAAGAATATAATCATCGGTAGCATTTGCCGGAACTTCTTTAGAAATCAGGTAATTGGTGATTTGTGCAGCCAGGATTCCCAACACGATATTCAACTGGTTCATGGCCACCATCTTGCCCCGAATGTGGCTTGGGGAGAGTTCAGCTATGAATATGGGGGAAACTACAGAAGCCATTCCAACACCCAATCCTCCCAGAATCCGGTAAAGCATAAAAACGGTGAAAGTCTCAGAAAAACCGGTCCCAAGCGCAGAGAGCATGAAAAGTACAGCCGCCATGATCAGGGACTTTTTCCTTCCAAACCGGTCACTTGTATACCCTGCCAGGAGTGCACCCGGAATACAACCAATCAGCGCACTGGACATGGCAATCCCCTGAAGGTGTGGAATCTGAGTGATTTCAAAGAAGCGCTCATAGAAGAACTTGGCCCCTCCTATCACTACCCAGTCATATCCAAAAAGAAAACCACCCAGGGCAGAGACCAGGGAGATGGCCAGTATGTACCTGTAATTGAACTTTACACTTTCTACTTGCATCCTTGCATACTTTCTACTCCCAGGTTCTCTTTAGTTCATGCATCTCCATAGATACTAACTTCACATTTCCGTCAGTGACAAGTTCCATATCATTCCTTTCCGGGTTAAAAGCAAATTGCTCTGAGTAGGAATAAACTCCATTCTGGGCAAAAACCTCTAGCTGACCCCAATCCACCAGGATCCGGATGGTCACATGGTTTGATTCATCTGGCGCACATGCTTCCGACATCAGGGTCTCGCTGGTAATATCATATATGATTGTCTTATTGGCGACCTTAAGTTCAATTTGCGTAGCTGTTGTATTGTTCAGGTCAAACTCAGCGCTCAGATCAAATTTCTTGGATTTCATATCCGACAGCAAGTTTTCCCCTTCCTCAATAACCCGGTCATTCCATGATTTAGAATTTTCATAAAGCGAAGAGATCTCTTTAATGGGATTTCTGGTGATTCGCTGCTGGCCATGATATTTGATTAGTCCCAGAGAAACCGGGAAGGTGGCATTCCGCTCCCAGATGGTCTCCCCGACGCCCCCGTTCCAGTGATCCATCCAGGCAATCTGAATAACCCTCGGATCTTTATCCGGCAAGTTACCCATCGGGAAAGTTTGTCCTGCATAAAAATCGGGGCCCAGGGTCATAAGCAAGGTGTCCTGTTTTGGGTCTTTGGTGAAGGTCTTTCCATCAAAATTGCCCACCAGGTAGCTTCCATTGGCATCCTGAAGTATCCACTTTCGATTTGTTTCATTGCCATCCAGAGGAAGTTCAAAGAAATCGGGGCATTCATATCCAAAACCCACATTACTCAGGTATTCCCAATTGATCAGATCGTCTGAACCATAAAAGGTAGTCCCGTTTTCATAGAGTAGGAGGATATAGCGGGAAGAAGACTTATGCCATATCACACAGGGATCCCTGGGATAGGCTTTATCTTTCCCAGTCTGATGGGCCACAGGATTGCCCTGGTAATCATGCCAGGATTTACCCACATCATTGCTCCAGGCCAGGCAGGTGCCTGCTCCTGTTCCTGTGTAGATTGCCACAATGGCTTCCTTGATTGAACCGGTAATCTTCTGGGCTGTTAGGCCCTGTACGACCACCGCGCTTCCCGAAAAAACATGTTCGCCCGAAACATTTCTGACTGCCTCTTTAGGAAGAAATGATTTCTGGGGAATCAGGGCCACACCCTCATCCTTCCAGTGTAAGAGATCGGGACTGGTGGCATAGCCCCCGTGTCGTATTTTATTACCCCACTGATAGATCATATGGTATTTTCCACCCTGGTAAACCAGTCCATTGATATCGTTCATCCATTCGGAACGTGGACTAAAATGGTATTGTCCTCGAAAATTCTCTTTGTAGTCGATGCTTTTATCGTGGGGATAGTATTGCCCCAGCAAAGCGGAAGAGCAAAACAAAAGAATTAATGGGAGGGTTTTCATTTTGAAGGAGTATTATCTAATTCTATTTGGGTTTACCGACTGAAACTGCATATATATATATAAGCTCCCAGAGCAATGCCTCTGTTGGCTCTAAGCCTGGAAATACCCCCTAATATAGCCAATTCCCAGGTTTGTTGTCTACTATTTTAAGGGATATTCATCGTAGAAGTTTACCAGTTCTTTACCGTTTCAATCATGGCCAGAATATTCTCCACGGGGGTGCCTGCCTGGACATTGTGGCAGGAGGCACAGATGTAACCTTCCCGGCCTCCTCCAAGAGTTTCAAGGCATTGTAAGGTTTCCTTTATCACATCCTCCGGGGTACCAAAGGGCAGCACAAACTGATTATCTATCCCCCCGTGAAATATCACACGGTCTCCATACTTAAGCTTTAGCTGATCGGTCTCCATGCCCGGGCATACATGCTGAATGGGATTCAGGATATCTATGCCGCAATCGATAAGTGGCCCGACCAATCTTTCGGACGCTCCGTCGGTGTGGTAAAACACTTTGAGATTGTAAGAATGGATCAGCTTACACCAGCGTTCCATCCTGGGTTTCATAAAATAGTCCCACGATTCGGGTGCCATCAATAGATTATCCTGCATACCCATGTCATCGCTGATAAACACCATATCCAGGTATCCGGCTGCCTGGTCAAAGAAGCGTTTCATCATCTCTGTCTGGATCTCTTCAATGCGATCCAGGGTGGCCTGGACCAGGTCGGGGTACATTAACAGATCCAGAAGGGATTGTTCTATTCCGCGCAGCTGGCTGTAAATCTCAAAGAAGGAGACCCAGGGCCCAATCACTGCAAAATCCTTTGAGGCCCTTTTGGCCAGGGCAGTGGCGGCCTTGTAATCAAATCTGTCCGGATCGGGCCAGTATGGATAATTCGCCATATCCTGCGGGGTCTCATAGCCCATCATAGGTGGCTCCACAAACTCCTGATAATGTGCATCACCAGCCTCCACCTCCTTCAGGGGGACACCCCACATGGTGCGTTCTCCTATGGCTTTGGCTCCTACCTGGGAGCCAGCTCTCTCTCCCTTCTCTGTCTGATAGTCCATAAAAACCCATACAATCTTGTCCAGGCCCAGCTTCTTCCACATCTCAAAATCATCGCTCGCACCTGTATGTTTGATCAGGGCTTTTTCAACTTCCGGTGTGTGCCAGATATCAATGGGGATCCGGTCTACTGGTAAGCGGTTCAGGATGTTCAGAACTCTCTCCTTTGGGGTCATAAAGTGATTTTTTTTATTCATACTCCACCAGAAGCAAATCGTAACTGTCCAATTGGGGGAGTATGGCCTCCACCCAACCCGCTTCGTTGACAGAAAAATCAACAGGTTTTGAGTCCACCAGGCTCTTTACAGACTTCACCGGTTTTTGAGGTTTGAAGCTTAGTTTGGTCCCATAAATAGGGAGCGGTTTGAAAAATCCGTTACCCAATTGGCCGGTGTGATTTAACATCCCATACCACTCAAACTCTCCTGTAGGTCCGATCTGACGGGTCACTTCCACCATGGGAGAAGCTTCTACTTTCAGATCCTGTGTATAGTCCAGCAAAGTATTTAAGGCGGTCATCAAGAGGGCTGCATGACCATAATGCCTTGTGTGGTGGTAGATGGATCCCATACGGAAGGTGATAAAGGCCGTCTGACCTTTGCCAAAATTATTGTGTATCATTCCCGGAATTTCGGTCACCTCTTTGTAATAGCATTTTTCCGGTGGTCCGATCATGGCCGGGGGAATAAATCCCAGATAGCCCTTTGCACTCTCTTCCAGATCACAAAGCATGCCTTCCTCCCAGGCATAGACCAGATCAAAACCCTCATAGGTAGCCTGACCAAGTACCTCTTTCTCCTCTCCGAATATCCTGAAATAGGTTCCCTGCACCTTTTCAAAATGCTCATATTCGGGTTTTACCCCCAGGGCATTCAGCCTCACCTTCTCCATGGGATTTCCAATTTCATCCTTCACGGAAGGCAAACCAGTGGCCAGCAATTTTCCGCCATGCTCCACATAACTATCCAGAAGCTTACATTGCTCATCGCTTAATCTTTCAATATCGGGCAGTACAATCACCTCGTAAGAGGACAATTCCCGGGGCATCTCCTCACTCCCAAGGCACCAGTGCTCCATCACATCGAAAAGGATATGGTTCTCAGTGAGCATTTCAAAAATCCCATTATACTCTCCACCAGACTGTCCGTCATGCAACATAAGTACCCGGTTTCCTGAATTTGTGTGATGCAGGTATGCTTCATGGGCCTTATGGAACTGAAATACATCCTGAACATTCTTCAGAACGGGTCTGTCCTCCAGGTTATCGAGCCGACCAATGCAATAAAAATCGAGGCCCCCGCCATAAATCATATTCTGAACCAGTCTTTGTTGAGTAAGCCACTGTGCATCGGCCGAATGTCTGGCCGGATAGCCATAAAAATGAACCGCTGCATTGCTGGTCTGTTTGTCCTTCCATGACCCAATAGTGCTCTTTACATTGTGAGCGGCGCTGTACTCCCAGGTCACTTTGCCATCGTACAGACTGGCGTGGGAATTGGACTCTTTCCTGTAGAAATCGGTACCCGCATGGGTATAGGTATTGATGGCAATGTGCTTTCCATGGGATTTGATTAAATCGTGTATTCTGAAAAAGAGCTCGCTGGAAGTCTCTCCCTTAAAACTCTGGTACTGGCGGAAAACCGGATCATCCATGTCCTCCTCCTTTGGAAGGTCCAATCCGTCGGACCAATTGTGAAATCGTTCGTGACAGGCATCAGACTGACATATGCCATGGTATACGTGGCTGTAATCCCTGGTCACATAACCAATCATATTGAAAAAGACACCATCCAGGGGGAACATGGTCAATGCTTCATCCAGTATCTTTAACGAGTACTCTTGCTGATACCCTCCATTTACACAGGTATGTACCTGTCCATTGTAGTTTACCTGCTCTCCCTCTACTCCCTTATAGAGCCAATCCTGATTTTTGGCTGCATAGGCTTCATTGAGTTTGCTAAAATCGAATCGCCCAATCACCCTGATCCCTTCCTGGTGGAGCCTCTCCACCACTTCCTTAATCAGGTTAATTTTCAAATTCGGATTCTGGTAATGGAACTCCAGATCAGTATAGTAGTTGCCCACAATCCCACCCACATTAATCAGGACCGTATTGGCACCAATGTCGTGTAAGGATTTCACATACACATCGATATCAAAATCGATGGCATCAATTTCCCGCAAATTGGTTTGAATCAAACGAAAAGGCTCATGGAGCCACCACTCTTCTTCAGGTTCAACCTGGGCAACAGCAAAGATGGCCTGAGAGATCAGGATAAGAAGCATCACTTTTTTCATAATCTTCTAAATTAGGATTTATTGTGTGAAACTCACTCCAATCTCGCTCACTTTCCCTGAGTCTGAGCTGACAGTTAATTTTGCTGGTCCAGCCTGCCCGGGTATACTTCGCAATACAGCCACCGCTTTGCCATAGAAGAGTGGATGGGTCTCGTCTGTGAACACATCATGGCCCATCTGGTTTCCATTGGCCACACCCATAAAACGGGCAGCACCGTCCACATTGAATTCCAGCATATCCATGGCCAGGGGACAAACATTTCCCTCAGCATCCACCATTTCTATGGTAACATAACAGAGATCCATCCCATCGGCCTGCATAGATTGGCGATCGGGTGATAAACGCAATTGATCCGGCGGGCCTGCAGTTTTTATAAAAGTTTCCCCAAGGAGCTCTCCACCCTTATAAACTACTGCTTTCAGCTCTCCAGCTTCATAAGGCACATCCAGCCAGCGAAGACGGTAGGCGTCCACAATTTCAAAATAGGGATTCTTTGGATCCTCCAGATTCACAGCATAGTCCAGACTTTCAGCCATCTTCTGTGAGGTCCTAACCAGATTGGGATCTAACTTCTTCCTGCGCCCCAGGCTCTCTCCATTGAGAAATAGCTCTGCTTCATCTCCATCTGTATAGAGAATCACCGGGATGGGATTCCCTTCATATCCTTCCCAATTCCAATGTGGAGAGAGATGCAGGGTATGTTCCTTCTGGTTCCAGTGACTCCGGTAGTTGTAGTAGGAGTCCTTGGGCAGGCCGGCCAGGTCCACTATACCAAAATAGCTGCTGCGGGCATCATACCCATCTTTTGTGGCCTTGAACCTCCCTATGGATCCCGGATCATCACGGAACATCACCGGAGTGGGCTCGCCCAGGTAATCGAATCCAGTCCAGACAAACTCTCCCGCAATAAATGTGTCAATTCGCATGTACTCAAACTCTATTTCGGGGATATCCGACCAGTGTGCTGAGGTAAGCATGTAGGCGGTAATCTCCCCATCATCGGTCCAGTCATTTTTCGCACTGGGAAAAGGAAGCTTATAAGCTCCCCTGGTGCCAAAGGCAGATGCCGATTCACTATAGATGATAGACATATCCGGGTATGCTTTGCGGGTGGAAACATACCTCCGTCCATAATTCCATCCCGAAGTTTCCAGGGCATCCAGAATCTGTTTCCCATCTCCTGATACCGATTCAATGTGACATCCCATGGTGGTGGGTCGGGTGTCATCATGCTTTTTAAAGAAAGCTACCATATGGGCCACATGCTCGGCAGCCCTTCCATCCGAATCCAGCAAAAGATCAGGTATTTCATTCCCAATGGACCAGAGGAATACACTGGGATGGTTTCGGTCTCGTCGCACAAAATTCTCTACCTCTGCCTCGGCATAGTTGTCCACATATTCCCCCGTAGTACATTCCACACTGGCTGTGGGACCATATTTATCAAATAGTTCATTAAATACAATGATGCCCATGCGATCGCAAAGATCCAATACCTCCGGGGCACAGGCATTGTGACTGGTCCGAAGGGCATTCACTCCCATCTCCTTCATAATCTGAAGCTGGCGTTCCATGGCCCTGGGGAAAAAAGCAGCTCCCAGAGGTCCATGATCGTGATGCAGATTGACTCCGTATAGCTGCACCCTTCTGCCATTAAGGTAAAAACCGTCATCAGCCGTCCATTGAAAGGTACGAATGCCAAAGGTGGAGGATTCCTGATGGAGAACTTCTTTTCCTGCTTTCAGTCGGGCTGTACAGGTATAGAGGTAGGGGTGTTCAATATCCCATATATAAGGCTGGGTGATCTCAATTTCAAAATCCTCTTCCAAATCTTCCCTCGCTTCCAGAGCAAGCTTCTTCTCAACTTTGTTGACTGTGTTGCCTGAAGGATCTGTAATTATGACTTCCAGTGAAATCTCATCGGAAGAACCAGAAGAATTGACTAGCTCAATCTTTGCCTTCACTGTTGCATGCTTATCAGATACCTGAGGGGTAGTCACGTAGATACCCCATATAGGGATATGAACCGGATCCACCAACCTCATCCCAATCTTTCTGTAAATTCCTGCACCAGGATACCAGCGGGAACCATGTTGCCGGGTATCGGCATGCACCGTAAGCACATTGGTTCCGCCAAAAACTGCGGCTTCGGTGGCATCGATCCAGAATGAGTTATATCCATATCTCCAGGAACCTACCTTTTGCCCGTTCAGATAGACAGTGGGATTAGCCATCACACCATCAAACAGGAACTGTAGCCTCTGGCCATCTGCTTCAAGAGGGAGATCAAAGCTTTTGCGATACCAGCCCTCACCCCACCATGGTAATTTCCCTGAACCCCCATAGGACTTCAATGGTGCAAAAGGACCGCTGATGGCCCAGTCGTGAGGAAGGTCCACCGACTCCCAGTCCGAATCATCAAAATCCGCATGAATTGCCTCACCCATGTCTCCTTTTACAAATTTCCATCCAAAATTGATAGAGTAATCCCACTGAGATACACTAAGTTCTGACCTCTTGTCAGAACAGGCATTGAATGCCATCAGCACTCCGGCCATCAAAATAAAGAGTCCCTTATTCATAGGAATACTATTTCTCCTCGTTCGTAAAAAGTGTATAATCCGAAACCCATTTCTCCTCTTCCCCTGGCTTCACAGAGATCCAAATAAAGTTCTCGGGACTCAAGGTAGTATGGCAGGCCCAAAATACCATCCGGTGGAGGGGTTTATCCACCGTAAAGGTGACCCCGGCTCCGGTACGGCGATTGTTAACCGTCACCATATGATCGGCCACCTGCTGGCTGTATCCATTGAGCTCGGCAAAAACACTTTTTTCTTTATTTATATCCTTTATAAAAGTGAAATTCTTGTCTTCGATTTCCATATACCCCTTCAAATCAGCTTCTGTTGAAGGTTTGAATGGAAAGCTGATCTGAAAAGCGGTCCCACTTTTATCTCCATCAATCATAAAGAAATTATGGTTAAACTGATCTGTTTCGATGATTTTCTGCCCTTTATTCTGAAGAGCATGTTCAATGATAAATCCATCCTCTTTCAGTTTGATCGATTTGGTGTAAATGTAAGCATACCCCAACTTGCTCTGAACCTCATGGGTAAATGTGATCCAGTCCTTTCCATGGTCAATGGTCCACTTCCCATGATCAAGGATCTTATACGTTTTCATCCAGTTATACTCCGTCTCATCCTCTTTCTCCAGAACACCCACACCTATTCTGATAAACCCTTCACCCGGTTTGGCCTCTTCATAGCCCAATCCCTCTTTGATAAAACCCTCAACAGGTCCCGTAAGGTCTTCATGGTACAAGGGATCATGGGTATCCTTCCAGTATCCGAAGTATTCATGTCCCTGGTACTGTGCACTACCTATCACCCCCGACCAGTCGAATCGCGTAGCACGGTATAATCCATTCTCAGGATCGGGCAGATATACCTCCAACTCTACCTGTCCATTGGACAATTTTATAGCTGGAAATCCTGAGAGATCTACTTTCTCATTAGCTTGTGAACCGGCCAGACAACTTATAGCCAGGTTAGCTGCAGCCAATTTGGCCAAACTACGTAGATTAAATCGGATCATCTTTTGATGGTTTAGGTTAAGTAATGGCCTTTGATCTTAGTCTGTTTCAGGGCTATTCTCCTTAAGTGGAACATATCCCACTATTTCACAGTCGTAATCGGTGTATGTATTGTATTCCCCCCTGAACCAGATCACACACTCTTCCATATCTTCAGGCCTGTCTCTTGGGACTACCGGACGCAGGTTATCGCGATTAACGTCGAAGGTAAGTTGCTCAAATGTCCAGCTCTGACCATCGTCAGGCGTGATCCCTTTGTAGATCTGATACCTGCCGGTTCCGTTGGATGTCCCGGTGGCAGGATCCAGTGTGGAGGAGAGATAGATCACATTGATGTCCTCAGGATCAATGCAGATGCCTCCGGCATAATGGTTCTCGGGAACATAGAGATGTGGCCCTGCATAGCCCACTTCAAATTCGCTCCACTTCTTCTTCCGTGAATCAAACCGGGCATAGCGGTAGCGCAGGTCTAATCCTTTGTCCCCATCTGGTGAGCTAATAAATACTCCTGCCAGCTGGCCATCTTCTCCCCTTTCAAAATCATGTACCCAGCCACGTCCGTCAGCACCCGATCCATCAAAAACCAGGCTTGCTTCTGAGGGTATCAAGGGCTCCTCCTTAATCTCCTTCACGCTCCTGATCTTCTTTCCTTTGCTGTTGTGAATGATACCGTCCTGGTAGTAGGCATGATAGACATTGTTTTGCGCTTCATTCCTGGGGTGGCCATCCGTAAAGAAAAGATCGATACGTTCAGTGTTGTCGCTGGCATATTTTACATAGGGTCGGGTGGAATTGTCGCCCGACTGAAAGATCATAGTGGCTTCGGACCATGAGGCTCCATTGTTTTCACTGGTCACCAGATTGGGATTCCACCCCTCACCCCGGAAGAAATCGTAAATCCTTCCTCCTTCGTCCTCCAGTTGGTAGAGGTTCGAATAGGTTACTTTCATGGAATGAGCTACAGATTTCTCTGGCCCGAACTGAAAATTATTGCTAATAATCCGGGAATTGAATTCCTGATGGGTATTGTGCCTGGCATAGACGGCCAGCAGGCTGTCCTTGCCCAGTGGAAGTAAGGCTGGGTTGTTATGATCATCCACCTGCTTCCATGTACTCAGCGGGAATGCCTTCAATCTGTAAGTGTTATTCATGCCAGGCAAAAGGTAGATCGATATGGCACTTTCGCCCAGGCTGTTCACATAACCGGCCACCAGATGCTTGTTCCAGAAGATCACCCTTTCGTCGTTGTACCAGGTCCATGCCCCATCGGGTGATATGGTCACCAATCGCCTCTTCCCTGAGATTTCCGTGTACTTCTCAGGTGTCAGATTCAGCTTATAAACCTCTGAAGCAGCCAGAAGGAATGCCCCCTGGGCATAGTTTTTATAATCCTCATGTCTCACCCGCTTTGGAGCACCGTCCACCAGCTGTGCCCACTCCAATTTTCCATCTTCACGAAGGCAGTAGAGCAGTCCTTCCCATGCTTTTACCACATGTGGCAGGTAGATCTGCGGATTGAGCCAGCCCCTGTTCATCCCGGCAGCCATGGCGAAGGTATAGAACGAAGCTCCACTGCTTTCCGGCTCCGGAAGCCAATCCGGATCATTTACTGAGGAGCTCCAGGTTCCTGCTTCATGCTGCAATCCTGCCAGTCGTAGCATCATCTCCTGGAAAAGTTCAATGTATTGTGACTTCATGGGATCGCTATCAGGCAGGTAGTCAATGATACGCACCAGTCCGGCCACTACCCAACCATTTCCCCTGCTCCAAAAGAGCTTTTTGCCATTGGGTGTCTTTAAATCAAACATACTCTCATCCCTGAAAAAAAGACTCTCTTCCGGATCGTACAAGAAATCCTTGCTATCCCAGAAGAGTTTATGCATAAGGTCGAAGTACTTCTGCTCTCCTGTGTGGGTTCCAAGCCGTGCCAGAACTGTCGGAGCCATATAGAGTGCATCACACCACCACCAGACATTCCTCCCGGTGAAAGGGCGCGAATCCTCAGGCCATATGGTGTGTCTGGCCAGATCGATGGTGATTTCATTGGCATCCATATAGTAGGTGTCAATCAGATTCTGGATGCTGGCTATCTGTTTGGGGTCCTTATCATGTGAATAGACATCCAGGAAAGTTTGCGCACTGCAAATATCATCTGCATGAAGGGGGCTCTTCTCTCCGCATTTCCACTCCGCAGCAATGCACCAGTCCCTGGCTGCATCCAGGAACTCGGTCTTTCCTGTAGCTTCATAACAGGCATACACCCCGGTATAGAGTGTGCCTGTGAGCCAGTTGGTAGGAGCCGGACCGTTGTGCTGGGCCTCCTGCCAGGCTTTGGCCTTATACATCGTTTCAAGAATTACAGGTCGATCAAAGGCGGTTTTCTGTCGGAAGGTCATTGGTTCCTGTGCAAGAAGTAATACCGATACCAACAGTAAGGTCAGGGAAGCATATAGTTTACGGATCATATGATGGAGGGTGTCTGTTTATTGGGGTATTTTGAAATCAATCTCTAAAAAGTCTGTTACTTCTTTCATCCACCTCTCCTCAACGAAAGCCACATGGTCGGGATGGTTATTGTAAGTATTGTAATCATCCTGGTCTGAGAAGACCATGGAAAAACCATACTGGTAGTCATTTTTACTGCTCACCTGAAGAAATACCTGGAAGTTCTTCACCACCGGGATCCCTGTTAGAATTCGATTTCCGTCATTAAGGAATTTAACGGCTTTAGAGGAGCCCTCCTTATAGGGCAGATTAAAAATGACCATATGCTGGATCTCTTTGCCTTTTAACTGATAATCTTGTGGTGCGGTACCAGCAGAAATGGCTTTTTGATTGAAAACACCTCCAAAGAGGGTGGCTAAACCCAATCCTTTAAAAAATTTCCTTCGCTTCATCATTGCTATTTAATTTTACCCTAAATATAGCAAAGCTATTCCTGTAAAATAAAAATACCCATCCTTACCTCTAAAGTAAGAATGGGTACACAAGTATTTTAACAACAAAATCTAAGTCAGACTAGAAGCTTGCTTTTTTTGGTTTGGCTTCATTGACCACAATTCTACGTTCTTCATAGGTGGCTCCATTAAGCTCTTCAATGGCTTTTTGGGCTTCAGCTTTGCTATCCATGGTAACAAATGCAAATCCTTTGCTTCGGCCGCTATCCCTGTCTGTGATAACTTTTGTTTGATTAACTGTACCGTAATCTTCAAATACTTCGACCAGATCCTGGTCATCTACCCTGTAATCAAGGTTTCCTACATAAATATTCATACTAATTTTCTAATTTATTGTTTATTTTATGCCAATGGGAATGGTCCCATTAACTATTGTTTACAACTTGGATTTAATAAATAGTGCCGTGATGTTCTGTCCTGAAATATAGACGGAGAAATTGAAAGCGCAGTTTTGTCAAATCTAAAATCGGCACAAAGATACGCTTTTTATTGAAAATTCTCTGTGATTGTGTATTTTCGTGGCCAAATAATCTCCTATGAAGAAGTGGTTTACCGGACTTAGTATTGCGATTCTCAGCCTCCATGCCATTGGGCAGGAAGTTGAAAGACCCAGTATTGCCTGTACTCTGGCCAACGAAGCTGTAAAGGTGGATGGATGGTTAAATGAAGCAGAATGGTCAAAAGCCGACTCCATAACATCCTTAACAATGGTGGAGCCTGTAGAGAACGGAATCCCAACTTTCCCCACGGTGATAAAAATCCTTGTCACCCCTAAAAATATTTACCTGGGAATTCAATGCTTTGACGATCAACCCGATGGCATTGTTGCCTTTTCCAAAGCCCGGGATTCCGAACTGGAGAACGAAGATTACATCAAGGTCATCATGGATACCTACCGCAACGGCCGGAATGGATATATTTTTGCCATTAATCCCTATGCAGCCAGGTATGATGCGCTTGTCTCCTATAACGGGGAGTCAGA
>RCND010002848.1_pt1 | contig 13979 bp, 8 predicted proteins | sample 2041351 | NCBI WGS metagenome assembly RCND01 (sample SAMN09708230, study PRJNA481090) | Marine sediment metagenome, whole genome shotgun sequencing project. | biome: marine sediment; feature: ocean; material: sediment; isolation source: Sewage treatment plant 12B marine sediment (STP12B) ...
ATGGCAACCAATATGGCAGAGGTGACCGAATAGAGCACAGCGGCAGATCCCGATCCTTTTCCCAGTGCTTTCGCCAGATGGTTCATGAAAGAGGACGATTCCTCCACCAGGTTCCAGCCTGTATAGGCCAGGCATACCACCATCATTAAAACCATCGTGCCCAGAGGAAGAATCATGTTTATGGCCCGGGGCTTGATACCCTCCTTCATTTCATAGGAGGTGATCTCATCAGAGACCATGGGCCTGGCTCCTTCATTAAGCAACTTTCCGGTTTCCCTGGTACGTTTCTCTGCCCTGGCCATAGGGCCAAAATCCTTTCGTGAAACAATAATGACAAAGACCATGATGATGGCCAGCATGGGATAAAAATTGTAGGCCATGGCTGAGACCAGGGTCATAAACGGATTTTCAATTCCCTGGGTAAGCAAGAGTCCCATGATAAAAGCTCCCCAGGCATTAAAGGGGATCAGTATGGAACTGGGCGCTGAGCTGGAATCGGCAATGTAAGCCAGTTTTTCCCTGGGGATCTTTAGCCGGTCAAACACAGGACGGTAAAGGGTTCCCACCGTTAAGGAACTGATGCTTGTTTCAATAAACAGCAGCACTCCCGTAGCCAGTGCAATCAACTCCACCGCAACCCTGCTTCTGCCCTTCCCCTTCTTTTCAATCCTCACAAGGAACTTCTCCATTCCCAGGATAAATCCCTGCACTCCTCCCGAGTATTGAATAAAGATTAAAAGGGCTCCCACCAGGGCACTGAACATAATGGTTCTGGTATTCCCGGGAGATTTAAATACATCCACAAAACCCTCCAGAGTGGCGATGGTGCCCTGCAGCACATTCCAATCGCTGATAATCAACCAGCCCAGCCAGATCCCTACCACGAGGGAAATATAAACCTGCTTGGTTTTCAGAGCCAGGATAATGGCAAGCAGAGGAGGGAGTACCGAAAGTACGCCAAAGTCATTCATCTCTCTAAAATAGGAATTGCCTTTTAAATATTTGCTAATTTTGGCAGCAATCATCAAATCTCCACTTTTAATATATTATATGAAACATATACTCCTCTCCATATCGCTCTTACTATTGTCCTTTATGGCAAGCGGTCAACACGAATTGTCATCTGAACCCCTGCATGAGAAATGTGACCTGTGTTCAGCAACTAAAAGCGCGATTATCCAAAAATCTACCATGGTCAATCCCCTGCTCAACCAGTACGACATTACATTTACCAAGCTTGATATTGAGAGCGGAAACAGTTCAACATATATCAGTGGATATGCTCTGATCGAAGCGACTGTTACGGCAAATGAGCTAAACATTTTCAATATTGAATTACTCTCAAGTATGTCGGTTGACTCCCTGTACTGGAATGGAGAAAATACCAGTTTCACCCACGCTGATGATGTGATTGCAGTCCAGATGGACCAGGCCCTTCTGAAAGGATCACATTTCCAGTTAATCATTTATTATCACGGTCCTGGCTATGATCCGGAAGGATACTCCGGTGGAATGCATCATGTTTCGGGAGTGAGTACTTATAATAACGAAGCTCTTAGCTATACATTTACTCAGCCCTTCGGTGCCAGCGCCTGGTTCCCTTGCAAACAGGTGCTGGCAGACAAAATCGACTCCCTGCATATTTACATTACCACCCCTTCAACATACAAGACCGCCTCCAACGGGCTGCTGACAGCTGCTGTTGATCAGGGCAATGGTTACACTCAATATGCATGGAAAACCAGGTATCCAATAGCATACTACCTGGTGGTCCTTAACATTTTCAATTACGAAGAGTATAGTTTTTATACGCATCCCGACAACTGGGATGATTCCATTTTTATTCAGAATTTCATGGTGGACCAGAGACACATTAACCTGATGAAGGAGGAACTGGACAAAATCCATGGCGTCATGAATCTATATTGCCAACTATTTGGACCCTACCCCTTTAAAGAGGAGAAATATGGTCATGCCATCTGGGGTAAGGGTTTTGGGATGGAACACCAAACATTGACCTCCATGCCATATAAAATTGACTTCAGAAGGCTCTCCCATGAGTTATCACACCAGTGGTTTGGCAACCTGGTCACCTGCGGCACCTGGCAGGATATATGGCTCAATGAAGGATTTGCCACCTATTTCGATTACCTTGCTCTGAGCTTACTTGAGTCGGAAGCTTCAGGGAATGCCCGAATGCAATACTACCACGATAAAGCCTTGTCAAAGAGTGTGGGGAGTGTATATGTACCGGATGGAGATGCAGGTAATGCAGGAAGGATATTCGATTATTCCCTCTCCTACTGCAAAGCAGCCACAGTGATCCAGATGCTCCGGTATGAGATCAATAAAGATGAGCTCTTCTGGAATATCCTGCATAACTATCTGGAGGAATTCAGAGACAGCACGGCAACCACGGATGACTTTAGCCGGGTTGTCAACCAGACCACAGGAGAAAATTACGACTGGTTTTTCTCCCAGTGGATATACGGACATGGTTACCCAAGCTTTGCAGGCAACTGGTATCAGAGAAATGACACCCTTACCCTGGAGATGAACCAGAGCACCTCCAGTCCCAGACATATTTCATTTTTTAAGATGCAGATGCCATATAAAATACGACACAGCGGTGGAGATACCATAGTTACACTTCAACAGTTACAGAAACAACAGGTTTTTAAGATTCCCTTCACACATGAAATCCTTGAAATTATCATTGATCCGGAAAATGAGGTTCTTAACGGACAGGGTTCAATGACCCAGGTAGACTTTACTGCCATACCGGCTCTACAGGCTCTCACCTTTAACGCTTATCCTAACCCATTTACAGATCAGCTCAAAATATCAGTAGGTGTGGGGTCAGGCAAGGCTTATACCATAAAACTATTTGATCCTATGGGTAGATTGGTATACATGGACCATACCAACATGGAAGAACTGACCATCAATACCACTCACCTTAATCGGGGAGTTTACATCGCACTGATAAGCACTGATGTAATCAGCAAGGCCATAAGGGTCATAAAGAGATAGGGAATTAAGATACTGCCTTCTCAAGAATTTTCAGGGTGTTTTTATCAGCGTTCATTCTGGCTTTAATGCCATTCGGAATAGTAATCATTGATGCAATATGGCCAAATGACAAACCATATGATACGGGTATGCCAAGTGGTTTCAAGAGGTCAGTGATGGCCTGTTTCAGCGTAAGTTTTGGCTCTTCTTTGTTAAGGTTGCATTCATCAAAGACCCCCATTACAATTCCTGCTGCTTTCTTTATGTTTGTTGCATACAAAAGATGAAAAAGCATCTTGTCTACGCGGTAGGTTTGTTCGCCAACTTCTTCAAGATAGACAATCCTATTTTCAAAATCAGGTTCATAAGCGCTTCCAATCATCGAATCGAGCACACTGATATTGCCACCGATTAATTTACCTTCAGCTTTTCCTTCATTAATCGTATAGATGTCGTATTCGGGGTTTCCCTCGGTGTTTGCTTCCCTCTCATAAGGGTACCTTTGATGCCTTTGAGGGTTCATCAAAATATTTTCAAAAGAATGATAAGTAAAGTCATTAAAGGATGAGACACCCATTGGCCCATGAAAGGTTACCAGTCCGGTTCTTTCATAAATTGAAGTAAGTAGTGCGGTAATGTCGCTATAACCAATCAGTGCTTTCGGATTCTGTTGTATCTGGTCATAATCAAGCAAGTCAAGTAACCTGATAGATCCATAACCCCCTCTCACGCAAAGTATGGCATCCACATTTTCATCAGTGAACATTTGCATGAGTTCATCTGCCCTCTCCCGGTCAGTGCCCGCAAGATAACCATATTCCGATAAGACGCTTTCTTTGAAGTAAGTCCGGAATCCAAATCCCTCCAGCTTTTCAACAGTTTCAGTGAGCTGCTCTGATTTTATGGTCCCGCCAGGTGTAACCAGACCAATCAGGTCTCCTTTCTCTAAGCGTTTTGGCAATATCCGGAGATTTGACTCCGATTGCCGGCCCTTTCTTTCTTGGGCAACTGAATGTGAAACAGGCAGCACTGACAATGCTGTGAGTGCGGCCAGACTTTTAACAAACTCTCCTCTGCTGAGCATATCTTGCCTATTTTAAATATCTTTAATAGAAAAGCAACTCATTTTGAGTTGCTTTTCTTTCTTTATTGATTGTATTTCAATTGAAATTCTTATTGCAAAATAAGTTTTGCAGAACTTACGTTTCCGCCTTCATCTTTAACTTGTACGATATACAATCCTTTATTCATCGTACTCACATCAATAACAGTTCTGCCTTCGATAATCCTGGCGATAACTACTTGACCAATATTGTTGTAAAGAGTTAAATCAGCCCTTCCATCAACATCTATTGTAAAGTAGTCTGAAACTGGATTCGGATAGATTCTCAAAGATTCTCCTGCATCGTAGACTGCAACATTTGTACCACCTTCAGGGGCTCCGTAAGCAGCCATTTCTGCATCGGTTAATGCCCTGTCAAAAATGATCAGGTTATCAATATCATGTTGATTATCAAAACCATCACCTTCGTTATTCCCGCTAACTTTAAATGCAGCCTTATCGTTCCACTTCCATCTGCCATGGCAGCATAAGGAGAAGAAGAACCATCAACGCTTCCATAGGCTACTTCGTTAACCATAACTCCATCCAGGTACATTTTCACACTTCCAACACTGCTGTCAGCCTCAAAAAACACATCTGCCACATAAGCAATCCTGTGCCATTTGTCTGCCTCAACCATCGCGGTAGAATACTGACCGCTGAAAGGAGAATAATCAGCTCCCAGCTTTGCATCTGTAATAACTACTTCGCCAGATTTCCCTCCTGAAGTGGTGAAGGGATTCACCTCATACAAGGTATATACCTTGGTCAAATCCGGGAATTTAACATCCATCATAACGGTGTAATTGTTAACTCCTTCTCCAACGTAAACCGGATCTTTCGGGGATCCGTCAGAAGTGCTAAAATATTGTTTGATAGAATCAAGACTTAAGCCATGCCAGAGATAAAGGAAGCTACCAGTTTCAACTCTGATAGCCTTGCCATCCACTCCGTCGACAATAGAAAAATCTGTGTCCAATACGGATGCTTCCGGGTTATAGTCAGAACCTTCTGCTCCGGCAGGACGTTTCATAACACCATCGCAGAATGCTGCATATTCTCCTGATGCAGATGCATCATCTAATTCATTTGCAAACAAGGATTCAAGGGTGGTCTCATCATCGAATCTAAAGATCCCTGTTGCACTTGATAAATCCTGTGCAATCAAAGCAGTCGAAAACAACGCTGCCGCAATAAAAAGTAAAGTTTTTTTCATAATCATATTTGTTTTAATTAATACTAGGTTTTATATACTAATATACATTTTTCCGGGTATCCCACCATATTTGATCTCCCCAATAAAAGTCAAGCACATTGGCACTGGGTTGTTCACTGTTCTTCTGGATTTCACTATCAGGATATCCAAATCGGAAAGGGACCCTGTTATGTCCACCATAGGGAGATCCTTCAGCAACCGGCAACTTGGGAACATCAGTTCTTCGCAACTCTGCCCATGCTTCCCAACTTTGACGGAATAAAGAGATCCATTTTTGTTTATAAAGTTTAATAATGCCGGTTTCATCGCCATCCCATTCCACTTTTGGATCCAGGATATAGGAATCGATACTTGCTTCTGCCACCTCAAGATACTCCATATTTGCCCTGATTCCTTGTACGTAGGATGCCTGTGCAGCTGCCGCATTTTTTGCTAAAAGACCTCTGGAGTAGGCTTCAGCCTTTAAGAATTCAACTTCAGAATAGGTGAGGAAGAAAACCGTTCCGTCTGTGACATTGTTAATGAATTTTGGTTGAATCTTGGAAGCACTCCCATCTGCCCCAACTTGTAAGCCCTTGTATTTCCCTCTGACGCCCTTCGCATACACTGGCCTTCTTGGGTCAGATAATACATTCATAGAGTCAATGAGTGGTGCTGCCATATATATATAAGGATAGTATCCTGAATAGTCCGTCCATGGTTCAATCCAGTTGTCGGTACCTGGATAAACCAGGGCAGCATTGTCTTCATTACTCTCAATAATAGGGTAGGTATCAGGATCAGATAAAATTTCATTGATATGTGTGGCCGCAATATTGAATTCAACATTAGAAATTCTTGTTGCCAATCTTAATCTCAAAGAGTTTGCAAACTTTTTCCAGGTCATAATCTCATCCGAAAATGCTTTAGTCCCAAACAATATGTCATACCTCCTGAACATGCTTATTTCAGAGTCACTAAATCCTTGATCGGTAAATAGCTCATTAGCTTCCTTCAACAATTCAAAGAGATCTAGATATATGTCTTTTTCTAAATCATATTTTGCATTTATAAGTCCTTCATTAAGCTTTGCTGCATCAAAGTAAGGAACTTCCCCATAGGCATCAACCTGGATCATTGTAGCATATACTTTAAGAACCAGGGCGGCAGCTTTTACATTTATCTCTTTTACTGGATCGGCGGTGCTAATGATGTTGTTCAGGTTTTGTAAGCTTCGAACGTAATACGAAGCCCACATTCCATCCGGCGGTTGAGTTAAATATTTATTGGGATCATTATTCTGGCCCATCGCGATATGACCAACATACGAGGCAGCAAAAGAAAGCTCCTCATCAATATTAAATCTGTCACCAAGCTCCACAATGCTGTAAGACAGGACAGACATGTTTGGCGCAAATTCCGGATTATTGGGATTTGTATTTATTTCATCAAAATCCCCTGTACAGGAACTGGCGAGTATGAAGATCCCCAGTGCAAGTTTTGATACTTTGGTGATAATGCTCTTCATGTCTCTAAAATTAAAAGTTAATATTGATTTTTACACCAATCGTTCTTGAAGGAGCCAGGTTGAAGTTTTCAAAACCCGTGTCCAAAACACTGCCGGATGCAGCTACCTCAGGATCAATTCCCACATCATTTGATTTATGGGTGTATAGCAGGGCGAGGTTTCTGGCAAATACTGAAAGTGTTGTTGATTGCAGGTGCAGCTTAGATACAAATGAACCCGGGAGTCGGTAACTGAAGTTAAGTTCTCGTAATTTCACATAACTACCATCTATAATCCCCATTTCAGTATATCCTCTCGAATATTTCCAGAATGTTCTCGGAGTTACTACAATATCACTTTCCTGACCTGATACATCTTCTCCACCAATGATCGTTCCATCTGCATAAACTCCTGTTAACAGATAACCGTCAACACGTTGCTCATTTTCAACCGTAGCCTCCAATATACCTGTTCTTTGTCCCTGAACTTTGGTTGCACTGTAAACATTACCGCCCATGCGAACATCAACTAATGCACTTAAACTAAACCCTTTATAGTTGAATGTGTTCCTGACTCCTCCAATAAAATCAGGATTCACGGTTCCGACTTTCTCAGGATCATCAGTGAGCACATACTGGTAATCACCACTTGTAACTTCTCCGGTAATTTCATCAATTACTTCAACGTATTTAACAATAAAGTCTCCTTTTTCGTCTGTTTTTCGCACCCTTCCTTCGAGTATACCCCATTCCTGGCCTTCACGGGCCCACATTGTTACACCATAACCTTTTGCAGAAGAAAATGTATTAAGCTCCAGTTCTTTTATTTCACCGTCCAATTCAACGATTTTATTTCTATTGGATGCGTAGTTTATACTAATATCCCAGGAGAAATCACCCCTCTCGACCGGTGTTGCATACAATTGAATTTCTACACCGCTGTTTTGCATTGTCCCTGCATTTTTCTTCCATGTATAGTATCCTGCAGATGGAGATAAACGTACATTCATCAACTGATCTACTGTTGTCGCCTGATAATAGGTTACATCCAATCCCAGTCTGTTTTTAAAGAATTTAAACTCGCCACCAAACTCAAAACTTGATGTTCTTTCAGGTTTTAGGTCTGTGGATGGCAGAGTTGAGCCCAGCCTAAAAAAGTTTGCGTCACCCACAGTTCCATTGGGCCATGGCAGACTGCCATATTTATAGTAATATGGTGTTATACTGTACGGCGATGTGTCATTCCCTACCTCGGCATAACTGGCCCTGACTTTGCCGTAGGAGAACAGGTCGTTTTTAAGACCAAAGGCATCGGAGAAAATAAAGCCTAAGGTAGCTGAAGGATATCCGTACGATCTGCTTTCAGCAGGTAGTGTAGAACTCCAGTCCTGACGATAAGTTAAATCCAGAAATAAAAAGCTTTTGTATCCAAAATTAGCGGATGCAAATACAGAGTTGGTTTGCTTTTCCCATTTACTCTTACTTCCTATAATATTTCCATCTGCCGCAGATGTGGAATAGAAGTCAGGTACCACCAGGTTCGGGACGCCAATATACATTCTTTCAACCAGGCTCCTGCGGTAATTTGCTCCAAGCGTAGAATTTATTGTAATATGTTCAGTTATATTTTTTGCAATTTGCAACATCAAATCAGCATTGGTCTCATTTTCTCTGTAGATTGATTCCGAAAATGAACCATTAACCGGATTTTGCTGCATACCATCCAGGCTACCTTTTGTGTCGCTGTGTAAATTAGACATGCGACCTTCATTTATATCATCCGTGCCCACTCTCGCAACCAGGTCAATTCCGTCAGCAATAGTAAATATTGTACTAAAACTTCCAAATAACCTTCTTCTTTCACGGGAGTTTAGATTCTGGTTAAGGCTCCAGTATATATTGTTGTTGTAATCATCATATCCCGTCATCCAGTTAAGTCTTGACTGGTGACCGTCTTCGTGCGTAACGTAATCTAGGTAATGATCTTGCAGATAATCAACATTAACCTGTCGTCCAAACCAGTTGTTAAATTCGTAGAGTGGGTTCTTGGTACTTCTTCCCTGAAATGCCAAATTGTTGTTTCGGGTAATATTATAATTACCGTTTATTTCAAACCTGAGTTTTTCAATCAGTTTAACATTTGTGTTGAATCCAATATTAAGCTTATCCTGATCTGTATTTGGGGTGGTACCCTCCTGATCAGTGTATGTAAGGGATAACCTTCCCTGTGCAATTTCACCTCCTCCTGATAGAGCAAGACTATTTACAGTTGAGATACCTGTCTCGTAAAAGTTTTTTACATTATCAGGTCTCGAGATCATTTCTATGGGTATTCTGTTTCCGTCAGCATCCAGTGGAGAATCAAATTGAACTGTATTTACTCCCTTATCTAATCTTGCTCCAAAACTTTCATCCCAGGTGTCATCGGGACTCCAGCTCCATTTTGAAGCGGCCCAGTCCTGGTAAGTATCGGTACTACCCGATAGAGCATATTCATATTCACTGGCACTACCACCTTGTCCGTAAAAGTTCTGGTATTTTGGAAGGATGTATACCTGGTCAAAAGCCACGGAACTTGAAAATGATACTCCGACACCTTTTCTTTTTGTTCCCTTTTTTGTTGTAATTATGATGACTCCATTGGCCCCTCTTGAGCCGTACAATGCGGTAGCGCTGGCTCCTTTCAAAACACTCATTGTTTCAACAGATTCAGGATCTATGTCTGCTGCTGCATTACCGTAATCAACATCTGTAGTAGAAGTAGTATTTGAAATGGGTACTCCATCTACTACAAACAGAGGTGAGGTATTCCCTTTGAAAGTTTTGTTTCCTCGAATCTTAATCACTGCTGAACCTCCTACAGAACCCGAAGCATTTGTAATTTGTACGCCGGCAATTTTGCCTGAAAGCGCAGAGACAACATTGTTGTCTCCACCTTTTGTTAATTCTTCACTACCAATATCCTGTACTGCAAAACCGAGGGACTTCTTTTCTCTTGTAATACCGAGGGCTGTTACCACTACCTCTTCCAGTTGGGTTAAATCAAGGATCAGGGTAATGCTGAACTCTCGATGGTTCCCGATGGTAATCCGCTGGGGCTCATAACCGACAAAACTGAACACCAACACATCCTCTTCAGATTCGGCTTCGATGGAAAATTCACCGCTCATTCCGGCAATGGTTCCCACAGTGCTTCCTTCCACACTGACAGTGCTTCCCATAAGTGGCTCACCAGTCTCACTATCGGTCACTGTCCCGGTCACAGTTATCTGGGAAAATAGCTGAAGTTGAAACATCAACAGTGTTACAATCAGAGATAAATACTTCATATCAGATAAATTAGGTGTTTAGTTTCTTAATCCCGATACCTGGAAGTTCATTGAGGGTGATTTTGCCATCGATCACTTTTACACCTTCATAGATATCATTACTGATCAGCAAGTTCCCATCCAAGTCAGCCCAATCCACCAGGGGTGAAAGCTGAGCAGCAGCCGACACCGCACAGGAAGTCTCGGTCATGCATCCAATCATCACACTCATTTCAAGGGCCCGGGCTACGGTAATCATTTTGTGAGCCTCTCTGAGTCCCGTACTCTTCATCAGCTTAATGTTAATCCCTGAGTAAACTCCTTTAAAGGCGGCCACATCAGCCAATCGCTGGAAGGCCTCATCAGCAATGATAGGGAGTGGGCTGTTTTCAGTGAGCCAGGCCAAATCATCCACCTGGGTTTTAGGCAGAGGCTGTTCAACAAATTCGATCCCCTGTTCTTTTAACCAGTGAACCATTTCAAGGGCTTCTTCTTTGTCCTTCCAACCCTGGTTCACATCCACATAAATGGGCACATTGGTCACCGACCTTACTGTATTAATCATCTCCCTGTCGTTACCCCCACCCAGCTTCACCTTCAGCACTTTGAAGCGCTTAGCTTCTTCGGCCTTCAATTTAACTACCTCTGGGGTATCGATCCCAATTGTAAATGAGGTCATGGGGGTATCCTCGGGATTGAGTCCCCATAACTTATAAAGTGGCTGATCCACCATTTTTCCGATCAGATCATGCAGTGCAATATCCACACAAGCCTTGGCCGCCCTGTTGCCTTCATCCACCGAATCCACATACTCCAGGATATCATCCATCAGGAAGGGATCATTAAATTGTCCCAGGTCTACCTTTTTCAGAAAAGTGATCACCGATTCCTGCGACTCTCCCAGGTAGGGTGGCATGGAAGCTTCCCCATACCCGGTGTACCCCTCATAGACTATCTCGGAGAGCACCACGGGGGTGGTGTCCCGTGAAAAGCCCGAAACTGTAAATGTATGCCTTAGCTGCAGATTATAGGTCCTGAAATTTAACTTCATTTTCCCACTTCGCCTAATTCCGGCAGTTTTCCCTGCAGAGCCTCCCCTGGCCATGACCGGAAAGGAAGCCATCATTGAAGCGGCACCCATACTCTTTATAAAGTTTCTTCTATCTGGTTTCATGGTTCGATGCTAAATATCTCTTTAAAAAAGCTGTTCTCAATAACCGGTTTGAATCCTGAATACTCCTCCCCCACAATGCGAACTGTCCTGACATAAATTTCAGGATATCTTTCAATAAAGTTCTCAGCCTCAGGGTCCATACTGTTGACACTCACCCTTTCATGCTGTCCTGCCGAATGAATAAACTCACTATTTCCCAGATACATAGCCACATGTGTAATAGCTTCAGCCTTTGTGCCCGTAGCCTTCCTTCCAAAGAATAGAAGGTCCCCTGTTTCCAGGCCTTCAGGACTGTATTCTTCTGAAATTATTCTTCCACACCAGGTTTGCTGGTCCGCGTCCCTGGGCACTTGTATTCCATTCATGAAATAAACATTGGAGATCAGACCGCTACAATCGATGGCCTTTGATGAAGTACCTCCCCACAGGTAGGGAATTCCGTGGAAAGCCATGGCTGTCTTAAACAATTCCTCCTTTTGCAAGGGCTTCAGGAGTACATCCTCCGCCAATTTTGCCTCCTTCTTCTTCACCCAGGCCATGCGGCCGTCAGGGTACTTTACCTGGTAAAAATCTGACTCGCCGGATAACACAGGGAGCATGCATCCTATCACCAGATCAGCAACAGGCAGGGAAGCCTCATCCGCTTCACTATAGGCAAAACCGTACTGGGCGATGAAGATAATTTTCTGTGTCTCCCTGTAAGCGGCCAATTCCTCCTTACTGATATATTGAACTTCAGGTGTATTCACCCAACCCAGGTATCCATCTGGAGTCTGAATCAGGTACTTTCCGTGAGCTTCTTTTAGAATTCTGACGGGTCTTCCAAGCAGAGCCTGGCTAACCATCTCCGTTTTTGAGCTGGGTTCCTTTCGCAAATGGATTACAGAATTGTTAACCAGTCCGTTGACCAGGCGTCCGTCTCCGTCCTGAGGCAAGAGAACTGTTTGATTCTCCACCTCAGGAAAGCGCTTGTCCAGGCTACTTACAATAGCCTTGTAAGCTGATTTCTGATCCACTTCTCCTGAAAGGGTAATGGTGCCATCTGATCCTTCCAGTGTCAGGTCCCATAAGGCAATTTTGGTATCGGGGGCGAATTCAGCCTTCAAGGAATCAAGATGGATGTTGATCTCACCCATGGTACGGTCTGTCCTGCTGGTACAGGCACTAACTGCTAAAAAAGCCAGCAGAAAAATCAGGTTTCTGTTCATCCCACTAAAATAGTAAAAATAGTACTCAGTACTCAGTATTTATAGCTAACAACTGAGCACTAATTACTACATACTAAGTACTACTATGTTCGGTGCGGCGGATAATCTCCTCCTGCAGTTCGGGCCCAAGGTCATTGAAATAGTCGCTGTAACCAGCCACGCGTACAATCAGATCCTGATACTTCTCCGGATGCTTCTGGGCATCACGCAAAGTATCGGCAGATACCACATTAAATTGAATGTGGTGGCCATCCATTCTGAAATAACTGCGAATCAGCTGGCCTACCTTCTGAATGCTGCGATCGTCCTGGAAAAACTCAGGGGTAAACTTCTGGTTGAGCAGGGTTCCCCCGGTTTTCAGGTGGTCAATTTTAAGCGCAGAGTTCAGCACCGCGGTGGGTCCCAGCCTGTCCATGCCCTGGAAAGGTGAGATTCCCTCCGAAAGGGGTTCATGGGCCAGGCGACCATCTGTGGTGGCTCCTACGACTTTGCCAAAATAGACATGGCTGGTGGTGGGCAACATGTTGATGCGATAGGTGGCACCCCGGGGACTCTTCCGTCCATTAACTGCTTCGTAAAAGGCATCAAAAACCCAGGTGGCATGCTGGTCCGCCCTGTCATCATCATTTCCATACTTGGGCGTCTCATAGAGCAGCTCGGCCCTTAACTCATCGTGCCCATCATAGTTGTCAGCCAGAACCCTCAGGAAAGTCTCTATGGTCATATTCTTCTGGCTGAATACATGTATCTCAATGGCAGTCAACATGTCCGTAATGGAGCCCAGACCAACACCCTGTATATAGCTGGTATTATACCTGGCTCCCCCGGCATTGTAATCTTTGCCATTGGAGATGCAATCATCGATCAGCAGAGATAGAAAGGGGACTGGCAAATGCGTACTGAATATGCGCTCAATTAAGTTGTTTCCCCTTATCTTAATATCAATAAAGTGCTTGAGTTGCTTTGAAAAGGCAAGCAGGAGTTCCTCGAAGGTCTCCATGTTCTTCGCATCCCCTGACTCAATCCCTATTTGTTTCCCAGAGAGCGGATCAACTCCATTATTTAAGGTTAACTCCAACACCTTCACCAGGTTAAAATAGCCAGTCAGGATGTAAGCTTCTGTCCCAAAGGCACCGCTTTCCACGCAGCCTGAGGCTCCTCCATTGCGGGCATCCTCCAGGCTTTTGCCCTGCCTGACCAGTTCCTGTACAATGGCATCTGTGTTAAAGATGGAGGGTTGTCCAAATCCGGTCTTTACAATCTTAACAGCGCGTTCCACAAAACTGTCCGGATTCTTCTTGCTAATCTGTACCATGGATGAGGGTTGAAGCAGACGCATCTCTTCAATAACATCCAGGATGACAAAACTGAGTTCATTGACAGCGTTGGATCCATCCTCCTTTAATCCCCCCACATTAATCAGGCAAAAATCGGTATAGGTATTGCTCTCCTCAGCAGTGACACCCACTTTAGG
>RCND010002000.1_pt1 | contig 13973 bp, 10 predicted proteins | sample 2041351 | NCBI WGS metagenome assembly RCND01 (sample SAMN09708230, study PRJNA481090) | Marine sediment metagenome, whole genome shotgun sequencing project. | biome: marine sediment; feature: ocean; material: sediment; isolation source: Sewage treatment plant 12B marine sediment (STP12B) ...
AAAAGACGGTATGTAATTGAGTCACTGTCGATTTTAGATTTCTCTAGAGAAACAAACGATTTTTTTTGGTCGGTCTCAATATAGAATTTACGTTCAGCGATAGGTTGGTCATCCGCAAAGAGTGTTACGGTATGCACCCCGTCTAAAAATATTTTTTTGTTGGTTTCAAGCAGTCCATTAATTGAATCGAGCCGTGCCACCGAAACAAGCTGGAAGAGCTGACGGTCTTGGTGGTATAACAGGGTATAATTGGAATAGACTTGATCGTAGAAAGTCGCCTCGTTGGTTTTTAAGTATACTTTGAGGTTATCTTCATCTGACGTGTCTACCTCTAGCGAAACACCTTTTGCCAATGCAACGGGCACAGCTTGCTCAAGAAGGGTGTCTTGAACCTTTATTTTTGCGCTATATGTTTCCCCTTTTTTGTAGACAAACCTACAACTCCCCAACCCCTCATGTTCATTTTGGAAAGTGGCAATTGTTTCGCCTTTTTCATTTGTAATAATTCCTTGAAAATCAATACTTCGACCGTTGGCCGTAGCTTTAATGGCAAGAATATTTTGAACATCCTCAATGAGATGACCTCCCTCAGGAAATAATTGGATATCATATTTCAAACGCTCTTCTTTGGATATATTGAACGTTTCTTTCCCCAGAATTGTAATTTCTTGTAGGTACTGGTGTTCTTCCCCAAAATTGCGCATGTAGTTTGTTCGGGCTTGAAGGTAATACGTGCCGGGAGCAATAGCATCGTTCAGTTCGAATTGTCCGGAACCTGTGCCTCTTGCTATGGCTACTGTTCTATCAAATAGTTGGGTGCCTTCACCATCGAATAGCTTGACCTCTAAAATCTGGGTTTGTGCCGACGGCAGATTAATGCTATCGCCAACATAGGCCTTGAACCGGATAACATCATCAGGAAAATAAGATGTCTTATTGGTATGAACATAGACCTTCTCCTTTAATCGAGGGTTTTTTTGCATCTCATGTAGCCGCTCTATCAATGAAGACTGGGCCACTGAAAACGTGCAGTATAAAACTAGTACGGATTGAAGTAAAAATTTCACATTATGGAACATTTCAAAAACAGGAACTAAATAGAATCTTTAAGGTATTAAAAAGGATAGTTGATGCCAATGTTTAATACTGCGTTGGCAAAATTATAATCTCTGAACCATCGTTTTGAGATTTCTTAAGCAAAAGTTTTATAAAAATAACTTAATCTATCCCTATCGCTTTAGAAATCAAATGGCCTTCGTTAGAAAAACCTTGTATATAGAATAACAAGCTGTTGACTTTGTCGTCTTTTACTATTTTAAAAGTGACCTCATCTTTCTTGTCTGTTTTTAAATTGGGTTTCCAATCGACTTCCAATAAATTGGTGGGTCTTGACCGCTCAAAAACATACAGCGGTGTATAATACTTTTTGGCTCGGTCAAAACCGTTTTTAATAACGAACCTGTCAAACAGTACAGTTGTACCTTTACTATAGGAGTCTGAAGTAAATACTTGAAAAATAGTTACGGGATTAATTTCATTGGATACCATAATATTTTCGATGTCTTTCTTCTTCAATTGTACGCTCGCTAATTGTTCAGGTGCTACCGGTCTGCCATCAATATATAAAAACCCTAATTGCGGACCTCGAAAAAAGTTAAGAGTAGCAGGGTTAATTAGGAAATATTGAATATTATCACGTGTCCATAGTTGAAACCCTTGAAGAGCCAGAAAGTCTAACAAAGTTATATTGTAATTACTGGAAACCTTAGAAACGGGCAGGTCATAGTATTTACCAATACCACTAACCAATGGTTCGTACTTTTTAATGAGTTTTCTCCGTTCTAAGTATTTTTCGCTGCGTTTTCTTTCGGTAACTATCACTTCATCTAGGTCAATAGTTCCGTCTAAATTTCTAAGTTGGGTGTCAGTGTCAGTGTCAGTGCCAGTTACTGTTGCTCCGTTTTTTTTTGTTTTGTCAAAATCATTCGCCGCGTTCTTTTCAACAGTAGGAATTTTAAGTGCTTTGGGAATATTAAGCTCAGCGACTTTTTTACGGTGAATCGTATCATATTCTATTTTTGAGGGTTTAATGATCTTGCCCAACCAACTTTGATATGCCACCCTGACCGTATCGCCCTTGAATACACTTAAGTTCTGAAAAACAAACTCAGGTCTGCCCTGTAGGTTCACCTTGTCGATAATATTAAAGTTCTCTGGTATCAATACCAGTTTTTTGCGCTTTATCTCATCTTTTATTTCGCCTTTAAGTTCGAAACCAGTTTCAAAAGTATATTTTTCGATAGGGCTAATGGCTTCGATCACTTCTTTCAGGGTGTACCCCGTCCATCATAAAAGGTCTAAATGTTCTTTTCTTTTTTTGTTTTCAGTGTCGAAGTAGTAAGCAGGGTTCTCAACATAGCCCCTGACGTATGGGGTGAGCAGAAAGGCACTGCTAATTGTATTTTTTACATTTACCGCCTCCGAATTTTTTTGGAGTATGGAAACACTTAGATCGACATCTAGATTTTTCTTTTTTCCTTTTGATAAAAGACGGTATGTAATTGAGTCACTGTCGATTTTAGATTTCTCTAGAGAAACAAACGATTTTTTTTGGTCGGTCTCAATATAGAATTTTTTCGCTGCGCTATTGGTCGATCATCTGCGAAGAGGGTTACCGTATGCACGCCATCTAAGAAAATATCCTTTTTGGTTTCTACTAATCCGGTAAGCGAATCAAGTCGCGCTACAGAAACTAGTTCGAAGAGTTGACGGTCTTGATGATACAACAAAGTATAATTAGAATAGACTTGATTATAGAAAGTGGCTTCATTTGTTTTTAAGTATACCTTCAGGTTATCTTCATCTGAATTGTCTACACTCAGCGAGACTCCTTTCGTTAATGCAGCGGGTACAATTTTTTCGATAAGTGTATCTTGAACCTTAATTTTTGCCCTATAGGTTTCCCCTTTTTTGTATAGAAAGCTACACCTCCCCATGCCTTCATGTTCACTTTGAAAAGTGGTAATGGTTTCGCCTTTTTCATTGATAATAACTCCTTGAAAATCAATACTTCGACTGTTTAGCATGGCTTTAATACCAAGATTGTTCTCACTATCTTCAATGAGATTACCACTTTCAGGAAGTAATTGTACATCGTACTTCTCGTGCTCTTCTACGGATATGTTGGGCGGTATTTTTCCCAGAATTGTAATTTCTTGCAGGTACTGATATTCTTCCCCAAAATTGCGCATGTAGTTCGTGCGGGCCTGAAGGTAATAGATACCGGGGGCAATAGCATCGTTCAGTTCGATTTGTCCGGAACCTGTACCTCCTGTTATGGCTACTGTTCTATCAAATAGTTGGGTGCCTTCACCATCGAATAGCCTGACCTCTAAAATCTGGGTTTGTACCGACGGCAGATTGGTGCTATCGCCAACATAGGCCTTGAACCAAATGATATCATCAGGAAAATAGGAGGTTTTATTGGTATGAACGTAGACCTTTTCTTTCAATCGAGGATTTTTTTGCATCAAATGTAATCGCTCTATCAATGAAGATTGAGCAACTGAAAATGTACAACTGAAAACTAAAATGAAACGAAGGAAGAATTTCACATTGCAGGCGTTTTAAATTTTAAATTTAGTACCAATGTAAAGTACTAAAAAGGATAGTTGATACCAATGTTTAATACAGAGTTGGCAAAATTATAATCTCTGAACCATCGTTTTGAGATTTCTTCAGCAGGGTTGTAGGTCTTGAAGCCCATATCGGCCCGAAGTACAAAATAGGTAAAATCATAGCGTAGCCCGAATCCTGTTCCCAATGCAATGTCTTGCAGTGAACTCAGTCCTGTAAAAGTCGCTGCCGGGTCTTCTACATTGTCGAAAACGTTCCAGATATTTCCTGCATCTGCAAAAAGTGCACCCTTTAAATTGCCGATAAACGGAAAGCGATATTCTAGATACAAACCAATTTTTAAATTCGCTTCGTTAAAATCGTCTATGGCATTGGTGCTACCCGGACCCAAAGAATAGGGCGACCAAGCCCTGATATCGTTGGCGCCTCCTGCAAAATAACTACGAACAAATGGAATATTGTTCGAATTACCATACGGTATCGCAATTCCGAAAAAGGTGCGTAAGGCCAATACTTCGTTACGCGACACGCTCCAATACTTCACGTAATCAAATTCGGTTTTGATATATTGGCTAAACGGAACACCAAACACCAATCGGTCTCCGTTTTCATTTTCATCAAAAGGGATAATCGCCGATAATCCAGATAGTAAATTTCCAGCACCTTCTATCTTAAAGCGAAATTGAAAAAATTTGTTGTCGGTAATACCTCGACGATTAGTCAAATTTAGCGTGTAGTTGGTGGCGAAGATAAGGTTGTTTTCTGTGAGCCTGACCCTTCTTTCTTCTATACTGCTTACCGTTTGAAAATCTTCGCTGCTCGTAGTAATCTCATTGTTCAAAACGGTATTTGTGAATCCTGTAGTTCCGAACGGAATGATGAGCTGCGGGTCATCCGATCCTTCCGGAATCTCAAAAAAATCTGCTAGTAAAGGATCGTCTTGGTAGTTGACTGCAACATTGTCTAATTGATTATAAGAGTTTTGATAGACGTTAAAGAAACGGTCAATATTAAGATTGCGCACAAACTGTATGTTCAACAGTTCAACGTTATGTTTTATATAATCAGAGGGAACCCATTTATAGCCCAAAATGTTATTGAACACCTGTTTGTCTAACCCTATGTTCTTTTGAAAACTGGTACCTAATGAAATACGGGTTCTGGGTAATGTGTAACTCGGGATCAAGGTATTGGTAGTGAAAAATGGCAGCCAAATTCTGGGGATATCAAGATTGATATCTGCACCGTATTCCTGTATGTTGAAAAAGCGGTTGTCGGTAATACTGGGGTCGTTCGACGCACCTAGGCTCAGTCGGCCCGCCAAACTTAAATTTTCAGCCCCTCCAAAAAGGTTTCTTGCTTGAAGTGAAGGGCTAAGGGTCAAGCCGAGCTGCTGAATATTAGATCTTATGACCTCAAACGACATACCCAGTGAGTATTTACGGCGGGCCGCTAAATAAATATTAGCATCAAGAGCACTTTGTTCGTCGTTCGGTACAGAGGTAATCGTCGGATATTTGAAAACCCCCAAGTTGGTAATCTGTCGATACGTACGTGCACGGTCAATATCACGGTAAATACTATCCTTTTCAAAAAATACGGCGTTGGCTAAGGTTTTAGGTTTAAACCTTAGCTTATTATGGTAAAATATGGTGTAGTCGCCGTAGCGAATAAATTTCTGCTCACTATCATGTTCGTCATATAAATAGTCGGTATAAATATTGATTTTGTCAAATTTATATACTTTGTACTCAGTGGTAGTAACGGCACTGTCACCTCGCCTTTTGAAATTATCGATATTGAGTTCGATGTTCATTTTCTGGTCATCGGCAAGTTTTGTGGTATCGGTCGCAATATCATAAGAAATTGAGCTTTCCTGAAAATTATAAACTCCAGAATTTCTAAAAATTATACTCAATCGCTCACGTTCAATAGCAAACTGGGCAAGATCGAACTGATTGCCTTCTTTTACGAACGACTCTTCGGTGTTAATTTGGTAAATAGAATCTATGGCCTTCGAAGCTATTTTTCGTGATACCGAATCGATCATGAAAGCTTTGCCTAAATCGACTTTGTAATCAAGCGCGACACGTTTCTTCTTGAGGGTATCTATTTGGTAGGTCGTATTGTTGTTAAAATACCCTTTGCTGCCATAATAGGCACTTAATCTCTCAAGTGTGCGCCTTGTGTCCGTAGTATCTAGAACTGCCGGTGCTTCCCCGATTTTTTTAAGCCATTCGCTTAGGCCACTTACCAAAAAAGATTTACCCAATCGGTCGACCTGTTTTTTTGAAAGCAGATTAATCAGACGCTGCTCGCGTTTTTCTTTTCGGTACAGCCAATCTTGGTATGACGAATCAGGATTTTTCTTCGCCATGTTATAGAGGTTCAAACGAAGCGGATAGCCTAGGAGTGTCTTGTTGGGCTCTTGTACGATGAGGCTTTCTATTGCTCCATCCCTTATTTCTTCACCATCTGTGTAAATTGTATTTTCTTTGAGTAAAAGTTCGTCTTCATCAACCCTTTTTAACGTATTACACGAGTTAAGGATCACCGCTAGAAATAATAGGCTTATTGTAGCTGAGGTCTTGGTAAAGCGTAACGATATGCCCATAGCCATCAAAAATACATTGAATTCATTTAAAACTTTTTATTTGGAACCGAAAATTTTTGGCTTCCCATCCATACCGTTCGGTGAGGTTGTACCGAGCTGAATTCATTTTTTACTGCCATAACGGTCCTCGATAACTATCGGGCTAGTCAAAAATAAGTAAACCGCCTATCTAATGTTGAAGTGTACTTGCAAAATGTGATATTTGCATAGTGTCAGCCTGCCGCCCTTCAGAAAAGAAACAAGGTTTAAATGAGTTCACTATTTCTATGATTGCAAAAAATAAAATAAAACTTATAAGGAGTTTACATCAAAAAAAGTACCGTAATCAACACGGGTTATTTTTCGTTGAGGGGCTCAAGACCGTAAATGAGTTGTTGACCTCCGATTTTGAAGTCCAAACCGTTTTTGCTACCGAGCAAGAAGTTATTGCTGTTACAGAAGAAAAGTTAGAATTGGTCTCCGAGTCTGAACTGAAAAAAATAAGCGCACTTGCGACGCCGAATAAAGTTCTTGGAGTTTTCAAAATTCCGATTGTAAAGAAAATCGATTTTGAAGATTGGATAGTGGTACTTGATGATGTCCGAGACCCTGGTAATCTTGGTGCGATAATCCGCTTATGCGATTGGTTCGGTATCAGGCATTTGGTCTGCTCGTCGAATACGGTCGACCGTTACAACCCGAAAACCTTACAGGCCACTATGGGGTCTATTTCACGGGTGAATGTTGGCTATACCAAGCTTGCGGATTTTTTAAGCGAAGTGAATGTACCGGTCTACGGCGCTTTTATGGAAGGCGAAACCGTGTACGATGCTAAATTGCCAAACACAGGAATCTTGGTTATGGGCAACGAGGCTAAAGGTATCTCTGAGGAGGTTAAGGCATTCGTCTCCCAAAAAATAAGCATTCCACAATTTGGAATAGAGATTACAGAAAGTTTAAACGTAGCTACGGCAAGTGCTATTCTCTTGAATGAGATACGAAGGAGTTAAAAACGTTCAGGTGCAGGTTCAGTCTCAAAATAAGAAGTTGTTTTGACGGGGTCGGTAGTGACAAAATAAAAAATTTAAGGTCTTGTATCTTCCTAAGACCTTTTCCTATTTTAACACTTCCTATTTTCAAAACTGTTACTGAAATAATCGTTGTCGACTACTCAAACGTAAAATTGACGAATAGACCCCGAGTGCTCATCTTTTCGATGTTGCCTGTCCACGGACTATTCGGGTCGTTGTCGCGCACAAGTTCATCGGTGAGCCCAAATACACCGCGTATGGAAGGTGTAAACTTGAAATACTCTAAATAAAAGTCGATACCGAAACCAAGCTCATAGTTGTAGGTCCATTTTTTCATACGAAAGGTGCCGCTACTGTTATCGTCAAGGCTTGCCTCGTTACTTCCTAAATTAAGAGAGGCAGAGGGCCCGGCGACCAAAAACGGCTTGAAGTTGCCGTAACGACGGGTACTTATTTTTAGTAGTAAAGGAAAGTTGATATAGGTCGATTTTACTTCTCGTATAGCATTTCTTTCCCCTTCCTCGGTATCTGTAAATCCTGGAAAGCCTAAAGTCCGTGCATTGTAATAAAGACCAGGTTCGAAGCGTACATCCAAAAACTCGTTGATCCGCATTTCTCCGATGAGGCCGACATTGAAGCCGGTCGACTTGAGTAACTGTATATCGGTGCCCTGATTGCCCTTGTCGTTTTTGTAATCGAACTTGAAACCGTATCTATTGAAACCAAGAAAGTAACCGTAGTTAAGAAACTTTTTATCCTTATTCTCTATGTTGAGGATGGGGTTGGAGTTAAACTGGGCATTCGCTGGTAGGGATAGGAATATAATACCTCCCAAAAGCAAAAAGAATCTTTTCATTCAAAAAAAATTATTCCGGCCGTGGATCTTTTCCCTGAAGATAACGACGAACCGCTATGTTTAATTAGGTCTTCTTGAGCCGTACGATCATTTTGTGGCAACATAAATCGATGCGACCCCGAATGTCTGGGGTTTGTTCTCTACCTCTATAAACCCGATTTTACGTAAAATATTGTTGAAGATCTCCCCATGGGGGAAAACCGATGCCGATTCGCTCAAATAGGTATATGCAGACCTGTCTTTTGAAAAAAGCCTCCCGATGGCAGGAAGCATATATGTAGTGTACATATGATACCCTTGTTTATAGGGCGTCTTGGCAGGTACAGAAGTCTCCAATACCACAAAGGTGCCTTTTGGCGATAGTACTCGATAGATTTCTGCGAGGCCTTTTTCCAAAGTTTCGAAATTGCGAACCCCGAAGGCCACGGTCACTGCATCAAAGCTATTGTCCTCAAAGGGCAAATTTTCGCTATCGCCGACGACCATTTCAATAGTGTCGTTCAGATTTTTCTGGGTAACCTTCTTCTTTCCTACTTCAAGCATACCTGGGGAGATATCTAGCCCTACAATACGATCTGCCCCGGTCTTTACAAGATTTATAGCCAGATCTCCTGTTCCTGTGGCAATGTCGAGAATTGTCTTTGGCTTTTTCGCTTTAAGAATGTTCACCACGCGTTGTCTCCATTTCACATCGATGCCAAATGAAATGACCCGGTTAAGATTGTCGTAATCGCCCGATATGTTATCGAACATTTGGGTTATTTGGGCTTTCTTTCCGAGGTCGGAATCTTTATAGGGAAGCACCTTTTTGGCCATAGCTGGGTAATTTTTGGCGCAAAGATACGATATCACGTCAAGTAAACGTTTAGGCATTCTGACGAATTCAGCTTGGCGTAACTAACGTATTTATATGGTATTTTAAAATCGTCAACCGATTAAATGTGTAATTTTGTATCGCAAAATATGAACTGCCTATCGATTTTTATATTCAATAGGGTTTTTAATAGCTGCAGATCCATATAAAGTTGCTACTAGATGAAAATTTTAATTGCGGGTGCCGGTGAAGTCGGTTTTCACTTGGCAAAATTACTGTCTTACGAATCGCAGGACATCACCCTAATAGATACCAAAAAAGAAAGTCTCGCCTATGCGGATTCCCATCTTGACATTAGGGTTTTACGCGGCGATGCCACTTCTATAGCAGTGCTGAAAGATGCACGGGTACAAGATTCTGATTTGGTCATCGGGGTTACTTCCTCCGAAACCACAAATATTACCCTTTGCATGTTAGCCAAACAATTGGGCAGTAAACGTACCATTGCAAGAATATCGAACACGGAGTTCATTGAGGATAAGGAGAACTTGCGCTTTTCGGAGTTGGGCATCGATGAATTGATTTCACCTGAAGAATTGGCAGCCACTGAAATTCAGTTGTTGTTGAACAAGTCAGCTTTTAACGATACCTACGAATTCGAAGAAGGTAAATTGATTATGATAGGTGTTTCTTTGCCGACCACTGCACCTTTTGTAGGAAAAATGGTAAAAGAAGCCGCAAAAATATTTCCAGAACTTCATTTTATGCCGATCGCCCTACAGCGAAAAGGAACACAGTACACCGTAATACCACGTGGGGACACCGTTTTTAAGGATGGTGATCAACTTTATTTCATAACCACCAAAGAAGGTGTCGATGAACTTTACAAGCTTACCGGAAAGAAGAAAGAGGAAATCAAGAACGTAATGATTTTGGGTGGGAGTAAAGTGGGTTTTAAAACGGCCCGCGATCTTTGTATGAATAAGTTTAACGTGAAATTGATCGAGAAGGATAAAGAAAAAGCCTTTGACCTTGCCGATGATCTGCCGAACGCTTTGGTAATAAATGGTGACGGAAGAAATGTAGAACTGTTGGAGGAGGAAAGCCTAGAATCTATGGATGCCTTTATCGCCGTTACCGGAAACTCCGAGACCAATATTATGTCTTGTCTGGTGGCAAAATCCAAGCATATAAAAAAGACCATTGCCCTTGTCGAGAATATGGATTATTTTCACCTCTCACACTCTATTGGCATAGATACCCTAATTAATAAAAAACTATTAGCGGCCAATAATATTTTCAGACATATTCGAAAAGGAGAGGTGGTGGCTTTGATGCGTTTGAACAACCTTAACGCCGAAATTCTTGAGTTTGTGGTCAAACTTGATTCAAGGGTAACCGGAAATGTTATACGAGAACTCGATTTTCCGAGAGCGGCTACCATTGGTGGCGTCATTCGTGATGGAAAAGGTATTATCGCTTTGGGTGGATTTGAAATAAAAGCAGGTGATAGGGTAGTGGTATGCTGTTTGCCCGAGGCTATCCCAAAGATTGAACGATTGTTTTTGTAGCTAAACTAAATCTCAGGCAATCATAATATAAATTAGGAGATAAGGTTGTTTGGTTACATGTTAATCGTTAAATGTAAATTTATTACGGTTAATCTTTAACCCATAACAATTAACTTTTTTAAAGATGAAATCTGTAGTTCTGAAATGTCAGAAAAAAAACTTACCATCAGCTTTGTTTCAATCAAGATTGTAATTAATGCGTCTTAATTCCAAAATAATATTTCATATCATGGGGCTGCTATTGCTTTGCAATGGTGGCTTTATGCTCTTGGCAACCTTGGTAAGCGGTATCTATTCCGATGGGGTAACCTTGAGTATTGCCCTCGCCGCTATCGCCACCATGTTTGTGGGTACGTTCGCCATGTTCACCACGCGGGGCCATAAAAAGGAGGTCAAGCGAAAAGAGGGGTATATTATCGTTACGTTCGGTTGGCTGGTGATGTCATTTTCAGGTATGTTGCCATATCTGTTCTCAGGTGCCATCCCCGGTATTACCAACGCCTTTTTTGAAACCATTTCGGGTTATACTACTACAGGAGCATCGATTTTGGATGACATCGAGGCCTTGCCCGAAGGTATACTTTTTTGGCGTAGCCTTACCCATTGGATAGGTGGTATGGGTATCATCGTTTTGGCTATTGCCATCCTGCCATTGCTTGGTATCGGGGGCATGCAGTTGTTCGCTGCTGAAGCGCCCGGCCCCAATACCGACAAACTGCACCCTAGGATTACGGATACCGCAAAACGCCTTTGGCTCATCTATTTTGGGTATACTTTGGCCGAAACCTTGTTGCTGAAATTGGCAGGAATGAACTTTTTCGACGCCATAAACCACTCCTTGGCTACTCTTTCAACTGGGGGTTTTTCCACTAAGAACCTCAGCATGGCCTACTGGAACGATCAGCCTTTGATTCAATACATTGTTATTCTATTCATGTTTTTGGCAGGCGCCAACTTTGTACTCAGTTATTTTGCTTTTAAGGGAAAGGTACAACGTGTCATCAAAGACGAAGAGTTCAAATTCTATGCGGGTTTGATAGCGTTGTTCGTTATCATAGCGGCATTGGTCGTTCACTTTAAGGCCGATGTGCCCGTTACGGAATACCATCCCAAAGTTTTTGGTGATGCAGAAAGTTCCTTCAGACATACATTGTTTCAAGTGATTTCCGTGGTAACCACCACGGGATTCGTTACGGCCGACTTTACCAGTTGGACACCCTTTTTGACCATTTTCTTTTTTGGTCTAATGTTTATGGGAGGTTCGGCAGGTTCTACTTCGGGGGGTATCAAAGTGATGCGTCATGTATTGATTATAAAAAATGGGTTGCTGGAATTTAAACGTACACTACACCCTAGTGCGATTATTCCTGTTCGCTACAACGGCAAGACTGTAAAAGAGCACATTGTGTACAACATCATTGCTTTTTTTGTACTCTATATGTTGTTGTTCATTATTGGAGCTTTGGTGCTCGGCGCCATGGGTATGGACTTTGTAACGGCAATTGGAGGTGCTGCATCTTCGCTGGGCAATGTGGGGCCTGCTTTTGGTAGCCTGTATCCGCTAAGTAATTTTAACGGCCTGCCCGATGCGGGAAAATGGTGGTGTGGTTTTTTGATGCTCGCCGGAAGATTAGAACTCTTTACCGTATTGATTTTGTTGACACCCTATTTTTGGAAACGAACGTAACTTAGTAACGGTTTATACGGGAAAACCGAATGTTCTCTAATTCTTTACAAAAGTAAAGAAGGCCACGGGTGGATGGACTGTAGATCCATTGCCTAAGGGTGCATCGCTTATCAAAAAGATATTTTCATTGCTATCAGAGTTGGAGGAGAGCTATAGGTCGTACCGCTATCCGTTCCCGCATCATATGAAATTGCTTCTACCGTGGTATTTTCAACAAATTCGCCTCCATTGAATAGGTTTACATCTTCTAGGGCCACGAACCAATCGGGACTCGGAGCAATCATACTAACCAAAGTAACCAATGAAAACACTTCCGTTACTTCTATTGTAAATGTTTTTTCGGCGGTTCCGTGTGGTAGTCCGCCTCCATTGATACGGCTCATAGCCTCACCAGCACTTACAATCACATTGATTTCGTCGTTCAGAGCGCCCACGCCTCCGGACTCCGCCATGATTTCAACACCTTGACTGGCCAATTCCCCGTTCTTAAAAAAGGTTATACCGGGTTTGTGCACCATACCTGTTGCCGATGAAAAATGATCCGTCGCCGAAGGGAAGTCCGTTGGGTGGTTGGTACTGTTCCAATTGCTTGCAAAAGTAACGGTGTAAGAAGCTATCTGCTGTTCTACAATGATGTATGCTGATTTTACTTCGGTAGCGACCCGGCAGCGTTAGTAGCGGTCAGCGTTACTTCATAGCTTCCAAAATTGGGATAGCTTATGACGGGATTCTGTTCCGCGCTCGTTGAAGGATCTCCTCCCTCAAATTCCCAAGACCATGAAGTAGGATTATTGGTACTTGAATCGGTAAAGGTAATCTGCTGACCACTCGTTATAGTGGTTGCAGAAGCAGTAAATTCCGCCTCGGGTGCAATTGCAGCTTCAGATGCGGTAATATAAGCGAGCTTTGTCTCGACGTCATCGCCATCCGCGTTGGTGGCGGTAAGTGTTACATTATAAGTCCCAGCAGTTGCATATGTTACGGAGGGATTTTGATCCGTACTCGTAGCTGGGTCTCCCCCTTCGAATTCCCAAGCCCACGAAGTTGGATTATCGGTGCTGGTATCAGTAAATACTATGGACTGGTCCGTTTCGACCGTCGTGGCGGATGCGGAAAATTCGGCCGTAGGAGGAGCGCTAGTAACTACATCCGTTACCGTGATTTAATCGGCTTTCGTCTCCGTGTCTTCACCGTCGGTGTTGGAAACTTTTAAACTGACTTGAAAAGTTCCGGAAGCGCCATAAGTAATTTCTGGATTTTTGTCAGTGCCCGTAACGGGTTCTCCACCTTCAAAAGCCCAAGAATAGCTGGTAGCATTTTCTGAATCTTCTGAAAATGTAATAGATGCCCCTGTTTCGATAGCCGTCTCCGACGCTGAAAAACCCGCTACCGGAAGAATGGGGTCCGCAGGCTGCTCGGCCGGCCCATCGTCACTACTACAACTTATAAGAACTATTTGGGAGACTACCAGAAGTAATGTTTTGTTCATCGTATTGTTTTAATAATTGACCTTCCAGAGGATTATGAGGGTTTCGGTTATTCCAAAAGTAGTATGTGCTAAAGATAAAATTTTATAAGTGAAGAGATATCACAAAAGTATCACCGTAACAGTCTAGGCTATTAGTAGTCGCCTAGGTTTGCATCTAACTTTGCATGAATTTTCAGAGTAGATGAGGACAAGTAATTTCTTGTGGCGATTACTGTGCAATGTTTTTTAGTACATATTTACAAGTATAGAAACAGAAAAGTACGAAGTAAACGTTTCCAAATAAAAAGTTTAAATCA
>RCND010001321.1_pt1 | contig 13960 bp, 18 predicted proteins | sample 2041351 | NCBI WGS metagenome assembly RCND01 (sample SAMN09708230, study PRJNA481090) | Marine sediment metagenome, whole genome shotgun sequencing project. | biome: marine sediment; feature: ocean; material: sediment; isolation source: Sewage treatment plant 12B marine sediment (STP12B) ...
TGATTCAATAGCGAAACAAATATATGCTATTTTACATACTTCCACTCTTGACAATGTTTTAAAAATATGATGTATTTTTAGTAAATTAGTTTTTGATTTCACCCATTTTTATTCAAAAATAAAGCCATGAAGCAAATATCATTAATGCTCTTTTTATTTGTTATTCAAATGAATGGTCAGAAATTACTTTTGGATGTATTACCCATTATAAATTCAAAAGTAGTTTACAAAAACGTTTTCGAAGTTTCGGGGACATCTAAACTAGAACTGCAAAAAAGGGCCCTTGATTGGTTTGACGAAAGGAATATTTCGGTAAGAGAAAATAAACCTCTTGATGATACGCACCAAATTATTTCAGGAGAACATTCATTTAAAACGCTTTGGGGACCCAATGACTTCCCTGAATTATATATAGAAGTCAAGTTTAAGGTCAACCTAACCATAAAGAACGAACGCTATCAATATGAAATATCCGATTTTATTGTAAAGGAAACGAATCAAGCCACACAATTGGAAATTTATAAAATGGATAATAAGAGGCTCTATAAATACAATAAGGAGTTTTATAAGCGAATTAACGCTGAGATTAATAACCTAATCGCCAGAATGGAAAAAGCAATGATGTAATGATTTATTGTATCATTCTATCACTAAATCATTTTCCTTTCTGCCCAAACTACTCCGCTAAGCATATGAATTAGTATAATTGTATTGCTGTCTGCCTCGATAATTTCCTTTAAAATCCAAAGTCATTTCACTAAATACACTCTCAATATGAGAAATTTTATGTGCTATCTGCAGATCAAAAACCTCTTGCCTAGATTTTGATTTCATGACTTAAAGAATAGGACCAACTCCTAAAACCCTCATCCAAATATGGTCATTGAAATTACAGTATTTTGAATTACTGTTTGTTCCTTAAATATGACTGACCACCTAATCTGTCCTTATGTTTTTACTTCAATATCTTTCTTGTTATCAGTAGATGATACAGATTCTATTCGAGCGTCAAGAGATGCATTCAGTCCTAAAAAAAGAACATAAAAAGCAAGGCTTTTTATGATAAAAAAAGAAGTCATAGAGCAAGAGTTTGGAATAAAAGATAAATATGAAAAATCTCTCTCTATAAGCTTTATATTATTCCAATTAACATTTATATTTGTCTTCAAATATCCTTCTTAGGAATATTTTTTTTTGCCCTCGTAGTTCAACGGATAGAACAAAAGTTTCCTAAACTTTAGATCTAGGTTCGATTCCTAGCGAGGGTACTACAAATTCCTGCAAAAAAACAATTACAACCTAAATTCTAGGCACCTTCTTTTGGCCCTCTCAACATCGATTTTGCGTCTTCATCTGTTCCTAAAAATACCGCAATCCACTTGGTGCTTTCCTTTTGCTCCAACATGATTTTAATTGACATCGTAAGTGGCACAGAAAGAAACATACCTACGGTTCCTAAAATAAAACCCCAGAATATTAAGGCTACAAAAACCACAAAGGTTGAAAGTCCTAATCCCTTCCCCATTATTTTAGGTTCAACCAGGTTTCCAACTACCAAATTGACACCTAGAAATACAACAATAGTCCAGAAGGCACCTCCCGCACCCAATTGAATCAAGGCAAATAAAACAGCAGGAAGTGCTGCTATCATAGAGCCAATATTAGGTATGTAATTAAGTAAAAAGGCAATTAAAGCCCAAATAATGGCGTAATCTATTCCAATAATCAACAGACCGATCCAAATGATGAAACCAGTTAATAAACTTGTTACCGTTTTTATAGAGAGATAATGACGAATGCTTTTGCCAATAGTATTGAGATATCCAACCGAAACATTTGTATTTGCCGCTATGGCCTTTGTTTTTATTGAAAAACTATCCAACTCCATTAACAGAAACAACATCAGAAAAAATATGGTAAAGGTATTGCTCATCACCCCACCTAACTGTCCCAATGCTCCAGCAGTATAGCCCATTACTTTTCCAGGAGCTATAATTTCTGTAAGCTTATCTCCAGTTATTTCAATACCTCTTTCATTGAAAAATTGTATCACCTCCATCCATATTTGCTCGAGTCTTTGTTCATAAATAGGAGCGTCGTTAGAAAAATTAGAAACCGAGGTTCCAATGATATCCGCGAAGCCCATAAATATAGCCACAATCCCAGTCAATACTATAAGTATTGCAATGCTCGAAGGGACTTTCCTTTTTTTCATCCAGATAATTGGCTGGGCACATACTATGCTTAAAAAGATAGCAAGTAGCATCGGATTGATAAAAGATTGGGCATACAGAACACCTGCAATGATGATCACTAAAGATGCTAACAATGAAAAGACAGGATAGCCCGATATAATTGGCTTATTGGTTTCCATAAGGAATGATTTGATTAGTATTGGCTGATAATAATTATTGAAAGCTACTCAAAATTAACTAATACTCTTGCAGAGTTCTGGTGAAAACGAATTTAAACGTGAATAAAATTAGGGCTAGTCCTATTTCTGATATGCCACTAACATTGATATGGCAGAAACTTTCACTTTATCTTTAATATTAGCACCTTTTTCTAGCCTAAAATCGTTTCCATCAACAGCTAATTTCCATTCCCCTTCAAGTTCGTATTCAATACTTCTTTCATTTGAATTATAAATGACAAGAATATTCTTCCATGCATCACCATTCGCATGGTCTGTAATCTGGTAACTAATCAATCCCTTCTCTACTCTTTTGAAATTCAAATGATTTCTTACCTCATCACCTGAAGTCATTCGAAAAGCAGGATGTTCTTTTCTAAGACGAATAAGATTTTTATAATAGGCCACAACATCTTTATGCTTCACCTTCCAATTCCAATCAATTTGATTGACTGAGTCTGGCATATTATATGAATTATGTGCTTCATTTTTGGTCCTCAACATTTCAGATCCAGCATGAAGAAATGAAACCCCTTGTGAAGTCAGGACAACGGCATTGGCCAATTTATCCATAGCCACCAATGTGTCAAAATCAGCATCAGGGTTTGATACCTGTAATTTATCAAACAAAGTATGATTATCATGACAGGAAACATACGAAACGGCCTGCCAAGGATCGTTGGTCCATGCCTCTTTTGAATAATTTATCTTGGTATAATCAATTTCAGGATGGTCGATGGATCCTACAATACCAAATTTCACAGATTCTTCTGTGTTCTCAGCCCTGTTAACAAATCCTCTACTTTCATCTTCAAACACTGAACCTTTCAAGCCATCTCTAATATCATCACTAAAGGCCGTTATTTGCGGCATGCGTTTGGTATGTTTTTTTAAAGCTCTGTCTTCTTCAGGTAAGGGAGAGTCAGCAGCTGTCCAACCTTCCCCATAAACAAAAATATTTGGGTTTATTTTTTTTAGGGTTTCAGCCACTTCATTCATAGTGGTGATATCATGAATCCCCATAAGGTCAAAACGAAAACCATCTAAATGATATTCTTCAGCCCAATAGCTAACGGATTCCAAAATATATTTACGCATCATCACTTTCTCCGAAGCGGTTTCATTTCCACAGGCAGCGGCATCTGAATAAGAACCATCTTCACGAAACCGATAATAATAATCAGGATTTTCAAGATTAAAATTTGAATTTTCAGTCCTCCCTGTATGATTGTATACCACATCTAATATCACTCCAATACCATTGTCATGAAAGGCTTTTACCATTGTTTTAAACTCCTTGATTCGAACTTCTGCATTGAAAGGGTCCGTTGAAAAAGATCCTTCGGGCACATTGTAGTTCTGCGGATCATAACCCCAATTAAATTGAGCACTATCCAATCTACTTTCATTGATAGCATAATGGTCAAATGTGGGCAACAAATGCACATAACTGATGCCCAACTCCTTAAGATGATCAATCCCAGTTGCAATTCCTTCAGGCCCTTTTGTCCCTGCTTCCACCAATCCCAGATATGTACCCGGCATTGTTGACCCGGACTGAGGATGTATGGTCATATCTCTGATATGCAATTCATAGATGATGGCTTCATTTGGATACCTCAAATTAGGGCCTTTATCATTAACCCAATTTTCGGGATTAGTGGAGTTGAAGTCTAATACCATAGCCCTTTTGCCATTGACTCCCACAGCCTTGGCATAAATCCCAGGTGTCTCATCTAACCATTGTTTATCTATCATCACCTGATAAGTATAATAAACACCGTTCAAATCATCATCTATTTTCTTAACCCAAAGGGCTCCTCCTTCACTTGGCTCTAAATCATGAGTTGCATAAGCTTCGCCTCTTTTCCCTTTTTTATACAAATGCAGTTTCACTTTATCAGCATCAGGTGACCAGAGCTTAAAAACTGTTGCGTCATTACTATAAGACAACCACAATCCGTCAAGATCAATTTCTGAATTTTTACTAAATGAGTTTTGTTTGTTATTCTTGTCTGAAAAGGATATAATCATGGTAATCAATAGAAAAGTAAAAGCAATTTTTAATTGGTCATTCATTAGTATTTATTTGTATTTCTAACTCAATGATCATCTTCATATAACCTTAATCTACTCTGTATGCTATATACTTCGTTTTGCAATTTATCGACTTTATCAAGCAAGTTCAAAACCACATCGATACCCTCAATATTTACATTCAACTCACGATAAATCCTAATAATTCTTTCAACCTTGTAAAGTTTATCCTGATGCAAATACATGTTATTTTCCTTTGATACTATTTCTATCAACCCATACTCATTTAATTCTTTAAAAAAAGTAACTTCCATTTGATACAAATCACAAAGACGCAGTACAGGAATATATTTTTCAGTAGCCATAACTATCTCATTTTTGATAATTCATTGAACAATTCTTTTTCCTTTTCATTGAGGTTAACAGGCGTTTTTAAATTAAAAGTAAATATAAGGTCCCCAAATTTCCCTTCTTTTTTATATACTGGAAAACCTTTGCCTTTTAGTTTAACTTGTGATCCATTTTGGGTTTCAGGAACTATTTTAAGTTTCACTTTTCCCTCAAAACTATCTACAACAAGTTCTCCACCCAAGATGGCTTTATATAGATCCAAATCTATATTCGCATATAGGTTATTTCCGTCTCTTTTGAATTTTGTGTGATTGTCAATCTGAAAAGTAATGTTAAGATCTCCCTTTGGACCATCATTAACACCTTCTCCTCCAAAGCCTTTTATTTTTATGGTCTGTCCATTTTTAACTCCGGCCGGGATCGTCAATCGAATGTTTTTACCATTAATGGTAAGGGTACGTTTGTGGGTATGAAATACATCCTTTAAATTCAAATGCAAGGATGCCTGAAAATCCTGTCCTCTGAATTTAACATTTCCAGGACCTCCACCATGTCCTCCGAACATAGAACCAAAAAAATCTGAGAAATCTTCATCAGCATACTGCCTTGACCCGGTTCTTTGATTTGACTGTTGTGATTGATTTTTTTGACGCGCTTTTTCAAATTCCTCAGCGTGCTTCCAGTCTTTACCATAGGAATCATACTTTTTTCTATTCTTCGCATTGCTAAGCACCTCATTGGCCTCATTAATCTCCTTAAATTTCCGTTCAGCCTCCTTGTCATTGGGGTTTAAATCCGGATGGTGTTTTCTAGCAAGCTTTCTATATGCCTTTTTAATATCAGCATCTGAAGCCTTTTTATCAATACCTAAGGTCTTATAGTAATCAACAAAGTCCATTTTAATTAAGTTTTCAAATTTCTACTTATTACACATTAAACAATAGCTGTTTATCGAAATAATTATAAGCCTACTAAAGGTAATGATAATTTAAAAATACCAATCATCTTCAGCTCAATTATTCCAGGTATAAAATCATCAGAGTAAATTCGATCAATATCTAATAATTGGGATTGGTTTTGTTCCTGAGCAAAGAGAATAGATAATTGAAGTAGGAATAAGAGACTTAGTTTAAATTTGTTTGATAAATATTACATTTCAACCTAGTTGAAATAATTGTTCCTAAAGTATTATGGCGCTTAATTTGTAAGTTCGATCCAATTTCCTTCAGGATCTTCTATAACACTTTCGAAATAACCATCTCCTGTTGTTCTTGGTTCTCCGATAATTTTAAGCCCATTTACTCTGGATTCTTCAGTTAATTCCAAAACGGCTGATTTTGATCCTAATGATATTGCCAAATGTGCCACCCCAAAGCAAAGCCCGCTTTCTCCAGAATGCCCCACAATATCCGCACGGTGCATCAACTCTATTCTAGTCCCAGATTCAAATGAGAGAAAATATGAAGAAAAGCCTTTTTTCGTATTCACATATTTTTCATTACTGCTCATTTTAAAATGAGTCATATAAAAATCCTTCATCTTTTCCAGATCCTTGGTCCAAATACCGATATGCTCTAATTTCATAAGAAAGATTTAATTTTTATTACTTACATTCAGATCCTTTAAATTCAACTATTTAGCTTATCCAAATTTCATAAAGGCTCTATTTCTAACTGGTACTTCAAAAGTAATCCTGATAAGTTAGATTGGGAAAATTTACTTTTTTTAACCTTATTTAATTCAGGATCAATTACAAAATTGTTTGCCTTTCGAAAATCAGCTTGCTCCAGATTTGACATACTAAAAACAGCCCTGGTTAAATCACTCCCTTCAAAATTTGAAGCATAAAGATTTGCCTCCGTAAAATCAACTTCATGTAATTGACATCCTTTAAAAACAGTATTTTTAATCTTGGTTTCATAAAAAGAAGAATGGTCTAGAAAACAAGATTCAAAATTTACAGAAAGCCCAAATTTATTGCAGTTTTCAAACTTTAAACCAAGCATTTTACAGCCCTTAAATGAGCATTCCTGAAACAAAGTACCATTCAAGGTTACCATACTAAGATTGCAATCTATGAATTGACAGTCAATAAAATCAATTTGAGATAGATCAGCATTAGTAAGGTCGCAAAACTTAAAAATACAGCTCTCATAATCAGCTTCTTCAAAAGAGCCTTCAGAAAAAATCAATTTATTGAATTCTCGCTCATTGAAATACTTTTCTTTCATATATAAGGCTAAAAAGTCTAAGGTTATTAATCAATTAAAGCAAAAGAATTCATGAAACGAGAAATTGATTCATTCGAATCATTCTCAGTTTTAGTTACAACTTGAAGCATATACACTCTATTTTCAACCAGGTAAACACGAATTCTGATAATAGCCATTCCATCCTGGAAATTAATTTTGACTTCTTTTCCCTGATATTCTCCAAGCTGAACCATTTTTTCATCAAGCCTCTTTCCATCTATAGAACTTACCAAACCATCTATCGTTTCTTTAAAAAAACCTGCCAACTGTTCCTTACGATCAGAGTGCACAAGTGTATCCGGATATTGCGCGTAACTGCTTAAATAGATCAAATTACTATCTTCTTCCTTCTTTGAAAGATCCAGCATGTGGATATGCATATCTACTGGTCCGGCTTCCGTATTCACGGTCTGAACGTTTTCAGAAGGTTCTTTGGGGAATTCAATTTGGTAACCCTGATCTTCACTTTTCAATAAAAACCAGTCTGAAGTTATTATAAAACCTGAGAAAATTACACTAATGAAGAAAATGAATGAGAGGGTTGAAATTTTCTTAAAATCCATATTATTTGTTTTTTCTATAAATATAAACCATGAAAATGAAAAATCCTTATCCGTTAAGCATTTTCTGATAAACACTGTTAACAAAATAAGTAATAGCAGGTATCCCAACAATCCTCCTCCAATAATAATCCAAAAAGCACTTAATTTCGAAAATCTTAAAACTGCAATGATACTCAAACCCATTAATACCATACTTTGCCATTGCCCACCAATTTCATAGCCTAATTGAAATGTCGCGGCAATCATAATCCCTACAGCACAAGCATTCACTGCATCTAAGAAACCCGATAACAGCTTCGATCTTCTTAAAAGAGGTATGAGCTTAACCAAAAACCCAACAAGGAAAAATGAAGGTAAAAACATACCAACAGAGGCCCATATAGCGCCAGAAATGCCTTTTAATTGATAACCTATAAAAGTAGCAGTGGTTAATACAGGTCCTGGGGTAAACTGCCCCATTGCTATGGCATCAAGTAATTCCTGCTTAGTCAACCATATCCAGAAAATGTTCCTGGATCATCCATTTTCGTTTCTCCACCAACTCTTCCTGCATCATGGCAATATGTGCTACTGGTTCACCAAATGCGAAACAGCCTAATTTTAAAAAAACGAAACAAACTTCTTTTAAAGCCGCAAAATTCATCGCAATGCTATTTTACCTTCTACCCATGGATCTCCAGACAAATACATATTGATTCCCGTTTTTTCTTCAACATCAACCAAAGCATTGCGAATTGAAACAGATCTCAAATTTATAGCTGCTCTTAATGAATCTGTTTTGTGCACTTGCCCTGCAAACGGAGCTTCTAAAAATCCATAACTAACCTCTGAAGGTTCTGTGATCGTGGCAATACTCCATTCATCAATCAAAGCAAACTCAATAGGTGCCATTTCACCCTTAATGATAGCCTGAATAAGCATCGGTCTTATCCCGGCATACAAAGTGTCCTTTTCTGCATAAGCCTGTGAAATAGAGTTATGATGGCTTAAGATGGTTGACATCCAAACTTCATTTCCAACTATTTTTTCTCCAGGATAGCCAAATTCATTTAAAATCTTCTTTAAATCAGCCATTTGCTTTTCACTATGAGGTGCAAATTTTTTCTCAGCATACTTATCTTGTGCCGTTGAACTTAACTTAAAAAGGGCCTTTATTGCTAGCTTTTGGTCCCTTTTGAACATGTCATGAACCTGATTCTTTAAGGAATCATTTAATTGTTGCTCATAAGCGAGGTGTAAATCTTGATAGATAGACATCAACTCCTTCGAGCTTTCCCTCTCCAAGAAATCTGACAAGAAATTATTCTTGCTAATCGACTTTTTATCCCAGCCTGCAATAATTCCTTTTTTCAAAAATTCTAAAGCCACATCCGATCGATTCAATATCACTGCCAATTGAGTGGCAATTTTATATTCTCTGACAAAAACAAAATCGTAATTATCAAATAAATTATTGTAAATATCGAGTGCAGATTGAAAGTTTTGCCTGGCGATAAAGACCTCAGCTTCTATTACTTTTTGATGATAGTCTTTATAATTCTTATTATTGGACTCTCCGCTAAACTCCAATTCACTCAAATTAAGACCGCTTATAATTGTAATTAATAAAAATGATTTAAAATACTGAATCATATATTGTTATAATTAATTATCTCACAATGCACATTAGGTTAAAACATAGATTCCTACATCTCATAATTTGTTTCCAGCTCAAGCCAGGCCCTTTTCAATTGCTTTCCACTCACCTCTTAGCTTATGCTACCTTGGTTAGTTCTTAATTGTAATAAGACCACTAATTTACCACTAAATAATTTCAGTGATTTAGATAGCTGTCCATTTTCATCAACGGTAAATACCTTCCTTTAGGGAAACTTTCTTTTTTATCATAGGTAACAAAACCTTGTTTCTTATAAAATGCCTCGGCATGAGGGTCAGCTTCCACTAGTATTGGGTAATCCTGCTGTATCACTTTCTCTAAGGACGTTGCTAATAAAGCTTTTCCCAAGCCTTTACCAATTAACTCTGGAAGCAACCAAAGATGCACTACTTCATAATGATCTTTCTCCTCACTAATAGCACAAAAACCCTTAGGGGTTTCATTTATTGTGAGAACTACAACCTCCCATTCAATTAAATCACTTGCGCTCATTCTCAAGTCATCTTTCCAGTTTAAGATCCATTCTTCTGGGTATTCCCAATACTTTTTTGAAGTGAGACTGATTTGATTAAGTTGTTCAATATCATTAATTTCGGCAGGTCTAAATATCATAAATTTACGAGATTCGATTATTCTTAAAGCATTGACAATATGCTATTTTAATGCACAAATTTATCGAGAAACTATTCAAATAGCTCAATAGTATAATTAAGCAAGTCTACATTCCCAGCTTCACCATGCCCGGGAATAACAATTTCAACTTGAGGTACCATAACTTTCAAATTTTCAATTGTCTTGGGCCATTCTGCAACAATAGCATCTTCTAAATTCCCTTTCTTACCCCCTATTGCTTTGACCAAACAGCCACCGAAAAGAATTTTTTCATCTGAAAAATAAGCCACAATATTATCCTTGCTGTGCCCTTCACCAACAAACAAACTAATCACTTTCTTATCGCCAAATCCGTGTTCATATGAAGAAGTGATACCGTATTGCGGAATCACCAATGACTTTTCTTTCGCAATTTCCAAAGTAGAACTATTGGCAAAAGAAGTTATTTCATTTTTATGGAATGCTTCTAATCCACCCATCGCATCCACATGAAAATGTGTAACAACTAACGAACGCACTTTGCATTTTAAATTATTCTGTAGCCAATTAATAAGCTGAATAGAACTTTCATTTGAAGCTGGAGTATCATAAACTATGGCTTCATTCTTATCTATAAAAACCATTCCATTGCAAGAAACTTTTCCGAATTCTTCTGTATCCAAATAGGATACATGAATATAAGCATACTCCGACAACTTGATTATTTTTAAGTTTTGAGATTCATAAATATATTCCTTTTTAATTGATTTATTACATGAATTAAAAGTGATTAAAATCAATATTATGAGAAACTTAAGTGTAATATGTGTATTATGAAAACTCATGAACCCTTTGTTTTATCATTACAGTCTTGATTATTCTTATTGGATTAATCCATAATACATCACATCCACTAATTGGCCCGAAGAAGTCCTGTAATCTTTACGAATAGTGCCCTCTATTTCAAACCCACATTTTTCAGCAATTTTTCGGGCTGGAAGATTACTCTCATGGGTACGAATAAATAATTTCTCGAAACCATAATCCGAAAAACAATGCTCACAAAAAGCCTTCAAAGCCTTAGCTCCTAATCCTTTTCCTGCATAATTAACGTCAATAAAATAGCCAATCTCAGACTTAGGAACACTCCATTCAATATTTTTAAGATCATAGAAACCTACGAATGAATCATTTTCAGCATCAACCAAAACATATGGAAAATAGATTTTATTTTTAATGCCTTCTTCCATTTCAAGTATAAACTGTTTTGTTTCCTCTAGGTTATTGGTTCTTGAAATAGTACCTGCAAAAAACTTTCTAAGTCTTTCTCTATTATTTTCAACCATCTTATAATAATCTTGAAGATCATCAGATTGAAGAAGTCGAATAGAATAATTTTCAAATTGCACCATAGCGCTATATCAGTTCAAGTAATTAAGTGTAAAAATACCAAACCTTTTGGTACAATGTTTTTTAGAGTCCTTAAAAATTCTCTCCTATTTTTCTGACTATAAGGATAGAGTGGAGTTCTTCAGAGCCATCTTTTTTTCGATAAGATTTCAAAAATTCTTTCATCAGTTCAAAAGAATAATCTTTCAACTGAGATTTAACATTTTCGTTATCATGAAAATAGAATCGCATAGCGTTGCCACTCTTGTCTTGAATTAGCTTAGGTTCTTTCTCAGCTCCCGGAACATAACTCAAATAAAGAACCCCTTTATTAGACAGTAATTTTGAACAGTCACTGACTAATTTATCTCGATCCTTAGCACTTAGGTATGGCAATGTAAAACCACAAATGATTCCATCAAATTCGCCTTCTAATAAATGAAGGTTCCGAACGTCCATGAGTTCGTATTTGACTTTTGGGGCATGACTCTTGGCTCTTTCAATCATCTTATCAGAAATATCTATAGCAGTAATGCTTAATTCCGGACAATGCCTTGCCAGGTATTTTGTGATATTACCAGGTCCACACCCAATTTCAAGTATTTTAGTATTTGTATAAGGCAAAGCCTTTCTGAAATAATCATAAGTATCATTATAGAGCTTAAGCTCCATAAACTGCACTTCATAATCTAGGGCAATGCTATTCCAGGCTTTAAAGGTCTTTTGATAATTATCCATCAGGAAAATCTAAATAAATTCAATGAATTATTTTAATTTACAGGTCAAAAATATCATTCCTCCTTGCAATTCTAAACCCTTTTTTTAATACCGTTCCTGAAGCTTTGCTATCGGGTTTTAAAACTGGATTTGTATGGTTAAAATGAATAAAAATAACCCTATTCTTTTCGTCATCAGAAAGATGTTTAAATCTCTCCATACTTTCTACAATAAATGGGTGTGGAATTTCACTAATATCTCTGTTGTTAATTTCCTCTGCATCAAAAAAAGTAGCATCAATGAACGCGTAGTCAACCTTCTTTATCATCCCGACAATTTCGGTTTCCCATTTTTCCCATTTATCAATATCAGGTAAAAATAGAGCAGTTTTCTTCGGCCCTTTTATGAGGTAACCTACCGTTTCTGAATACTCATCCCGATGAGGAACTTTCAACGGTGTAACTCTGATATTTTTATTGATTTCCAACTCTTTACCATGTTTTAAACTTTGAAGAATAATGTTCCTATTGCTTACCAATTGACCCCATGGCCCATTTGTTTCAAGAAAGCCTTTCATCTTGGGCATGGTAAAAACGTTGACCTGATCGGAGTTCATAGCCTCCTTACCCAAATACATTAATCCTGTATAATGCCCAATATGAGCGTGCGTCAAGAATATGCCATCGGGAGTTTCTTTAGAGTTCAAATGACCAAAAGCCCTTAAAGCTTTCATTTGAGTAGGTAAATCTGGTGTGGCTTCAAAAAGATAACTTGATTGGTTAATTTGATCAACCAATCCCAAGGACACAACTTTCCTGCTATAATCTTGATTTTCAAATAGTGAAGAACAGCATTCTTTTTTACAAGCAATATGGGGAGAACCTGCATCTTGGACAGTTCCAAGAACTACCAGAAAAATCTTTTTCTCAATAGCACCTTTTCGCTTCTCAGTTTCTTCCTGAGCAAATATTCCCGCAGAAAATACAAGACAAATTACGCTTAGAATATAAAATCGAAGTTCCGTCATGGTTAAATTAATTTTAAGGAATCAAATAGCCTGCTTTTCAAGCGCCAAGTAATGTGTTGTTTCAGTACCATAAAGAGGAAAGACCTTCAACTCACACTTATAAGACGAATTGTCTTTTTTATAATTGGTTATAATCTCTTTAAAAGGTTTATCAACCGATAATTTCTGTCTTATTATTTTTTTTCTCTTTTCTGAGGTTTCTTTCCCTTGCAAAAATGCTGGTGTTTGATGCAGAGCAAATTTTTTCGAGTAACCGGTCATATCAACAAATCCATCATTCACCCAAATTATCTTTTTGTTCATATCAGTAATGACTAAAGCTTCAAAGGATTCATTTTTAAAAATAATATCAAGATCATTCTTCCAATGTAATTTCAAAGCCATTTTTTTAATCTCATTTATATCAGCTTTACGATTCAATGCTCCAGCCGTTTCTTGGTAATGTGAACCAAATATACCCCAACTCATCAATGGCAACTTTTCAGAGCTTGATGGCTTTAATAAATGTTTTATCTTATTATACTCTTGGCTATTCAAGGACGACAAATAAACGTCCAAACACATCATTTTAGTTATATCATAATTCATTTCGGTCTTTTTGTTTAAGTAATTGATTACTAATAAAGAAAAAATATTAAACATTGCTTGTTAGTGTTTTAAATATAACTAATTTATATAAGAATTTCTTAAAACTGAAAATTCAATACCTAGCTTTACAAGCTTTCTTCGTAGCTATTTTTGCAATCGATTATACTTTTTTAGTGTTTCAACTAACAAATCATGAGGTAAGGCATAGGCCTTATTTCCATTTATCCCCTCCATTGTTTCTGCAGCTACCATCGCATTGATGATGGCCTCTTCGACTACTTGAACCGTCGCCTCGAAAAGGGGCATCAATCTATCGTTTGAAAAAGTTTCAACTTGTACATTTTCATCTCTATTGAAGGCATTTTCATTGGCTGT